>Ga0105054_10003722_pt1 | contig 23384 bp, 18 predicted proteins | sample BON02_FD_78091 | JGI IMG/M metagenome (GOLD analysis project Ga0105054, IMG submission 78091) | Freshwater microbial communities from Lake Bonney liftoff mats and glacier meltwater in Antarctica - BON-02 (megahit assembly) | ecosystem: Environmental > Aquatic > Freshwater > Ice > Glacier...
CCGGTCGATATGACCGGCATACCCCTGCAGCACGTTGAAATGGCCGTTGTAGCGGTCGTCGAGATGGATGTGGGACTTGGGCGGCAGCACGACGTCGCGCCGGCCGTGGGCCGCCAGCCCCTGCTCGACGACATCGACGATGGTCGCCATGTCGGGCACCAGGGCTTCGACCTCGTGGCGGTTGAGAAACAGGAATTCGACCTTGGCCATGGCGCACTCTTCTGGCTGGGAACGGGAACGGGCCGGGATGCTAACACCGCTCCACGGCAACATCGCAGCCCCCGATGCGTTTTGCCTGCAGGAGTATCCCGATGACACAACAACACGCCCTGGGCGACGTCCTCGACAGCCTGGTCGCCAAGACCGGTGGCGGAGAGGTGACGCTCGACGAGGTTCTGAAAGCCGTGGGCAGCCGCGGCTTCGGGCCCATGGTTGCCGTCGTGGGGTTCATCGCAGTGGCCCCGACCGGCGCGATCCCCGGCGTGCCCAGCGTCTGCGCCGTGCTGATCCTGCTGATTTCCGTGCAGATTTTCCTGCCGCGCAGACACCCCTGGATGCCCGCACCGATGCGCCGCATCAGCTTCCCTCACCAGAAGCTCAAGGATGCGGTGGAGAAGGCCAAGCCGGTGACACGCCGCATCGACTCCTGGTTCGGGAAACGCCTGACGGCGCTCAGCGGCAAGGCGATGGAACCGCTGGTCGCCGGTGTCTGCGCCATGATGGCCCTGACCATGCCGCCACTGGAACTGCTGCCCTTCGCGGCAGCCGCGCCGGGGTCGGCGGTCGTGGTCCTGGGCGTGGCGCTGACCGCACGCGACGGCGTGATGACCCTGGTCGGGCTGATGCTGTGCACGGTTGCGCTTGGCCTTCTCGGCTGGCTGCTTCTCTAGCCTTCTGCCCGACCGCGACTTGGCCTAGGGTTCGCGCTCCAAGCGCCTCCGGAGACAGCATCATGGCCGAGCCGATCAGCATCTTCTGCCTCGTCGATGAGCCCGATCGGGTGCCTGACATGATTCGCCAGCGTTATCCCGACGCCAGGATAACGGTCTGCACGCACTACGACGACGTGCCCGATGCGGTGAAAGCGGCAGATCCCGAAATTGCCTTCACCATGGTCTTTGCCCGCAGCACCTTCCCGCGCGAGCCCCTGCTGGCCGCTCCGAACCTGCGCTGGATTCACGTCTCGGGCGCGGGCGTCAACCACCTCGCCCCCTGGGACGACAAGCGCATCACGGTGAGCAACGTCGGCGGCATCCAGGACGAGGGCATGGCGCAATTCGCCCTGGCCCGGCTGATCGCCATGGCGGGCAATTTCTTCACCTACCACGACCAGCAGAAGCAGCACCTGTGGAAGCCGACCGACTGCAAACGCAGCCAGGGCGGCGTGCTGACCGTCATCGGCCTGGGCCAGATCGGCCGGGCCTGCGCCCGGCTGGGCAAGGCCATGGGCATGACCGTCAACGGCGTGCGCGCGCGTCCCGCGCCCTGCGAGGGAGTCGACAAGGTGGTCGGGCCCGGGGACATGCACGACGTGCTCGCCGAAAGCGACTGGGTCATCGTCGTTACCCCGCTCACCCCCGCGACCGAAAACCTGCTGGATGCGGCCGCCTTTGCCGCGCTCAAGCCCGGCGCCTTCCTGGTTAACATGGCGCGCGGCAGGGTGATGGACGAGGCCGCCATGGTCGGCGCCCTGCGTTCGGGCCAGCTTGCCGCGGCCTCGATCGATGTCTTCGCCGAGGAGCCCCTGCCCGCCGACAGCCCGCTGTGGGACGAACCGGGCCTTCACATCACGCCCCATACCGCCGGATTCCTGACCTACGAGGATTACGACACGCGGGGCACCGAACTGTTCCTCGACAACATGGCGCGTTACCTCAGGGGCGAGGCGCTGATCAACGTCAACGATCCGGTGCGGGGATATTGAGCCCGGGGCACAGATCGCCATGGACAGGGCGGCGCGCTTGCTCTTGACTCCGCGCATCAACGCCCTGCCGGGAGATCGCCCATGGCTGTCCAGTCGCCCTATCTCGAGCTGTCCCAGGACAGTGCCGACCGTTTCTGCGCCTTCGTGCTCGACGGCGGCTACGGCGACGTTCCCGCCCCGGTGCTGCACCGGGCCAGGCTCCATCTTCTCGACCTGATCGGGGTTGCGGCCAGTTCGATCCAGACGCCACTGTCGCGCATCATCCGCGACCATGCGGTGGCGATGTTCGGGGCGGGCAACCGCCAGGCCCGCATCATGTTCGACGGGCGCGGCGCCAGCCCGGCGGGCGCGGCCCTGGCCGGCGGCATGTCGATCGATGCGGTCGACGCCCATGACGGCTATGCCCCGACCAAGGGCCACATCGGCGTCACCGTGCTGCCCGCACTGCTGGCCTACCACGACGTCGGCCTGAAGGGCGACGGCGCCGAATTCCTCTACAACTTCATCCTGGGCTACGAGGTATCCGGGCGTGCCGGCATCGCCCTGCATGCCACCGTGCCCGACTATCACACCTCGGGCGCCTGGAACTGCCTGGGTGCGGCCGCCATGGGCGCGCGCCTGATGGGGCTGGGCCGCGAGAAGCTTCGCCATGCCGTCGGCATCGCCGAATACCACGGCCCGCGCAGCCAGATGATGCGCTGCATCGACCATCCCACCATGCTGAAGGACGGCTCGGGCTGGGGCGCGATGGCCGGTGTCAGCGCCGCCTACCTGGCCGCCGACGGCTTCACCGGCGCGCCCGCCGTGACCGTGGAGCAGCCCGAGGTCGCCCACCTGTGGGCCGATCTCTCGCAGGACTGGCAGATCGAGAAGCAATACGTGAAACCCTATCCGGTCTGCCGCTGGGCCCAGCCCTCGGTCGAGGCGACCCTTTCGGTGGTGCGCGCCCACGGTGTCGATACCGCCGAGATCGAGGAGATCGCGGTCTCGACCTTCTACGAGGCGACGCGGCTGGCCACGCGCCACCCCGCCGATACCGAGCAGGCCCAGTACAGCCTGCCCTTTCCGGTTGCGGCGGCTCTCGTGAAGGGGACGCTGACGGTGAACGAGATTACCGGCGCGGCGCTGAGCGATCCCGAGATCGCGCGCATCGCCGATTGCGTCCGCCTGATCGACCACAAACCCTACGACGAGCGCTTCCCGCGCGAACGCTGGGCCCATGTCACCGTGCGCCTGAAGGACGGCCGCGAGCTGATCTCGGCCCCGACCCGGCCGCGCGGCGAGCCTGACGATCCCTTCGACGACCAGACCATGATCGACAAGTTTCACGCCTATGCCGGGCCCGTCGTCGGCGAGAAGCGCGCCCGCAGGATCGAGGAGCTGACCATGAACCTGGGCAACGGCGCCGATGTCGATGCACTGGCCGAACTGGTGCTTGGCGGAACCTGAGGGGATTGCAAAGAGGCTCTGAAATACCTTGATCAGAACATCAGGTTTCTTCGATTTCTAATTGATAACAAACGATAAAATCGCTCCTCTTGATCTTATGAGCGATCTTTGCGGGCGACCTCCCACGCGGCCTTGAGGCCGGCGGCGATGGCCTTGCGGGCGCCGGCGGCATCGGCGGCGCGGAAGCCCGCGGCGGTGGTTCCGCCGTAGTCCAGGGTCATCCTGACCATCTGTGCGGGGTCGTAGGGCGCACGGTCGATCTCGTGGGCCGCAGCGACGCAGTGGTGGCGCACGGCGCGCTCGGCCAGACCGCGTTCGATGCCGTGGTCGACGGCGGCCTGGATCATGGCGTCGGCGATGTAACCCAGGAATCCCGGCACAGGCCCGGTCAGCCCGGTGAAGTAGTCGATATGGTCTTCGCTGCGCAGTTCCTCGGTGGGCCCGCAGGTATCGAACAGCGCCGAGACCAGGCCGCGCTCGCGCAGGCTGGTCTCGCGCGTCGGGTACCAGGGGGTGAAGCCTTCGCCGAACTCCACCGACGGGTTGGGCATGGCGCGCACGACCCGCCTGGCCCCGGTCAGTTCGGTGATGCGCGTTATGGGCACGCTGGCCATGACCGAGACGACCAGCTTGTCGGAAGCGTCGATCTTCACATCCGCGATGTCGCCCGGGCGTACCGCAAGGATCACCACGTCGCTGGCTTCGACCAGGGCGGCATTGTCGGTGGTGACCGTGGTGCCGCGCCAGGCGGCAAAGGCGCCATGGGCACCCGAGCGGTTCGACAGCCACAGGCGCTGGGGCGACAGGAACCGCTTGGTCAGCAGGCGCGTGGCGATCGCCCCGCCCAGCCAGCCGGTGCCGCCGATGATCCCCAGTGTCCATTCGCTCTGTTCGGTCATCGCCTGATCCTCTGATGTTTCGGTACGGATTGACGGCTCGGCCGCCGGCCTGGCCCTAGAGAATATCCCGACCGAACCAGCGATAGACCCCTGTCTCGACCGGCGCAAAGGGGTCGCCATCGAGATCGGCCCGCTGGAACGGCTCGAGAGCTTCGTAATCAGCAAAACTCCAGACGGCAAGGCAACCGGGATCGGGGCCCAGCCTGCCGATCCGGCGCAGCACGAAGCTGAGCGTGGCCCGGGGACAGGCCGCCTGGCGCGCCCGCATGTGGGCGACGATGGTCTCGTCGGCGGTGGCCGCGGGCGCGCCGAAGTATTCGATGCAGATCAGGCTGTCGGGCGCCGCCGCCGGTCCCTCGACCAGGGTGTCGTAGCAGCCGCCGCGCACCAGATGGATCGCCTGCAGGGTGGCAAGCTCGGACTGATGCTCGAGATAGGCGTCGCTGCGGAAATAGGCCTCCCACTCGTCCATGCGGGCCATGCCCTTGCACTTCCAGAAGGCGAGATAGGCCGGATAGGGGCCAAGACGCATGGTCCGTCCGAACATCCCGACCAGACCGTCTTCCGGGTCGGTCCAGGCCGACTGGTCGGCGTAGTAGCGGAAGATCTCCATCGGCGTGTGACGGTCGCGGTCGATGAACTCGATGTAGATCATGGCCCCTCGCCCCTTGACGCCCCTGCGGTTACGCTTTGCGTCCAGCAGGGGAGACAAGCATGAGCGGACGACAACTGGAAGGGCGCGCCGCGCTGGTGACCGGTGGGGCCAGCGGCCAGGGGCGCGCCATCGCGCTGGCGCTGGCAGCCGCAGGCGCCGATGTCGCCATCGGCTCCTACCTGGCCGAGCACCGGGCCAAGGCCGACAACGAGGACGTCACCTTTCCCAGCCGGGACGAACTCGAGGAGACCGTCGCCGCACTCCAGGCCCTTGGCGTGCGCGCCCTGGGGCGCGACCACGACCTGCGCTCACCCGATAGCTGCCGCGCCCTGGTCGAGGCCGCGGGACTGGCGTTCGGCAGGGTCGACATCCTGGTCAACGCCGCGGGCACCAGCCTGGAGCAGCCGATCCTGGGCCATACCGAGGAACAATGGGCGCTGGTGCTCGACACCAACCTCAACGGCGCCTACCGCATGATCGCGGCCTGCCTTCCGGCCATGGTCGAACAGCGCTGGGGCCGCATCGTCAACATCGCCTCCACGGCGGCCCATGTCGGTTCGCCGACCAACCCGGCCTATTGCGCCTCCAAGGCCGGGCTGCTCGGCCTGACCCGCAGCGTCGCACTGGAGGGCGCGGCACACGGCGTGACCTGCAATGCGATCAATCCGGGCTACGTGCGGACCGGCATGATGATGAGCAATGTCGCCCAGCAGGCCCGCGCCCGGAACATCAGCGCCGAGCAGATGATGGCCGAGATCGTCGCCGGCTATCCCCAGAAGCGGGTGATCGAACCCGAGGAGATCGCCGCGCTGGCGGTCTTCCTGTGCAGCGAGGGCGCCCGCGGCATCACGTCGGAGGACATCACGGTCGCCGCAGGCAGCCTGTGGTAGGCGCTCAGGGAACCGGCAAGGCCATGTGCAAGCCGTAGCCCACGACCAGCGCCGGGATCGCCGTGACGACGCTGGCGGCCAGGGCCGCACGGGGGGCAAGCGCCAGCGCCGGGAACAGGGCATCGCCGTCGTTGCTGATGGCGTTGGCGGCCAGCGCCGAAACCGGCAGGACACCGGACAGATAGAAGGTAGCGACCATGATCTGGGGGCCGCAGCCGGGCAGGAAACCGACCAGCACGCCCAGCAGCGGCAGGGTCATCCAGGCGCCGTCGAGCAGGACGGGGATGTCGAGACCCAGGCCCGCCGTGGCCATCTCGAAGATCAGAAAGGCCGCGATGACCCAGACCGTCACCATCGCGGTATCGCTGACCGGACTGCCGGGGTCGTGTGTTTGCCCTTCGGCCGGGTCGTCGGCGACCCAGATCGCGACACTCAGCAGTGCACCGGCCACGCCGACCGCCAGGGCCACAAGGCCGGGGACCACGGCAAGATCGACCTGCAGTGCCTCAAGCACCGCCAGCACCGCGCCGGGCATCAGCAGGACGTACCAGAGACGCTGGAGTCCCGACACACCGTCGCGCACCGTGGCCACAGGAGCGTCCACGACAGCATCCGGCCGGGCGTCGCCGGCCTTCCAGTCGGGCAGCAGCCGTTCGCTGACAAACCCCGTCAGGACACCCGTCGACAGACCCAGCAGCAGCATGGCCAGCCCGGTCATGGGCTCGCGCGCCAGCAGCAGGAAGGCGGCATCGCCCATGGTTGCGGTCAGAACCGCGACAAAGGCGCCGAAAGTGGTGCGCCCGGCGACATAGCGGGTGACCACGACGACCGCCCCGCCGCAGCCGGGCATCGCGCCCAGCGCTGCGGCGGCCAGCAGCCGCCACGGCGATTCCGGGGCCAGCCACGCCGTCACGTCGACGCCGCTGGCCCGTTCGCTCCACGTCACCAGCAGCAGGGTGCCGGCGACAAAGACGGAAACCTGGAGATAGGCGTCGGCAAGGCTGGAGAGGGCGACCGTCAGCAGTTCCGGGCGCACCAGGAAGAGGACGCCGCAGGCCAGCGCGGCAAGTGCAACAATCCCTGCCCGCCGCGACAGGCGCGGCAAAACACGCCCCGTTGCGGGGGCGCCAAGGTTACGCAGGCTTGCAGTGCGTGTGGTCATGGCGATATGCAATTGCCTCTTAAACTCATTCTAATATAAGAAGCATGCATCGCTCTGTCCAGTGGCCGCGCGCCGGCGCGATCAGGACGCCATGTAGAGCCCGCCGTTGACGTGGATCGTCTCGCCGGTGACGAAACCGGCAAGGTCACTGGCCAGGAAACAGATGACGCCGGCGACCTCCTCGGGTGTGCCCATGCGGGCCATCGGCGTGTTCGCCATCAGCAGGTCGCCCTTGCTTGCCATCAAGGCATCGGTCATCGGCGTCGCGATGATGCCGGGCGAGACCGCATTGACCCGGATGCCAAGGGGCGCCAGTTCGGTAGCCAGCGACCGGCTGAGTGCCAGCACCGCGCCCTTGGCCGAGGCATAATGGGCGTGTCTGGCCGATCCCCTGTGGCCGGCGACCGAGGCGATGTGGACCATGGCCGCGCCCGACTCCATGTGGGGGATCGCGGCACGGGAAGCGTAGAGCACCCCGTCCAGGTTGATCGCCATCACCTTGCGCCAGGAGTCGTCGTCCATCTCCAGGATCGGCCTGGGCGGAAAGAGGCCGGCGGCGGTCACCAGCACGTCGATCCGGCCGTGACGCGCCACGACCTCGGCCACGACCCGGTCGGTATCGGCCGAACTGGTGGTGTCATGCGCCACGCCCCAGGCGGTCGCGCCCGAGGCATCCAGTCCGGCCGCCACACGCGCCGCCCCTTCCCCGTCGAGATCGGCGACCACGACACGGGCGCCCGCACCATGCAACATGGAGCAGGTCGCCCGCCCGATGCCGCCGGCCGCGCCCGTCACCAGCACGACCTTGCCGTCGAACGTGATCATGGCGCCGCCGAAAGCCAGTCGCGGGCGATGGCCTCGAAGGTGTCGGTGGCGTGCTCAAGGCTGGCCAGGTCGCAGTATTCGTCGGTCTGGCCGCTCATACCCATCTCGCCCGGCCCGATGATGACCATGGGCAGGTTGAAGGCGGGCGTCAGCACGGTGGCGTCGCTGTAGTAGGACGCGCCGCGCGGCTTCACGCCGCCCATGGCCTTCAGGCAGGCGGCGGCGAAGGGATGGTCGGCGGCGGTCTCGACCGGCGGCTTGAAGTCGATGCGCTCGACCGCGATGTCGCCGCCCAGATGCCGGGAAATGGCCGCCTCGACATCCTCGGGCGCCATGCCGGGCAGGATGCGCAGGTCGATCTCGGCCTCGCAGCGGTCGGGCGTCAGGTTGACCACCGTGCCGCCCCGGATCGTGCCGACCGAAAGCGAGGGTTTGCCCAGCAGCGGGTGTTCGCCCTCATCGAAGCGGAAGCTGCGCAGGGCAACCAGCGCATCGGTCATGCGATCGACGGCGTTGGCGCCCCCGCCCGTGACCCCCTCGTTGCCCGAGGTGTGCCCGGCCTTGCCATGGGCGATCAGGCGCAGCCACAGCGCGCCCTTCTCGGCCAGCAGCACATGCATCGAGGACGGCTCGGAGACCAGCAGCGCACCCATGCCCGCCAGCGCTCCGGTTTCGACAAAACGGCGCGCGCCCAGGCAGTTGGAACTCTCACCGGCGGAAAAGGCGAGCACGAGGTCGCCGCTCAGACGATCGCCCGAGGCGACCAGCCGTTCGGCCGCCACGATCATAGCGGCCATGCCGGATTTCATGTCGGCTGCGCCGCGGCCATAAAGGCGGCCGTCCTCGATCTCGGCGGCAAAGGGGCCGTGTTTCCAGGGCTGGGCGCCCGGCGGCATCGTGTCGAAATGGGCCGAGAAGATCAGCGCCGGGCGGTTTCCCTCACCCTTGATGCGGGCCAGAACATTGGCACGCCCGGGCTGGAACTCGTCGAGCGTTGCAGAGATCCCTGAGGATTCCAGACGGGCGTGGACGTAGCGGGCGATTTCGATCTCGTCGCCGGGCGGAACGCAGGAATCCATACGCACCAGTGCGGCAAGCAGGTCGGCGGTGTCGGTCAAGGTTTCCTCCCGGGAATAGAACGCCACGTTAGCCGCAGGGGACAGTTCCGGGAACCGTCACGCGAGGCTATGCTGCCCGCGGGCAAGCAAGACGAGGGCACCATGGCACGCGATCCGCGCTACGACATCCTGTTCGAACCGGTGAAAATCGGTCCGGTGACTGCACCCAACCGCTTCTACCAGGTGCCCCATTGCAGCGGCATGGGCTATGCCATGCCGGCCACGGTCAACGCCATGCGCGAGACCAAGGCGGCAGGTGGCTGGGGCGTGGTCTGCACCGAATACTGCTCGACCGATCCCAGTTCCGACGATCACCCCTATCCCCACTGCACGCTGTGGGACGATGGCGACATCCGAAACCATGCGGCCATGGTCGAGGCCTGCCACAAACACGGCGCGCTGGCCGGGGTCGAGCTCTGGCACGGCGGTTACGCCAACGGCAACTACCTGACGCGCGCCGTGCCGACCGCGCCGATGTCGATGCCGACCTGGCACGGCCTGAGCCAGACCCGCGCCATGGACAAAAGCGACATCCGCGACTTCCGCCGCAACCACCGCGCCTCTGCCCTGCGCGCCAGGGAGGCGGGCTTCGACATCGTCTATGTCTATGCCGCCCATGGTTATCTGCCGGCGCAGTTCCTCTCGCCGGTGCACAACCAGCGCACCGACGAATACGGCGGCAGCTTCGAGAACCGGGCTCGCCTGATCAAGGAGCTGCTGGAGGACACCAAGGACGCGGTGGGCGACACCTGCGCCGTCGCGATCCGCTTTGCCGTCGACAACCTGGATGTCGATGCCGGCATCACCTTCGAGGGTGACGGCCGCGCGCTGGTCGAATACGTCGCCGAGATCCCGGACCTGTGGGACGTCAACATCGCCAACTTCCCGGCCGACGCCCGCACCGCGCGTTTTGCCGAGGAAGGTGCGCAGGAATCCTACATCGCCTTCGTCAAGCAGGTGACGACCAAACCCGTGCTCACCGTGGGGCGCTACACCAGTCCCGACCGCATGGTCTCGATCATCAACAAGGGCCTGGTCGACATGATCGGCTCGGCCCGCCCCTCGATCGCCGATCCCTTCCTGCCCGAGAAGATCCGGGATGGCCGTATCGAGGACATCCGCGAGTGCATCGGCTGCAACGTCTGCATCATGAACAACGGCCATGGTTCGCCCCTGCGCTGCACGCAGAACCCGACCATGGGCGAGGAATGGCGCCGCGGCTGGCACCCTGAAACGATTGCGCCCAAGGGCGGTAACGGCAAGGTGCTGATCATCGGCGCCGGGCCCGCGGGGCTCGAGGCCGCCCGCGCAGCCGGCCAGCGCGGTTACGAGGTAGCGCTGGCCGAGGCGACCGCCGAGCTGGGCGGGCGCGCGACCCGCGAGGCCACCCTGCCCGGCCTTGCAACCTGGGCGCGGGTCAAGGACTGGCGCATCGGCCAAATACACAAGTACCCCAACGTGGCGATCTACCGCGACAGCGCCCTGACCACGGAGGACGTGCTGGAGTTCGGCTTCGAGCACGTCTGCATCGCCACCGGCTCTGCCTGGCGGCGCAACGGCAGCGGCCGCTCCGACTACAACGGCTTTGCCGGCTGGGAACACGAGCGGGTCTTCACGCCCGACGACGTGATGGATGGCACCACGATCGAAGGCCGTGTCGTGGTCTATGACGACGACCACTTCTACATGGGCGGTGTCATCGCCGAAGCGCTGGTCGCCCGTGGCAACGACGTCGTGCTGGTCACCACCGCCGACAATGTCTCCCCGATGTGCCAGGGCACCCTGGACCAGGGCCGCATCCAGGCGCGCCTGATCGACATCGGCGTCGAACTGGTGACCGCCCATGGGCTTGTCGCCTTCGACGAGGACAACGCGACTCTTGCCTGCGGCTATTCCGGAAGGCAGCGGATGATCGCCTGCGACAGCGTCGTCGCCGTCACCTCGCGCGAACCATCGGAAGGCCTCTACACCGAACTCGCCGCAGTGCCGGAGCGGCTGGCTGCGGCCGGCATCGTAAGCCTGAAACGCATCGGCGACTGCGAGGCGCCCCACATCATCGCTTCGGCGATCCATGCCGGACATCTCTATGCCCGCACGCTCGACGGCCAGGACCGGGTGCTGCGGGACCGGGTGGTGGTCTGACCGGACGCAGGCAGGCGCGGGAGAGTGAACCATGTACGTACGTGACGGCCTGACCCTGCGTGGCCTGCTGGTGCAGTCACGGTTCATCCTGCCGTTCAGCGCCGCCTATGCCACCGTGATCGTGGCGCTGCACGAACTTGCCGCGTTCCAGGTGCTGGCCCTGCCTATCCAGCCGGTCGCCACGATCGGCATCGCCGTGTCGCTTTATCTGGGCTTCAAGAGCACCCAGGCATACGGCCGCTGGTGGGAGGCACGCACGATCTGGGGCCGGATCGTCAACGACAGCCGCACCTGGTGCAACGCCGTGCGTTCGATGGCGCTGGCGAGCGACGGCACGCCGCTCGATGCGGCGGCCCAGCACAGCCTGATCCGCCGCCATCTCGCCTGGGTCAACCTGCTGGCCGACGAGCTGCGCCGGCGCAGCGGGGTGGCAAGCGGAGACCCCGGCCTTGCGCCATCCTGCCTGGACCATCTCGACGAGGTCGAACGCACCATGATCGCAGGCACCGCCAGGCCGTCGATCCAGGTGCTGCGGCTGCAGGGCGACGCCCTGGGCGAGCTTGCCCGGCAGGGCCGGCTCGACGCCTTCCGCCATCTCCATCTTGGTCAACTTCTGGAACAGAATTTCCTGAACCAGGGCGGCTGCGAGCGGATCAACAACACCCCGTTTCCCCGGCCGGTCGACCTTTGCGGCCGGGTCTTCACCTGGATCTTCATCGCCCTGCTTCCGATGGCCTTCATCGATGTCTTCGAAGGCGAGGTTTCCGCCCATGGCCTGAGCAATGCCGAGGCCCTGCATTATCTGTTCGTGGCGATCCCCTTCAGTGTCGTGATCTCGTGGATCTTCTATTTCATGGAGAAGGTTTCGAGCAGTATGGAAGACCCCTTCTGCGGCGGCCCGAACGACATTCCGGTCCTGCAGCTCTGTCGTGTCATCGAGATCGACCTGGCGGAAATGATGGGCCAAACGCCGCCCGGGCCGTTGGCCCCGGTCGGCGGCGTGATGTACTGAGACGGGCATGTCCATGGCCCGGCCCGCGCCATCGCGGGCAAGCGTTGACCGATAAACCGCCCCCGGGGAGGCTGCCGTGAAGAACGTTGCCGACTATATCGCGCAGGATCTGGTCGAACATGGCGTGACCCATGTCTTCGGCTATCCCGGCGCCTCGATCCTGCCGCTGCTGCAGGCGGTGGTGAACCATCCCGGCCTGGAGTGGGTGCTGATGCGCAACGAGGCCGCAGCCTCGCTTGCGGCCTCGGCCCAGGCCAAGCTGACCGGCCGGCTTGCGTGCTGTCTGGCGACCTCGGGGCCCGGCGCCACCCACCTGATCACCGGGCTGATCGACGCCCAGCTCGACGGCGCGCCGGTGCTGGCGCTGACCGGCATGCTGCCGACCTGGCGCCAGGGACGCCTGGAATTCCAGGATGTCGACACCGCCGCCATGCTCGCCCCCCACATCGGGCGCAGCGTCCATTGCGCCCATCCCAACGAACTGCCGCCGATGCTGCGCGAAGCCATGGCCGTGGCGCTCGAGCAACGTTGCGTCACCCATATAGCAATCCCGACCGACATCCAGGCGCTGCCGCTGGACGACGAACGGGCACCGATGTTCAGACCGGTTGCCCCGCCACCGCCGACGCCGCTGTTCCCGACCGAGGCGGCCTTCGAAAGCGCGGTCGCCGCGATTGCGCAGGCCGGTCATGTCGCGATTGCCGTGGGTTCGGCCGCGCGCGGCTGCGGCGCGGCGATCCTGCGTCTGGCCGAAAAACTGCGGGCACCCGTGGTCACCTCCCTGGGCGGCAAGGGCATCGTCGACGAGCGCCATCCCAATGTCGCCGGCGTGCTCGGCATCTTCGGCGCGCCGGGCGAGCAGGTTGCCCGCGACGTTCTGGGCCATGCCGAACTGATCCTCTCGTTCGGCATCGCCAACCTGGGACCTTTTGTTGCCGGCCGCTCCGGCAGGCAGGCCCGCGAGCTGGTGCGCTGCGCGCCCTCGCCGCGCCATGTGCCCGGCGGCTTCCGCGCCAGGGCGACCCTGATCGGCGCAATCGATGCCATCGCTGACAACCTGGCCGAACGCCTGCCCGAGAGTTCCCACAGCGATTGCCTGGATGGCGCGGGCGCAGCAATGGATGCCTTCCTGGCCGAGTGGGTCGAGGAGCGGCTGCCGGTCGACGACCGTCATGCCCACCCGGTCAAGCTGATGCGGGCGCTCTCGGCGCGCCTGCCCCATGACGGCATCCTGGCGCTCGACATCGGCGACAACGCCGTCTGGGCCGCGCAGTTCTTTCATCTATCGGGCGATCATGCCGCGCTGGTCAGCGAGAACCTCGGCGTCATGGGATATTGCCTGCCCGCGCTCATGGCCGCCGCCGCCACGCACCCGCAGGCCACCGTGGTCGGCATCGCCGGCGACGGCGGCGTGCAGATGACCATCGGCGAGTTGGGAGCCGCCGCCCAGGCGGGTTTCAGCCTGGTGCTGGTGATCCTGAACAACGGCATTCTCGGGCGGATTCGGGCACAGGAGAGCGAGCCCTACTCGGTGGCGCTGGAAAATCCCGATTTTGTCGCCCTGGCCCGCGCCTATGGCTGCGACGGTCTGAAGGTCGACGGCCGCACCGATCTCGATGCCGCCGTGGCAAAGGCCTATGCCCATCGCGGCAGCCCGTTCGTGCTCGACGTGCATTGCGCCGCCGAGGCGCTGGCACCCATGAGCGGCTGGAACGACGGCTTCGCCCCGCTGCACTTTGCCTGAAGCCAGGCCACGACGAAGGAGACCACGATGAAGAAACTCGCCGGTCACATCCGCGGCTACATCCAGGGCCGCGGCAGCCACGACGAGGTCTTTCAGGTCGAGACCATCGGCCGCCTGATCGACGGCGATTTCTCCGGCTCCATGTCCTATGGCGAGGTCATGAAACATGGCGACTTCGGCCTGGGCACCTTTGTCGATCTGGACGGCGAGATGGCCGCTGCCGACGGGAAGTTCTGGCACTTCGGTCCCGGCGGCATCGGCACGCCGGTCTCGCCCGAAACCCAGACACCCTTTGCCGTGGTCAAGTTCTTCAAGCCCGACATCACCTTCGCGCTGGACGGCCCCTGCACCATGGAAGAGCTGGAGGCCGCGGTCGACGCGCACCTGCCGGTAAAGGATCAGCTCTGCGCCGTGCGGGCGCGGGGCCGCTTCCGCAGCGCCCATTTCCGCGTCGTGCTGCGCCAGGACGAACCTTCGACGCTGGCGCAGGCGGCAAAACACCAGTCCGAACAGGATTTGGTGGAACTCGACGGCCAGCTTGTCGGCTTCCGTTTCCCCGGCGATTCAGCACCCGTGGAGGTGCCGGGTTACCACCTGCACCTGATCGCCGACGGTGGTCGCACCGGCGGCCATTTCCACGGCGGCACGATGGAAGGCCTGACGGTCGAGATCGACCTCTCCGACCATCTGCATCTGGCCGCCCATGACGCCATGGAACGCCTCGCCCTGGGCGCCAGCCAGAAGACCCGCGACGAGATCGAAGCCGCCGAGCGCGGGCGCAGCAAGTAGAACGCTCTCTCCAATCCCTCCTCATGCCCGCGAAGGCGGGTATCCAGACACGCCAGCGATCCGGCCTCGGGCACCGCACCCGGAGGCCAACCATATCGACGTGGCTGGTCCTCAACTCCTGTGCGTCTGGATGCCCGCCTTCGCGGGCATGAGGAGAGTAGGGGGAGGTGCGAAAGCGCCCGCGCATAGCCGCCTCAGCGGCCCCGGAACAGCTTCCTGTCCTTGTGTTTGTACCACTGCACCACCAGCGGCAGCATCCAGGTGGCGCCGGTGTAGAAGGGCCGGGTCGGGAACGGGCAGCCGTCGAAGGCCGAGGCCGCCTGGGGATCGCCCATCACGCGCAGCGCCGTCTTGTGGCCCAAGTAGGTGCCCATGGGCACGCCGGCGCCGCACCAGCCGAGCGCATACTCGACGCCCTCGTGGGCGCCGGTATGGGGCAGCATGTCGAAGGTGAAGGCGGTCTTGCCGGTCCAGCAATGGCTGACCTTCACGTCCTTCAGCGCCGGGGCGATCTCGCCCATCACCCGGTGCAGGTGGACGGCCTTGTCGGGCAGGTGGTAGGGCGGCTCGGCGCTGGTGCCGCCGAACAGGATGCGGGTGCCATCCTCGTTGGTGCGCATCCAGCACGGCGTGTAGCGGTTCTCGATCATCGGGCGGCCGCCGGGCATGACATGTTCGATGAGATCGGGGGCAAGCGGTTCGGTTGCGATCATGAACGCATCGACCGGCACGACACGGCGGCGCAGCCAGCCGGCCGCCTTCGGCGTGTAGCCGTTGGTCGCGACGATGACATGGCCGGCCTGGATCGTGCCGCGCGGCGTGACGACGCGAAAACCGGCGCCATCGCGTTCGATGCTTTCGGCCGGGCAGTTGCCGAACACCTTCGCGCCCTGGCTGACCGCGCGGTCGAGCAGGCCCTTGTGGTAGAGCCCGGCGTGGATGACGCCGTTGCCGCGCAGGATCTGGCCGCCCCAGTAACGGCCCGGGGCAAGGGAGCCGGGCATGCTGTCGGGCCCGACCATCTCGGCATCGACCGGGATGCCGTCCTTGTGCATCAGGTCGAGATCCTTCGACATCTTGTCGAACATCTTCTGCGACGGCGCGGCGATGAAACGGCCGCTGTCGCGGTAGAAGCAGGCGATCTGCTCCTTCTGGATCAGCGAGGCGGCAAAGTCGTGGGCCGCGATCGATTCACGGCTGACGATGCCGGCCTGCTCGCGGCCGATCTTTTCGACCATGTCGCCGTATTTGTACCAGACGTTGCGGCCCAGATAGCCCGCGTTGCGTGTGCTGGCGCCGTGGCCGGCAGCCTCGGCATCCAGGATCACCACCTCGCGCCCGGCCCGCGTCAGGGTCAGCGCGCTGGACAGCCCGACATTGCCCGAACCCACGATCACGACCTCGGCCCTGGCCGGCGGCGTCTCGTCGCCGACCTCCGGGCGGGGCGCCAGATCCCACCAGTAGGGGGTGGTCTTGAAGCCTTCAGCCAGCACACCGTCCGCCATCGTCGCCTCCTGCCAGATCGGCAAGATGTTAAGCCCATTTGCCCGGCGCATGCGACGGTCATCAAACATGGACCGGCGGCGCAGCCTTGTTACTATCGCGCCCGACGCGCAACGGGGGATGACGACATGCTGGCCGGACAGATGATGGACACGCCGCTGCTGATCTCGAACATCCTGAGACATGCCGCGCTGTGTTACCCCGACCAGGAAATCGTCAGCCGCACGGTCGAGGGGCCGATCCACCGCTACACCTATGCCGATGCCTGGGCGCGGACCAACCGTCTGGCCCACGCGCTGGCCAAACTGGGGGTGCAGCAGGGCGACCGCATCGCCACCTTCGCCTGGAACGGCTACCGCCATTTCGAGCTCTACTACGGCATCTCCGGCACGGGTGCGGTCTGCCACACGATGAATCCGCGCCTGTTCGAGGACCAGATTGCCTACATCGTCGGCCATGCCGCCGACCGTTTCGTCTTCCTCGACGTCAACATCGTGCCGATCCTGGAGAAACTCGCCGACCGCCTGCCCGGCGTCGAGGGTTACATCATCATGACCGACCGGGCGCACATGCCCGAGACCAGCCTGAAACACGTCATGTGTTACGAGGAGCTGCTGGAGGCCGCGCCCGAGGCGCCCTTCCCCTGGCCGCAGTTCGACGAGAATGCCGCGGCGGCCATGTGTTACACCTCCGGCACCACGGGCAATCCCAAGGGCACGCTCTACAGCCACCGCTCCACGGTGCTGCACGCCATGGGCCTGCTGGCCGCGGGCTGCATGGAAATCAACGTGCGCTCGACCGTGCTGCCGGTGGTGCCCATGTTCCACGTCCAGGCCTGGGGCCAGCCCTATGTGACGCCGATCTGCGGCGCCAAACTGGTGCTGCCCGGCGCCAAGCTGGACGGCGAAAGTCTGCACGAGCTGTTCGAGACCGAGAAGGTGACGGTGACCCTGGGTGTGCCGACCATCTGGCTCAACCTGCTGGCCTACCTGCGCCAGTCGGGAAAACGCCTCGACCATCTCAAGAACCTGGTCAGCGGCGGTTCGGCCGCACCGGTCGCCATGCTCAAGGCCTATGAAAAGGAATACGGCGTCAACGTGCTCCAGGGCTGGGGCATGACCGAGACCAGCCCGGTCTGTTCGGGCGGCTCCTTCAGCCTGGGCCTCGAGAACCTGGAGGAGGATGCGCTCTACGAACGCAAGCTGCGCCAGCGCAAGTTCTTCGGCGTCGATTTCCGCCTGGTCGACGATGACGGCAGGGAAATGCCCTGGGACGGCGCGAGCCCGGGCGAACTGCAGGTGCGCGGCCCCTGGGTCGGCGATGGTTATTACAACGATGCGGCCGCCACGAAAGCGGCCATGACCCAGGACGGCTGGTTCCGCACCGGCGATGTCGCCACGCTAAACCGCGAGGGTCTGCTGCAGATCACCGACCGGACCAAGGACCTGATCAAGTCGGGCGGCGAATGGATCAGCTCGATCGACCTCGAAAGCGCCGCCATGGGCCACCCCGACGTGCTGGAGGCCGCCGCCATCGCCATGCCCCACGAGAAGTGGGTCGAACGTCCGATGCTGGTGATCCTGCCCCACGAGGGCAAACGGCCCTCGCCCGACGACATCCGCGCCTATCTCGACGGCAGGATCGCCAAGTGGTGGATGCCCGACGACATCGTTATCGTCGACGAAATTCCCCATACCGCCACCGGCAAGGTTTCCAAACTGACCCTGCGCCAGCGCTTCAAGGACCACGTCCTGCCGACCGCCTGAACGCCATACATTCCCACCATGTCACCCCATGGCCTGACCATGGGGTCCATGCTGTAACCTCGAGGACACGCGCCACGCACGGTCACAGCATGGATGGCCCGGTCAAGCCGGACCATGACAACCAAGAATAGAGAACAAGGAACCGGCCCATGGACTTCGATTATCCCGACAAGGTGAAGGAACTCTGCGCCCGCGTCAGCGCCTTCATGGAGGAAAACGTCTATCCCAACGAGGCGCTCTACGAGGAGCAGGTCAACGAATTGGGCTGGACCCAGGCACCGCCGATCATGGAAGAGCTCAAGGAAAAGGCCAGGGCCGCGGGCCTGTGGAACATGTTCCTGCCCGACAGCGAGCGCGGCTTCGGACTCTCCAATCTTGAGTATGCCCCGCTCTGCGAAATCATGGGCCGCAGCCGCATCGGCGCGGAGTGCTTCAACTGCTCGGCGCCCGACACGGGCAACATGGAGGTGCTGGAGCGTTTCGGCACCGATGAGCACAAGGAGGAGTGGCTGGCGCCCCTGCTCGACGGCAAGATCCGCTCGGCCTTTGCCATGACCGAGCCGGAGGTGGCCTCCTCGGACGCGACCAACATCCGCACGCGCATCGAGAAGGACGGCAACGGCTACAAGATCAACGGGCGCAAGTTCTACATCTCCGGCGCCGGCGACCCGCGCTGCAAGATCATGATCGTGATGGGCACGACCGACCCCGATGCCGAGCGGCACAAGCAGCAGTCCCAGATCCTGGTGCCGATGGACACGCCCGGCGTGAAGGTGGTCCGGCCAATGACGGTGTTCGGCAACACCGACGCGCCCGAGGGCCACATGGAGGTGGTCTTCGAGAATGTGAAGGTACCGGCCTCGAACCTGCTGCTGGGCGAGGGGCGCGGTTTCGAGATCGCCCAGGCCCGCCTCGGCCCGGGCCGCATCCACCACTGCATGCGTCTGATCGGCATGGCCGAGCGGGCGCTGGAGGCGATGTGCCGCCGCGTCGAGAGCCGTGTCGCCTTCGGCCGCAAGCTCAGCCAGCGCGACACCATCCGGGCCGACATCGCCGACAGCCGCTGCGAGATCGAGCAGGCCCGCCTGCTGGTTCTGCACGCTGCCGACAAGATGGACAAGGTGGGCAACAAGGAAGCCCGCGCGGAAATCTCCATGATCAAGGTGGTCGCGCCCAACATGGCCCAGCGGGTGATCGACCGCGCCATCCAGGCCCATGGCGCCATGGGCATCAGCCAGGACACCTTCCTGCCCGCAGCCTGGATCTACGCCCGCACCATCCGCTTTGCCGACGGACCCGACGAGGTCCACCGCGGCGTCATCTCCAAGGAGGAGCTGAAAAAACACGTCCAGGCATGAAGCCGGCGTGCAGCATCACCATCCCGCCGCAGTCCGGGCGCGCCATGCGCGTCCGGACCGGCGAATTGATCCGTATCGTCGATCCGCAGGGCCGACAGGTCGCCGATCTCTGGGCCATCGTCACCGACAGCCCGCTCGACTGGCTCTCGACCTCGCAGACGCGCGACATCGCCGAGCGCCTGTTCCCGGCGGTCGGCGACGGTTTCCACGGCACACGCGGCGACCGGCTGCTGACCTTCGTCGAGGACTCCTCGTCCGGGTGCCACGACATGCTGTTTCCCGCATGCGACGCCCCGCTCTACGAACGCGCTGGCCTGCACGGCCATCCCAACTGCCACGACAACTTTCTGGCAGCGATCGCCGGGCAAGGCGTCAGCCTTCCGGTGGTGCCCGACCCGGTCGATTTCTTTCAGAATTCGCCGCCCCAGGCTGACGGTCGGCTGAAAGTGCTGGCCTCTATCAACCCGCCGGGCGGCCATGTCGTGCTGCGCGCCGAGCGCGATCTGCTGCTGGTCGTGACCGCGTGTTCGGTCGATTTCCATCCGACCAACGGCGGCATCTGCACCGAGATCGTGGTGGACATCGCAGCCGCCTGAACCGAAGGCCGTAAAAGCCCAATCATTCCGCCCCAAAATGATACGCTTTTTGCTGGCCATGGGGCCATTTTGCGCCGATGATCCCCGCCGAGTGAGCCGTTCTGGCGTTTTCCCCCTGGTTTGAGCCACCGAAGGGAAAGCGGGCGTCACAAATGCGGCGCCAGGATTTTCGGCTGCACCGTCCGGTCTTCTGACCGAACCTTGCTTGGGGCCTGACATCATGCCAACCGCACCGCTGTTTTCCGAGAACAACGACGTCATCTTCTTTGACGACGTCGTCGCCGGCTCCTATGCCGAGTCGGGTGGATCGCCCCTGCATCAGCTCGACGCCATGGACGGCAACGATGTCATCGTGCTGCCCTCCGACGAGGGCGAGCGGACAGCGGCCGGCCTTGATGCCGACTTCACGATCCTTGGCGGCGATGGCGACGACACCATCCTGGGCGGCGCACTCAACGATACGATCGAGGGCAATGCCGGGGTCGACAGCCTGGACGGCGGCGCCGGCAATGACGTCATCGATGGCGGCGACGGCGACGACCTCGCGCTTGGCGGCGCGGGTGACGACACCGTCAGCGGCGGCCAGGGCGAAGACTGGATCGGCGGCGGCGAAGGCAATGACCTGTTGCTGGGCGACGACGGCGACGACGACATCAACGCCGGCGACGGCGACGACAGCGCCGACGGCGGCGCCGGCAACGACTACATCGTCGGCATGGACGGCGATGACAACCTGAGCGGCGGCCAGGGCGACGACGGCATCAACGGCGGCGCCGGCAACGACCATCTCGCAGGCAACGACGGCACCGACCTGCTGATCGGCGGCGACGGCGACGACGTTCTCGAAGGCGGCGAAGGCAACGACGGCCTCAACGGCGGCAACGACAACGACACGCTGTTTGGCGGCAACGGCACCGACCTGCTGATCGGCGGCGACGGCGATGACGTGCTCGATGCCGGCGCGGGCGACGACGGCCTCAACGGTGGCGCGGGCAACGACATCCTTTCGGGCGGCGACGGCACCGACCTGCTGATCGGCGACGCCGGCGACGACAACCTTTCGGGCGATGCCGACAATGACGGTCTCAACGGCGGGGCCGGCAACGACACGCTGAACGGCGGCGACGGCCAGGACCTGCTGATCGGCGATGCCGGCGACGACACCCTCAACGGCGATGCCGATGACGACGCCATCAATGGCGGCGACGGCGATGACATCATCAACGGCGGCGACGGCACCGACCTGCTGCTGGGCGGCGCCGGCAACGACGTGATCAACGGCGATGACGGTTCGGACGGCCTCAACGGCGGCGCGGGCGACGACACCCTCGACGGTGGCGCCGGCAACGATCTGCTGCTGGGCGAATCGGGCAACGATGTCCTCAACGGCGGCGACGGCGTCGACGGCATGAACGGCGGCGCGGGCAACGACACGATCAACGGCGATGCCGGCAACGACCTCGTGCTGGGCGGCAGCGGCGACGATGTCCTTTCGGGCGGCGACGACGACGACGGCATCAACGGCGGCGACGGCGACGACATCCTGGCCGGCGACGCGGGCAAGGACCTGCTGATCGGCGGCGCCGGCAACGACACGCTGAACGGCGGCGCCGGCAATGACGTCCTGATCGGCGACAACGGCGCCGACCGTTTCGTCTTCGCCGACGGCGGCGGCCACGACACTATCATGGACCTGACGACCAGCGGCACAGAGGCCGACCTGATCGATCTCACCGGCGTGACCGGGCTTGCCTCGGCTGCCGATGTCCTGGCCCTGGCGCATGAACTGTTCTCGGGTGTCGAGATCGACTTCGGCGGCGGCGACTCCCTGTCGCTCATCGGTCTTCAGCTCAGCGACCTCAGCGAAGACCTCTTCCTGGTCTGATCGCCGCAGAGCAGCGCGGGCGGGCCTGTCCGACCACTGGAAATCCCTCCCGACGTGATGGCGATCGCCCGTTGCGGATCGCGGGGCGCTTCCGCCCTGCGGACAGCCGTCGTCTCTTGGTCGTTGAAAGACAGGGCCCCTCTCGTCTAGCGTTGTGCATCGCAAAAAGAAGCTTCGCACAAGCGAGAACCAAGGAGAGCCGATGTCTCTGGTCGACTATGCCAAACACGGGCCCGTCGCGGTCCTGACCGTCAACAACCCGCCGGTCAACGCGATGAGCCCGGGCGTGCCCAAGGCCATCTGCCACGGGGTCGCCAAGGCCAATTCCGACGCAGACGTCACGGCCATCGTGCTGATCGGTGCCGGGCGCGGCTTCATCGCCGGCGCCGACATCCGTTACTTCTCCCTGCCTTGGCCGGCAGGCGAGGAACGGTTCGCCGACATCATTGCTGCCTTCGAGGCCAGCCCCAAGCCGGTGATTGCCGCGATCCACGGTCACGCCCTGGGCGGCGGCCTGGAAACCGCCATGGCCTGCCACTACCGCGTCATCGTGCCCGGCGCACAGGTCGGCCAGCCCGAGGTCAAGCTGGGTTTCCCGCCGGGAGCCGGCGGCACCCAGCGCCTGCCGCGCCTGGCCGGGGTCAAGGACGCGCTCGACCTGATCGTCTCGGGCAATGCGATCAAGGCGCCCAAAGCCGCCGAACTGGGCATCGTCGACAAGGTCATCACCGGCGACCTGCTGGAAGGCGCCATCGCCTTTGCCAGCGAAAAGGGCGCGCAGGGTGGCAAACACCGGCGCACCCGCGATATCGAGATCACGCTCGACGACCGTTCGGTCTTCGAGGCCAAGAAAAAGCAGATCGCCCGTTCGGCCCGCGGCATGCGCGCGCCCTATGCCTGCATCGAATGCGTCGAGGCCGCCGTCGACCTGCCCTTCGACGAGGGTGTGAAGCGCGAGCGTGAAATCTTCGAAGTCTGCGTGAAGTCCGAGGAGTCCAAGGCCCTGCGCCACGTCTTCTTTGCCGAGCGCGCCGCCGGCAAGGTGCCGGGCGTGGGCAAGGACACGCCGCTCAAGGAACTGAAGAAGGCCGGCGTCCTGGGCGCGGGCACCATGGGCGGCGGTATCGCCATGAACTTCGTGGCCGCAGGCATTCCGGTCACCATCGTCGAGCAGAGCCAGGAAGCACTCGACCGCGGCATCGGCATCATCGCCAAGAACTACGCCGCCACCGTCGCCAAGGGTCGCCTGAGCCAGGAAGCCATGGACAAGGCCATGGCCATGATCACCCCCTCGGTCAGCTACGACGATCTTGCCGACGCCGACATCATCATCGAGGCGGTGTTCGAGGAAATGGCGGTCAAGAAGGAGGTCTTTGCCAGGCTCGACAAGGTCGCCAAAGCCGACGCGATCCTGACCTCGAACACCAGCTATCTCGACATCGACGCCATCGCCGCAACCGTGCCCAACCGCAAGGGCAACGTGCTGGGCACCCATTTCTTCAGCCCGGCCAACGTCATGCGCCTGCTCGAGGTCGTGCGCACCGCCAATGTTTCCGACAGCAACCTGATGACCGTGCTCGACCTGGGGCGGAAGATGCGCAAGCTGCCGGTCGTGGCCGGAGTCTGCCACGGCTTCATCGGCAATCGCATGCTGGAGGGTTACTTCG
>Ga0105054_10003723_pt1 | contig 23384 bp, 23 predicted proteins | sample BON02_FD_78091 | JGI IMG/M metagenome (GOLD analysis project Ga0105054, IMG submission 78091) | Freshwater microbial communities from Lake Bonney liftoff mats and glacier meltwater in Antarctica - BON-02 (megahit assembly) | ecosystem: Environmental > Aquatic > Freshwater > Ice > Glacier...
CGAGAGCGCGAAGCGCGGCAGGGTATTGGCGATTGAGGTAGTTGCCGAAACGCTATGGGTTCGGTTCGCGCGGTTCGGATTGGACGTGGTGCCCGGGCCAGTCAGCGGATCTCTCTCATGGCCGGTGCTCCCTCTGATGTGACGGCAATGCGCGAAAAGTCGGGGGTTTCCCTTTTTTGCGCACATCGGGCGCCCTATCTTTATGGATAACTGAAAGGATCACCCCCATGAGACAATCTTTTCTTGCCCTGCTGACGCTCGCCCTGACAGGTGCGGCCAGCCTGCCCGCCGCAGCCTATCTGACCGGCAACGGCCTGGTGGTCGAACCGCGCGGTCAGGATTTCTTCATCCCCTATCGCGGTGAATCGGGGGCGCGGGCCTTCTGGTGCGCGGCGGGGGAATATGCCCAGAAACAGCTGGGCCAGTCCCCCGCGACGACGATCTTCCGCACCTCGGAACCGCCCCGCCGGTCTGGCGAAGGGATCGGATTCTCGCTGTCCCCGGTGCAGGCGGCCCGCAGCACGGGTCTGGCAACCTTCGGTGGGCAACGCGGTGGTCTGAGCATCGGACTGGCGCGCCATCTCTGCGACGCAGAGCAACTGTTCAGACGCTAGGCTGCGCAGGTGAATCCCACAAGCAACACCCATATCTGGTGTTGCCATTGGCCCCTACCCAAGGTCTGGCGTCTGGCCTATAAGGACAGTGGGATCAGGCGGCAGGGGGCCAAGACAACATGCGTTGCCCGTTTTGCGGAAATGTCGACACGCAGGTGAAGGATTCGCGCCCTGCCGAGGATCATGTGGCGATCCGGCGGCGGCGGTTCTGTCCGGCCTGCGGCGGGCGGTTCACCACCTATGAGCGGGTGCAGCTGCGCGATCTGGTGGTCATCAAGACCAATGGGCGGCGCGAGGAGTTCGACCGCGACAAGCTGGAACGCTCGATCCGCATCGCGCTGCAAAAGCGCCCGGTCGAGCCGGAGCGGATGGATCAGATGATCAGCGGCATCGTGCGGCGGCTGGAATCCCTGGGCGACACGGACATTCCATCCAAGGTGATCGGCGAGATCGTGATGGAAAGCCTGGCGCGGATAGACACTGTGGCTTACGTTAGATTTGCAAGCGTTTACAAGAACTTCCAGGCTGCGGACGATTTCGACAGGTTCGTCAGCGAATTGCGCCCCCCACAGCCCGGCGAGGAATGAGCGGCGATCACGCGCGCCACATGGCCCACGCCCTGACCCTGGGGCGCCGGGGTCTGGGGCGGAGTTGGCCCAATCCGGCGGTGGGCTGCGTGATCGTTTCGGACGGATGCGTCGTGGGCCGTGGCTTCACACAGCCGGGCGGGCGGCCCCATGCCGAAACCCTGGCCTTGGTTCAGGCGGGGGCGCAGGCGCTGGGCGCGACGGTCTATGTGACACTGGAGCCCTGCGCCCATCACGGTCAGACACCGCCCTGCGCCGAGGCCTTGGTGGCGGCGGGGGTTGCGCGTGTGGTCTGTGCCTTGGGCGATCCGGATACACGGGTGGCGGGGGCGGGATTCGCGCGGCTGCGGGCGGCGGGGATCGAGGTAATCGTCGGTCCGGGGGCCGGGCAGGCGGCAAGGGATCAGGCGGGGTTTCTCAGCCGGATCAACCGATTGCGCCCCAGTATTACACTGAAACTGGCCAGCAGTTTCGACGGCCGCATCGCCACGGCAACGGGCGAGTCGCGCTGGATCACCGGGCCGGTGGCGCGGCGGGCGGTGCATGGGCTGCGGATGTCCCACGATGCGGTGATGGTGGGGGGCGGGACGGCGCGGGCCGACGATCCGATGCTGGATGTGCGCGGTTACGGTGCGGTGCGCCAGCCTGTGCGCGTGGTGCTGTCAGGCGGTTTGAACCTGCCGCAGGGCGGGCGGCTGGCGTGTTCGGCGCGGCAGCTTCCCTTGTGGCTGGTGCATGGTGCGGGGGCGGATGCGACGCCCTGGCAGGCACTGGGGGCGCGGACGTTCGAGGTGCCGGGGATGGAGCCTGTGGCAGTGCTGCGCACGCTGGCGGCGGCGGGGCTGACGCGGGTGCTGTGCGAAGGCGGCGGCGCGCTGGCGGCGTCGTTGCTGCGGGCGGGGGTGGTGGATCGTCTTATCGGGTTCACGGCGGGGCTGGCTCTGGGGCCCGAAGGGCGGCCGGGTCTGGGCGATCTGGGTCTGGGGCGGCTGGCCGATGCGCCGCGCTTCCGGCTGGAGCGGGTGAGCGATGTTGGCGGCGATGTGATGTCGGAATGGGTCTTGTCAGCGCCAGAGATGGGCGCGGCTGGCCAATAGCCCCTGAAGCTTGGCCAGCAGGCGATTGGCGGGGCCGGGGCGGGGCAGTTTGCCGTTGGCCAGCCGGTCGATCACAACTTCCACGGGGCAGGGCATGTTCGTGACCGGATCGTGATAACGGGGATAGTCGATCAGCACGGCATGGGCCAGTTGCGCAAGGCTGGGCCGGGCGGTGCGACGGTCGGGGATCGTACCGAGGTCCCGGGTCAGACCCCAGCCGGCGTAGAAGGGCGTGCCGAGGGTGGTGACGTGTTTGCCGCGCAGCAGTGCCTCGAACCCGAGAAGCGAGGTCATGGTCCAGACCTCGTCCACCACATCGATCAGGGCGATGGAATCGGCGCCGGTGATGACGTGATCGGCGTGGACCAGCGCCGTTGCCGCGTCGATCTGCCCGTCGCGAAGGCCGGTTTCGACATCGGGATGGGGTTTGTAGAGGATCACGGCGTTCAGGTTTTCGGCGCGGGTGCGGATCAGCAGATCAAGGTTGGTCGTGCAGCCGGGGCTGCCCTTGCGGATCGAGGCGTCGCCCTCGACCTGACCTGGTACAAGAATGCGGTGGCCCGGGCTGAAATCGGGCAGCTCTTTCGCGCCAATATTGTATTTAGACAATTTTTGGGTGGTAATTGCCGATAAAGTACGCTCGGAATGTTCGATATCTGTTGGTGTCAGATTGTCTGAATCGCCGATCAGCCGTTCCAGCCGCGAGGCCTGGGTGGGATCGTAATAGATTCCCAGATCGTCAGCGACGAGGGACAGCGGCGGGATCAACTCGGCTCCAAGTCCCCGCGAGCGCAGGAATCCGTCCTCGACACGCAGGATGCGGCCTTGGTGGGCCGGGTCTTGCTTTGCGGCCCAGACCAGAAGGGTGCGGTCCGATTGTGCGGCCAGAGCGCTGGCGCGGGCGGGATCGTCCTTAAAAATCAGTGGTTTGTAGCGGCCGAACACCTGTTGCAGGGGGTTGCGTTTCCACAGGCGCATGCCGCTGGCCACATGGCCCCGGTGGTCATCGCGCCACGCGCGGGTTTCGGCGGCCAGCACGGAAATGGCGGTTTCAAGGTCGCAAAGCGTGTCGGTGAAGGGATTGTACCACTTGGGATAGAGGATCATCGCGGCGGCGAAGAGTTGCGCGCGGGTCAGCTTGCGTTCGCGGCGCGGGCAGGGGTTTTCATCGGCACTGAGGCCCCAGCCGCCATAGAAGGGCTGGCCGAAGACGCGGGGTTTGTGGCCCGCCAGAATCGCCTCGAACCCCAGTTGCGAGGTCACGGTATAGACGGCGATGGCGCCGTCCAGCAGCGCCCAGGGCGAGACGGGGTCGCTGAACAGGCGGGTGCGGGCATCCTGCTGCGCCTCGGTGAAATGGCCGGTGCGCAGGCCCGCCTGGGTCTCGGGGTGGGTTTTCAGCAGGATGCGCGCGCCGGGATGTTCGATCTGGGCGAAGGCCAGCATTTCGGCGAACAGCGCCTCGGACCCGGCGCCATGGGCGATCGAGGCATCGCCGCGTGTCTGGTCGATGACCAGCACATAACCCGGGTCGGGCAACGCGATCGCAGGGTCGAAGGCATTGTATTTGCTGAGATGCAGCCGTTTCAGACGGAGGACCGCATCGCGGGCGCGGTTCAGCAGAGCGCTGTCGTCCAGCGGGTGGGTGGCCAGCAGCACTTCGAGATCTGAGGGCTGGGCACAGTCGAAATGCGCGCCCCGGGTGTCGATGTGCAGGCCCAGGGGCGGACTGCCGGTGCGCCCGGGCAGGACCGAGCGCAGGAAGGCATCCTCGATTGTCAACACCGGCGCATCGGTGGCCCGCGCAACGGTTTCGCCCCGCCCCGAGGTGGGCGATTTGCCCCAGACGCCGACCCAGTCTTCCGGCCCCGGTTTGCCAAGGGACACGTCCCAGCCCGCCAGCGCCAGTATCCGGCGGATGCGCTTCTTGGTCAGAAACCCGCCGTTGTAAACGAAAAGCCGCCGGGAGGTGTCCCCCCCGGCGGCATTGTCCGCGTCGCCGGGACGGGGGTTAATCACTGGTCCCGATGCTGGTCAGCCCGTCGACCGTGGAAATCGTGCCGGTCAGTGCGCTCAGCACCTTGGTCCACTGCACATAGGGCGCCTCGGTGACATAGACGGTGTCCTGATCGCGGATCAGGAAATCGCGTGCCTCGAACATGCCGGTGGGCGCTGTCAGATCAAGCACATAGACCATGCGCTGCGTGCCTTGCAGGTCGGACCGGCCCAGCACCTGATTGGCGATTTCGGCGGGTTCGTTGCGGAACACGAACACGCCGGTCGGGTCGGCCAGGCTGGTGGACAGGCCGCCGACCTGGGCGATGGCCTCGATCGCGCTGATGTTCTGGGATTCAAAGATGACGCGGTTCTGGGTGCCGGTGGCGCCAAGGGCGGTGAACGAGCGGGAATCCTCTTCGACCAGGATCTTGTCGCCGCCTCGCAGGGCAATGTCGAGCCGGGGGTTCTTGTACAGATCCTCGAACCAGATCTTGCCCGAGTGGCTGCCACGGATCACCGAGACCTGAGCGATTTCCGTTGCAATCGCAATGCCCCCGGCCCGCGCCAGCATGGCCGACAGGGTGCGCGTGGGCCGCTCGATGGCATAGACGCCCTGGGCGCCGACGCCGCCGGTGACGGAAACGGTGGTGCCGTCGCCCGCGAGGCGGCGCACCTGAACCTGGGGGTCGGGGGTCTGGCTTTCCAGCCGCTCGGTGATCAGGCGGCGGATGGTTTCGGGCGAATTGCCCGCAGCCTTGATGCGCCCGGCATAGGGTACGAAGATGAACCCGCCGCCATCGACCTGAACTTCCTCAAGCAGCGCCGAGGGGGCCCCTTCGGGCACCAGCAGCCCGTCATCGACGTTCTCGAAGATCGTGAGGCCAAGGGTATCGCCGGGTGCGATGGTGTCGGAGCCGACTATGCCTGCGTTCAGGAAGGCCGAGCCAAAGCCCAGCACCGGCACGACCGCAGTGGCACGGGTGACGCGTTCGTTGACGGTGACGATGAAGGCATCGCCTTGCCGCTGCACGGATCCTTCAAAGATTTCCCGTTTTGTCGGGCCGGGGCGGGGCAAGCCGCAGCTTGCGACGAAGGCCACAAGCGCGGCCAGGGCGACACACTTCGCCCAGCGCGAACCATTGATTTTCACTGCTCGGTCTCCTCGACCTATGTTTCTGCCTCAAGTTTTTTTGTAAACTACGGGAAACCGTGTCGAAAATCTACTCCCCCGGGGCGCCGACGCTATTTCACGAGGCGCAACTGTTGCCTTGGTGCCGCTGTTCCCCGGGTCAGCGCATCATAGGGATCATCGGCAGCCAGCATCATGTCGACCACCAGGCGCAGCAATTGCCGCCGCCCGGAGGTGGAATAGAACCCCCCGGCGATCTGGCTGGTTTCCAGCAGATAGTGGCGGTAATCGCGATAGGCGCGGCTGTCGGGGCGCGTGGGCAAGGCGAAGAATTCGGCCAGGGGCTGGGTGCTGACGAACTCGGGCTTGGCATAGACCGCATCGCCGAACACCTTCAGCGGCAGGCCGCGCCACAGCACCTGCTGGGCGGCGGTGGAATTCACCGTCACTGCGCTGCGCGCATGGTCCAGCAGTTGCGCCAGCTTGCCGCCGCGCACATAATGCACCCGGTCGTCGACCCCGTATTGCCGGGCGAGGCGGCGCACTTCGCGGCGCTGGGGCACGCGGCCATCCTCCAGCGGGTGGGCCTTGAACACAAGATGGTGGTGGGCCGGGGCGCCCCGGGCAAAGCCTTCGATCACCGTTTGCAGGAAATCGATGCCCGTGGTGAAGGGCGAGTGTTTCTGGAAATTGCTGTCATGTTCCAGTTGCAACAGCGCCAGGTGATAGGGAAAGCCGCCGCTGCGGATGCGCATGGTGGCCAGCGCCCGGTCGGCCCAGAGCAGCGGCATCAGGATCAGCCGCTTGAGATAGAGGCGGAATTCCTGGGTCACGGTCTGCGCACGATGCGGGCGGAACTGGCGATAGCGTCGGTTGGCCAGCAGGACGAAGGCATGATAGGCGGCGCCATAGAAGATGTGCTGGCGCATGTCGCCCCATTGGGCGGGCGCCTCGGGCTGGTCAAGCTCGGCATTGGCCAGGGCGTGTTGCATCTGGGCGATGCTCTGGCGCATCAGGGCGGAGTTGCCGTTGGTCCCGTCACGCTCATACGTCACCCAATAGGGGCGCAGATAGCCTTCCTCGAACACATGGATCTTCAGCCCCCTGGTGCGGGCATGGGCGATGGCCTGGGCGTGGATCGGTCGGGTGTCGCCGTAAAGCACGATGTCGGTGATGCCATGTTCGGCGACGAGGCGGGCAAAGGTTTCGGGCCAGGCGTCGGGGCAGTCGGTGAAGGCGAGATAGCGGGCCGGATCGTGCCAGAACATCTGATCGCCTGCATTGAACCCGACGCGAAGGGTCGCCGCCCCGGCCGCGCGCACCATCTTCGACAGGCGCGCGAAAAACGGCCCGTGGGGGCCTTGCAGGAACAGGAACTGGCGGGGCGCGGCGCTTGACATGACTTTGCCTCTCCTGGGCTTGGGCATATTGGCCCGACCGTTCCAACTTTACCGCAGAATTCGACACCAAAATGTCAACGCCGGGGCATTGTTGCGCCGGTGGCAACAGGGTGGCGGCCCTTGCCGAGGCCGCCTTAGCGCAATAGCTGTGGGGCGGGCAACAGGGGGCGCCGCCATGTTCACGGGCATCATCACCGACATCGGTCAGGTTCTGGCGGTCGAGCAGCAGGGCGATCTGCGGGCGCGGATCGCAACGGGGTATGACGTGGGGGGCATCGACATCGGGGCCTCCATCGCCTGCGACGGGGTGTGCCTGACGGTGGTGGCGCTGGGCCGCGCGCCGCAGAACTGGTTCGAGGTGCAGATTTCCGCCGAAACCCTGGGCGCGACGAACATCGGGCGGATTGGCTGGCCGGTGGGCAGGCGGCTGAACCTGGAGCGCGCGCTGCGGGTGGGGGACGAGCTGGGCGGGCATATCGTGTCGGGCCATGTGGACGGGGTGGCCGAAATCACTGCCCTGCGCGACGAGGGCGACAGCACCCGCGTGACATTGCGCGCGCCCGAGGGCCTGGCGCGGTTCATCGCGCCCAAGGGGTCGGTGGCGCTGAACGGCACCTCGCTGACGGTGAACGAGGTCGACGGCGCCAGGTTCGGCATCAACTTCATTCCCCACACCAAACAGGCGACGACCTGGGGCGACGCGGCCCTGGGCGATGCGGTGAACATCGAGATCGACACAATGGCGCGCTATGTCGCGCGGTTGCAGGAATGGGCGTGAAACCCGTTGTGGTCCGGTCGATCAATGACCCAGGCGCACAGCGCTGCGTCGACATCCTGCGGGCCGGTGGCCTGTTCGGCTGGGTCGAATGCCGCCGCGACCCCGAGGATGCCCATGGCTGGCGCCCGCTGGCGCCGCCCACCATGGGGTTTGACACATCGGCCGCCGCTCTGTCTGCGGCAAAGGCCGCGACCGGATGGATGACCCCATGATCGGCCACAACAACGGCCCCTCGATGGAGCCGGGCCACGCCTTTCGCCGCCATGCATGGGCCCGGGCCCGGTCCGATCTGTTGCCTCAACTACCGCTGAACGTGATACGCCGACGGGTGGCGCGGGCGAAAGAGATCGGCCTCGACTATCGCGTCTATGCCACGGTGCGCGCCACGACAGGCCGCGACATCATCGGTTTCCTGTTCTCGTCCAACGCCTTGCGCCTGCACCTTGTGACCCGCCGGATCGAACCCGACCGCGCCCGCCATCTGGCCGGGGTGCGGGGGTGCGACCGCACCGCGCTGCTGCACCCGCCCCATGGCGCGATCCCCGAGGGTGAGCCACTGGACGCCGCCCATCCCGCCCCCGCGCCCTTTGCCCTGTGGCGCGACCAGCGCGCGCATCTGCTGGGCATCCTGAACGCCAGGGGCCTGCCCGCCGACGGGGTGATCCTGATCGGCGACGCCCCGTTCGAGCGCGAGTGGTGTGGCGCCGCGCGGTTGGCCGGCTATGTGCCGGGCGACGGGTTCTTCGGCGCGCCTGCGCAGGTTTGACCACTGGCCATTGCCGGCGACCTGCGCTATTGCGCGGCAGCCAAGGAGCCGCCATGACCGACACCCAATACAGCGATGCCATCTCGTCGATCGAGGAAATCCTCGCGGATGCGCGCGCCGGTCGCATGTTCATACTGGTCGACCACGAGGACCGCGAGAACGAGGGCGATCTGGTGATCCCGGCGGAAATGGCGACCCCCGAGGCGGTGAATTTCATGGCCACCCACGGGCGCGGCCTGATCTGCCTGACGTTGTCGGGCGAGAGGATCGACGCGCTGGGCCTGCCGCTGATGGCCTCGCAGAATTCGTCGCGCCACGAGACCGCCTTCACAATCAGTATCGAGGCGCGCGAGGGCGTCAGTACCGGGATTTCTGCCCATGACCGCGCCCTGACCATCGCCGTCGCCATTGACGACCAAAAGTCCGCCGCCGACATCGCCACCCCCGGTCATGTCTTTCCGCTGCGCGCGCGCGAGGGCGGCGTTCTGGTGCGGGCGGGCCACACCGAGGCGGCGACCGACATCGCGCGCCTTGCCGGGCTGAAACCGGCCGGCGTGATCTGCGAGATCATGAACGACGATGGTCACATGGCGCGGCTGCCCGACCTCGTGGCCTTTGCCCAGCGCCACAACCTGAAGATCGGCACGATTTCCGATCTGATCGCCTATCGCCGCCGCAACGACAATCTGGTGCGGGTACGCAGCGAACAGGTGGTCACAAGCGAATTCGGCGGCGAGTGGGTGATGCGGGTGTTCGCCGATGAAACCCAGGGCGCCGAGCATATCGCGCTGATCAAGGGTGATCTGTCGGGCGATGAATCCGTGCTGGTGCGCATGCACGCGCTGGACCCGCTGCTGGATGTGGTGGGGCTGGGCGGGCAGAACCGCGCCCGCGAATTTGGCGATGCGATGGAAATGATCGCCGCCGAGGGGCGCGGCGCGCTGGTGCTGCTGCGCGATCTGCACATGAAACTGTCCGCCGAGAACGAGGTGTCGCCCCAGACCCTGCGCCAGTACGGCCTTGGCGCGCAGATCCTGTCGTCGCTGGGGGTGTCGAAACTGGTGCTGCTGACCAATTCGCCCCGGCCAAAGGTTGTCGGGCTTGAGGCATACGGGCTGGAAATCACCGGCACCCGCAAGATTTCGGAGATCGGATGATGGCCGGCACGTCGCATTACACCCCGCCGATGCCCGAATTCGACGCGCCCGTGAAGCTGCTGATCGTCGTGGCCCCGTATTACAGGGACATCGCCGATGATCTGGTCGCGGGTGCGAAGGCTGTGATTGATGGCGCGGGTGTGGCCTTCGATCTGATCGAGGTGCCCGGCGCGCTGGAAATTCCGACGGCGATCCGCATCGCCCAGCGCACCAGCAATTTCGACGGTTTCGTGGCTTTGGGCTGTGTGATCCGCGGTGAAACCTCCCATTACGACACGGTGTGCAACGACAGTTCCCGCGCGCTGACCCTGCTGGGGCTGGACGGTTTGTGCATCGGCAACGGTATCCTCACGGTGGAAAACCATGGCCAGGCCGCCGTTCGCGCCGGTAAGCAGAACAAGGGCGGAGGCGCCGCTGCCGCCGCGCTGCACCTTGTGGCGCTGACGCGCAAGTGGGGCCGGGCGCAGACGGGTGTCGGATTCCGGCCCGGCAGCTACCGTGTGGCCGGGGAAGCGGATGGATCGAACACCGCATGAAAGGCCCGACGACATGAAAGGCCCGACGACATGAAAGGCCCGACGACATGAAAGGTCCGACGAAACGTCAGATGAAATCCGCCTCCCGGCTCTATGCCGTGCAGGCGCTGTTCCAGATGGAGCATTCCAGACAGACCGTCGAAAAGGTACGCGCCGAGTTCGAGGATCACCGTTTCGGCGCCATCTATGACGAGGACGAGATGATCGAGGGCGATGTCGATCACTTCCGCAAGCTGCTGGACGATGCGGTGAACCATCAGGCGCAGATCGACCAGATGACCGACCGCGCGCTGGTGGCAAAATGGCCCATCGCGCGGATCGACCCGACCCTGCGCGCCCTGTTTCGCGCGGCGGGGGCGGAACTGACGGCGGGCGACGCACCCCCGAAGGTGATCATCTCCGAATACGTCGATGTCGCAAAGGCGTTCTTTCCAGACGGGCGCGAGCCGAAGTTCGTCAACGGCGTGCTCGACCACATGGCGCGCCAGGCCCGGCCCGCCGACTTTGCCTGATCCCCGGCTTCTCGCCGCTCCAACACCTCTCGCCGAAGGCATCCAGAGCCCACCCCCCGCACCGGCGCCGCAGTTGCCAGACTGCGTTTTCAGCCTATCTGTCAGGCAGGTCGGAAAAAGGAGGTGCCCATGCCCCAGATCATCCGTTTCTACATCACCAACTGCCTGATCGGTTTCGCCTGGGCAGCGGTGTTTGTCGCGCTGCTGCTGTGGTTCAACGTCGCCAACCTCTGGGCGCTGATCACCAATTCCGATATCGGGGTGCTGGCCACGGCACTGCTGTTCTTCTTCAACGGCATCGTGTTCGCCGGGGCCCAGTGCGGCGTCGCGATCATGTTGATGACCGAGAGCGACGACGGCCCCTCGGGTGGCCATGGCGCCGCTCAACCCTCTTTGGTGCCTGTCACGATCCGGTAAAGAGTCAGTTCCTCGGGCAACAGGATGTAAATCTCGTCGGGCGGCGTGACGAGAGCGTGCTGCATCACCAGCGGGTCGATGCCCATCTCGGCGAGAAACGCCATCACCCGGCCCTGGCCGCGCTGGATGTCCTCGACCGCCATGAAGGCGGGCTGCACCATGTTCTCATCGAAATAGTGTTGGTGGACGCCGACATAGGCCTCGGCATCGACGGTACGGTTCACGCCCCCGGCCAGCACATAAGGGCAGGCCGACAGGCAGATGTCGCCCGCAGTCAGTCCCGTGTCGATCCCCGCCGCGCGCAGGGTCCGCCCGATCTCCAGCGCATCGCCCACCGACCCGCCGGGGCTGTTGAGCAGCACAAGGCCGGGCTGTGTGCCAGCCTCGTCCAGCCATTTCGCAAATCGTGCTCCGTCGCCCGGCGCAATCGCCCCGGTGGCGCGCAGCACCGCCACGCCGTTGCGTTCCAGCGACTCGAACATCAGCCGTTCGGGCATGTCCGTTGGGGCCGGAAACGGCCGGTTGGCGGGGCCTGTGGGCATGTCGCCGGGGCGGTAACGGCGGGTCTGATCGCCGGGGCGCACCGGGGTTTCGATGCGGGGTGCGGCGGGGGCAAACGAAAGCCCCTGCCAGCCGTTCAGCAGGTCGGCCCCGAACAGCAGCCCCGCCATGCCCAGTTGCAGACCGAGGATGCCCTTGATCACCGCCCCCGGGGTGACGGCGCCCAGCCTCATTCCGCAGGGCCCCTCAGGGGGGTGGGCGCGGGCGTCAGGCGCGGTTCGGGGCGGGGGGCGTCACGCTCCAGCGCGTGCTCCACGTCGCGCACGGCGGCCAGCGCGGCGCGCAGTTCGGCCAGGGTCATCGTGTCTTCCATCGCCACCCCGTCGCGGCCCGACCGGATGGCGGCCTGGGTGATCATCAGGATGAACACCAGAACGGCAGGCAGAAGGTCGATGGCGATGGCCCCGGCCCAGGAGGGCACGAAGTTGCCCGCATAACGGATCACCGCGTCGGCGGTGGAAATCGGGGTATAGGTGATGTCGCCGGGCGGCTCCATCGCCGCCACAGCCTCGGCGGCTTCGCGCAGGGTCTCGGCACGCTGGCCCAGCAGCACCAGTACCGAATCGATGGTGGCCTGCTGGCCTGCCTGGATGGCGGCGGTCGACCCGTCCAGCCGGGGCAGCACGACCGAGGCCGACAGATCCGACGCCGCGCTCACCACAAGCGGCGCCACCGACAGCTGGCGCAACTGCGTGATGATGCCCGCCAGGCGCACCGCCTCTTCCGAGAACTCGACCGAACGCGCCTCGACCGGCCCCTGTTCCACGGTCAGCCCGCGCATCCGCGACAATATCTCGTTGCCGGTGGTGAAGGCCTGGGCCACCAGCACCTCCTGCGCGCCGATCTGGGTTTCCAGCGCCGCCAGTTCCCCGGCCTTCTGGCGCAGGATGCGAAACACCGCGCCGCGCCCCGCCAGCCCCGACAGATCGCCCGCCGCCTCCTGCGCGCTCAGATCCTCGAAGCTCTGGCGCACCCTGGCCACGTCGCGCTGCAAGCCCTGCGCCGACACGGCGATGGTGTTGGCCCGCTCCAGCGCCGTTTGATACTGCTGCACGGTGCGCGCCAGATGCTGTTCCACCGCCGCCGCCCCGGCCAGCGCCGCTGCGTTCAGCCAGGACGACATGGCGATGATCGCCAGCGACCCCAGCACCATCGAGCCGAGCAGGCCCAGCCGCGCCCCCGCCGTGCGCACCGCAGGCAACAGGCGCATCAGGTACGACCAGAACACGAAGATCGCCACCGACACCGCCGTCGAATAGGCCAGCGCCGCGAACACGCTGAGCGCGCCGTCGTCATCCAGCAGCGACGAGACCCCGAGATAGGTATAGATGCCCGAGGCCACCGCCAGGATCCCCAGCGCCGCGCCCGAAAACGTATCCAGCCATCCCAGGTGTTCTTCGAGTTCGCGGGCATAGCGCACGCCCTGCGCCTCGGCGCGGCTCATCCCCCGGTCGCTGTCCATCGGCAATCCCCCGTTCTTGTCCGCACAATATGGGGCAGGGCGGGGCGAATCCAAAGGGCCGAGAAAAAAGGTGCGACGGGACCAGCACAACCGTCAGGGTGTGAAATCCCGAGAGCCTGTGTATACAGGTGGGCACCAGGTAGCAGGACCACGATCCAGCCAGAGCCAGTTCCCTCGGAATTGATTAAGGCCACCGGATTTTAACCCCGGCACGCGAAAGCCAGAACCCGCCGCTCTCCAAATATAGTCTTGCCACCCAGTTTCGGCAAGGCCCAGATCCAGGGATGCACGCCCTCATTCTTTCTTGCTGCAAATATCCATGGCGCGCGAGAAACCGCAGGTTTCGAGCGCGCCCCCCGCGACGCCGACAGGCGGCGCAACATCCGGGAAGCACGACGCCGACAGGCGGCGCAACATCCGGGAAGCACGACGCCGGCAGGCGGCGCAGTTGACCGGGTCAGGTATTTCCGACTTGCGTCAAGCTGCCTGCCCCGCCCACACTGGGACGATCCCGCTTGAGGAGAACGTCCCATGACCGACCCCAGACTGCAAGCCCATCGCGCCCGCCTCGTGCGTTTGCTGCACCTGCGCGCGCTTGGCCTTGATCCTGCCATCGATGCCTATCGCACGAATGAGGCAAACACCGCCGACGCGCTGGAGCAGGTGACGGGCGAGAGGCTGGAACGCGCGCTGGGCGGGGGTGACTGGAGAGGCACGCGCACCCACCGCATCTATGACGATTGCAGCCCGCCGCGCGCGCCGTTTTTTGATCGCCAGTTGGACAACTGGCGCGCCAGCCTGCTGCGCCATGCCACCCTGACGATGGGAATCGACATTGTCACCGTCGACCTGAGGAACCGCGATCTGACCCGCCCACAGATCGCCGCCGCAGTGTCTTTGATCAATGCCCTGCCGCAAGTCGCCCGGCGCAAGGTTCTGTTGCTGGTGAGTGCCGAAGACTGAGCGCACGTCATGCCGCCGACCCTTGATTTCTGTTTACCTTTTGTTCACATTGCCGCAATGGCGAACGATCTCACCCCCACCGTGCCCCGGCCCGGCCAGCTACTGGCGCGGGGGGTCTGCCGCCACCTGCTGGGCCACGATTTCGTGACGGTCGAGGAACTGACCCCCGCGCCGGGCCTGCGCGTCGATGTGATGGCGCTGGGCCCCAGGGGCGAGGTCTGGGTGATCGAGTGCAAATCCAGCCGCGCCGATTTCGCCGGCGATCACAAGTGGCGTGGCTATCTCGACTGGTGCGACCGGTATTTCTGGGCGGTGGACGAAAATTTTCCCACCGACCTGCTGCCCGACGACACCGGGTTGATCATCGCCGACGCCTATGACGCCGAAATCATCCGCATGGGGCCGGAAACCAGACTGGCCGCCGCGCGGCGCCGCGTCATGGTGCAGAGATTCGCCCGCCATGCGGCCCTGCGTTGGCAGGCCGCGCGCGATCCGGGGCTGGGCTTTCCGCCCTGACGAAGGGGCGCGCGACGCAGAAATGGGGCGCGGCCACCGGCCACGCCCCCTGTTTTGCCAAAGTACGGCAGGATCATTCCCAGCCGACCTCGTTGAAGATCTTCTGTGCCATGGGCAGGTTCTTTGCCACCGCCGACAGGTTGACCGCGTCGGCCCTGAAGGCGCCCAGGGCTTTCACGCTGTCGCTCTGTGGCACCCCGGCGACGACCGGATATTCGTCGTTGCCCGCCGAGAAATAGATCTGGGCCTGGTCGCCTGCCAGGTATTCCAGAAACGTCACCGCATTGTCGCGGTTGGGCGCATGGGCCGCGACGCCGCCCCCCGACAGGTTGACATGGGCGCCTTCGGCGTCCTGCGCCGGGAACACCCAGCCGATCTTGTCGATTTCCGGCGACAGTCCTTCGACAGGGGTGCGCAGGGCGCGGGCGAAGTAATAGGTGTTCGAGATCGAGATGTCGCACTCGCCCGAGATCAGCGCGCGCAGCTGGTCGGTGTCGCCGCCCTCGGGGTCGCGGGCGAAGTTGGCCACGACACCGGCGGCCCAGTCGCGCGCCGCCGCCTCGCCGTGGTTCTCGATCACCGAGGCCAGCAGGGTCTGGCTGTAGACGTTGGTGGACGAGCGGTGGCACACCATCCCCCTGTATTTGGGGTCGGCCAGCGAGACATAATCCTGCGGCGGTTCGGTCACGTTGACCTTGTCATAGAAGATGATCCGGGCACGTTGGGAAAAGCCGAACCACTGGTTGTCGCTGTCCTGAAGGTTGGCGGGAATCCTGTCTTCCAGAACGGAACTGTTGACGGTTTGCAGCACGCCCGCGACCTTGGCCCGCTCCAGCCGCGAGGTGTCGACCGTCAGCAGCACGTCGGCGGGCGAGTTCAGACCCTCGGCCTGCATCCGTGCGATCAGTTCGTCGGCATTGCCCTCGATACGGTTGATGGTGATGCCGGTCTGGTCGGTGAAATCGGAATACAGCCGCTCGTCGGTGTCATAGTGGCGCGAGGAATAGAGGTTCAGCTCGCCCTCGGCCTGCGCGGCGAAGCCGCTGGCCAGAACGGCAGAGGCGGTCAGCGCCAGAAGTGAAACCCTGCTAGGGAAGGACATGGTGTGTCTCCGTCTGTGAATACCTTACTGTTTCACTCAATTACCAGATTCGCGGTGGATTGCAAGAAACTTGACAGAAACAGTCGGATTAATTTCCGGTCCCGGTTTGTCACCGGGCCGGGTCGTGCCGACACTACTTTGACGTTTGATCGCGCGTTGCGCAAAACCTCAGGAACAGCGGGCCGCAACCCTTGCGAGCAAGGTGCGCACGATCTCCTCGGCGCGCGGTTCGGTGGCGGCCTCGCCGTAGCAACGCAGTTCCGGCGCGTTGCCAGAGGGGCGCAGGTGGGCGATTTCGCCCGAGGCAAACGTGATGCGCAGCCCGTCGGTCAGGTCCAGCCCGGCCTCGGGGCCCATGTCGGTGAACAGGCTGGCGCGGTCGGCGGGGTCGGCGCAAAGGCCGGCGATCAGGGCGGCGGATGTTTCGGTGGGCAGGCCCACCATGCGGTCTGCGGCGGTGCGCCGGTCGGGCAGGGCCAGGATCTGGTCGGCCAGCGGCCCGTGTTCGGCGATCCCGGCCAGGGCGCACAGGATCGGCAGAAAGGCGTCGCGGGTCAGCAGCGGGGGCAACGGGCCACTGGCGCCCGGGACGGCAAAGCCGGTCAGAAAGCCGCCATTTGCCTCGTATCCGACGACGCGCGCCGCCGGGTCGCGGGCCAGCGCCGCCTCGATCCCCTCGATCACATGGGGCGATCCGATGCGCGTGCGCAGGACGGCGTCAAACCCCATCGCCTCGACCATGGTGTTGGACGACACCGGCGTGACCAGCACCCGCGCGCCGAGGAACCGGGCCGTCAGCGCACCGATCACGTCGCCCGGGATGACCTGTCCGGCTGCATCCGTGACCAGCGGGCGGTCGGAATCGCCGTCCAGCGATATGATGGCGTCCAGGGTTGTGTCGGCGGCCCAGGCGCGCAACTGTCGGCGCGTTTCGTGGTCCACCGCCTCGGTATCGACGGGGATGAAGTGGTCGGACCTGCCAAGTGGCACCACTTGGGCCCCCAGCGCACCCAACACGGCGCCCAGGGCATCGCGACCGACGGCGGAGTGTTCATAGACGCCGACGTGCCGTCCCTGCAATGCGCCGGGCGCGAAAAACCCTGTGAAACGTGCGACATAGCGGTCGCCGACCCCGGGGTCGGTGGCGGGGTCGGACAGGTCCATCGGGCCTTGCCAATCGGTCAGCCGGGTGTTGATCGCCGCCTCGTCGGCCTTGGTGATCTCGCCCGTGCGGGTGTAGAATTTCAGCCCGTTGCGGTCAGCCGGGATATGGCTGCCGGTGATCATCACGGCGGGGGCACGGCGGCGCTGGCCTTCCAGGGCCAGGGCCGGGGTGGCGATCGTGCCGCAATCCACCACGTCGAGGCCAAGGGCGCGCGCGCCCGCCGCCACCGCACGCAGGTGCTGGCGCGACGACGGGCGCAGATCGCAGGCCACCAGCAGCACGCCGTCATGGGGCGTGTCGGCGAGGAAGGCCCTGACATGGCTGGCGCACAGGCTGTCGGTCAGCTCGACGACACGGCCGCGCAGGCCGCTTGTTCCGAATTTGGGGGCCATGTCGTTCTCCTCGGGGCTTTTTCCCGGGCCATAGCACGGGGACGCGGTGGGGGGCCAGCGCCTCAGGCCTCGGGGGCGCGGCGGCGGCGCGCGCCATAGCTGACCGACAGGGCCGCCGCCACCACAAGTGCGGCGCCCAGGGCAAAGGCAGCGCTTGGCACTTCGTCGAACACGAAATAGCCGACAAGGCCGGAAAAGATCAGGCTGAGATAGCTCAGCACCGACAGGAACCCCGCCTCGCCGTGGAAATGGGCGCGCAGGAAACAGGCCTGGGCGCATTGTGCGAACACCCCGATGGACAGAAGGGGGACGAGGTGCCCCGGCGAAACCGGCACCCAGGTCAGCGCCGCCACCGGCCCGGTGAACAGCGTCAGGCCCATGGTATAAAGCCCCATCAGCACCAGCGTGGGCGCGGCGCGCAGCCGCCTTGTGGCGATGACCGCGCCGGCACCTGCCAGGATCGCGATGCACAGTGCAGGCAGGCCGTTGTCCACAGGCAGGTGTTCGGGGTTCACCGCGATCGCCACCCCGACCAGCGCCACCCCCGCCGCCACCCAGCGCGCCCGCCCGATGGTTTCGCGCAGCACCAGCGCGGCGAGGACCATGGTGGCGATGGGGCGGGTGAAGTTGATGGCGGTAAAGGTCGCGAAGGGCAGGCGCGCGATGGCATAGAAGCTGGCCGTGAGGGTGATGATCGACAGGACGATGCGGATCGCGTGGATGCCCGTGTCGCGCAGCCCGCGGAACCGGGCGCGCCCGTGCCAGAGCCAGGGCGACAGCAGGATCAACCCCACCACGGCCCGGATGAACACCAGTTGCGTCGGTGGATAGCCCAGCCCCAGCGCCTTGACGATGCTCAGCGCCCAGATGTTCAGCGAAAGGTCGGCCAGCATCCAGACCCCGCCGCGCAGGTTGTCGCGCGGCGGTTGCGGGTCAGGTGCGCCGGGCGACAAGATTGGCCATGAGCGGATAGGCGCCGGGGGTCAGACGCTCCATCTGGTGATGCAGGATCAGGGCGGTGTGGATGTGGCGCCCCTGTCCGATGTCGGCGGCCAGAAGGGCGCCGGTCAGCGGCGCTTCGCCCGGGTCGGCCATGGCCAGCAGCGGCAGGTAGGCGGGATCCCAGGATTTGGCGAAGTAGAGGCCCCGCTCCTTGTGCCAGCCCTCCCATGTCTCGGGGCCGATGGGATTGGGCGTGGTCAGCAGCGGATGGTCGGGAATGAGAGGGGTGACTTCGGCGGCTTCGTCGGTGACGCGCCAACGCAGGGAGGGCTGGCCGATTTCCAGGGGCATTGGCGGTGTCGTGGCCGGATCCCAGTTGTCCCACGGGCGGTGATAGAGGGTGATCAGGGTGCCGCCCCGGGCGCACCAGGCGTGCAGGCGCGGCATCAGCGCGGCAAGGCCGGGGCGAAAGCGCAGGGCGAAGATGCCGATGACGACGGTGTCGAGGTCGGCAAGCGCGGCGTCGGTGATCGTTTCGGGGTCGGGGGCGGTGACGTCAAGGCCAAGGTCGGCCAGCCAGGCGCCCACGCTGTCATTGCCGCAGCTGAACGTGGCGATGCGCACGGGCGGCAGGGCCACGTCGACCACGCGGACGCCGATCCGGGCGGGCGTTGTGCGGGCCGTGGGGGCGATGTGGGCATGGGCGATCGGGGAGACGGACAGGGCAGGGGCGCCGTCCAGCGTGAGGGCGATGTCGTAAAGGCCCGGCGCCACGTCCCAGGGCGCGGTCAGTTCGAACCCGGTGTCGGTGCGCCTTGCGCGCCAACCCTCGGGCAGGGACAGGGCAGGGGTGGCGCCTGGGGGGTGGATGTTGCCCAGGGTCAGGGCGAGGCTGCGCCGGTCGGTGCGCCGGTTCAGCACGGCTCTTGCGGGGGTCAGGTCGCAGGACCGGGCGGGCAGCATCACCGGGGGCACCAGCAGGGGCAGGCGGGTTTCGCTGGTGATGGCGTTCACGGTGATGGTGACACGCAGGGCGGGCGGGCCCGGGGTGTCGGGCAGCCAGGTGTCGCGATAGGCGTCGTGGGGCGGGGCATCCGGGGGGGCGGTGATCCGGTCGCCGTCCATCGTCCAGCCCTCGGGCAGCAGCCAGTCCACAGCCAGCGATTCGGCGTTGCCTTGCCGCTGTTCGAGATGCGCCGTGGTGGTCTGGCCCGGGCGCAGGACAGCACCGGCCAGATACCCCTCGACGCTGACAAGGGCGGCGAGGCGAATCGCCGTGGCCAGTTGGTGTTCCTTGCGCGCCAGGCGGTGCAGCACTTCGGCCTTGGCGTCGGTGGGGCACAGATCGCGGGCGGCGCGAATCCGGGCAAGGGCGTCGGACAGCCGCTGAGCGGTGTCGCGTGCCGGAAAACCGGCAAGGCAGGAGTCGATTTCGCCCTGCGCGGCGGCCAGCGGTTCGGCAAGGGCGGGTGCCCCGGCATATCCGGCAAGATCGGCCAGCGTCAAAGGCAGGCCCGAGGCCAGATCATCGCCGGGCGCCGCGATCCGGCAATCGGCGAGGTGCAGGGGAAAGTCGCGCTCGCAGCCGGGCGGCATCCAGCGGCCCATGCCCTGGGTGGCGTGAAAGACGCGCGATTGCTGGCCGATCTGTTCAAAGCTGAATCCGGTGACGGGATCGCAGCCCTTTGCCTTTACAAGGGTCGTCGCGGGGGGTGGGGGCAGATCGTCGTCATAGGCCTGTCCGGCGCCCGACCAGGCGGGCAGCATCAGCTTTTTCACCTGCCAGACCGGCAGGTCGCAGCCTTGGAAACCCGGATCGGCGGCATGGTCCATCACCAGATGCGCCGCCTCGGTCATGGCGCGGTGGTGGCCGTGCTGGCCCGGCACATCAAGGAAGGTGGGGCAGATGATGTCGGGGCGTTCGCGGCGCAGGATCTGGACGAACCGGGCCAAAGTGCGTTCGCGGCCCCATCTGGCCAGCGTTTCAGCGCCGCTTTTGGAAAAGCCGAAATCGGTGATCGGGTCGTCGGCGCTGTCGCTCAGCCAGTACAGGCGCAGGGACAGGGCGGCGGCGGCCGCTTCCATCTCGGCGGTGCGCAGGGCGCCCAGATCGGCGCCCCGCTCCTGCCCGATGTCGTTCTGCCCGCCTTCGCCCCGTGTCGAACAGGCATAGGACAGATCGAACCCTCGCGCGGCAAGAGCCGCCAGCATGGCCGAGGTTTCGTCATCGGGATGGGCGCCGGTGTTCATGAAGCCGATGCAGGATTGCAGGGGCAGCAGCGCCTGCCACAGGTCGACGATCCAGGGGCGCTGGGCGCGGATGCGGGCGGGGCCGGTCAGGGGGCCTTGCAGGGGCATGGTCAGACGGCCACGGCAAGTTGCGGCGTGAAGGTGTTGTTGATGACAAGCGACGCCGCCCCGAGCGCCGCCGTCATCCGCCCCGAGGCACCGCGCAACAGGCGGGGGCCGGTGCGGTCGGGTCGGTTGGCGACCGAACGGACGGCCAGCGGCACGCGGGCGATCAGATGGTCGATCATCTCGTCGGGCAGGGCGCCGCCCAGGATGATCGCCTGGGGATCGAACAGGTTTTCCACCAGGGCGATGGCGTGGGACAGGGGGCGCGACGCGGACTCGAGCCAGTCCATCAGTGGCGCCGCCCGGGCGTCGTAAAGCTGTGCCAGCGCGGCGGTGTCGGTGCTGGCGATGCCATGGCGTTTCAGGTGCCGTTGCACCGAATGGCGGCTGACGGCCTGTTCCAGCTTGACCGCCCCCTCGGGGCCTGGCACGTCGATGTGGCCGATCTCGCCCGCATTGCCAAAGGCGCCGCGCACCAGCCGCCCTTCGGACACGAGGCCCAACCCCAGTCCCGTGCCGAAATAGAGAAAGGCGAAATCGCGCATGTCGCGCGCCACCCCCGAAACGTGCTCGGCCATGGCGGCGGCGTTGGCGTCGTTTTCCACATGGGATGGCACGCCGAAGGCATCGGTGAACCAGGCCGCCATGTCGATGCCCTGCCAGCCGGGCAGTTCGGTCGCACCGTCACCCAGCGCCGTGGTGCCGAAGGGCCCGGGCATCACCACGCCAGCACCCAGGATACGCCCGCCCGGAATGCCCGTGTCGCCCAGCGCCCGGTCGCGCAGGGCCAGCACCTTGGACGTGGCCGCGACCGGATCGTCGCCGTCCAGGGTGCTGTGGCGGCTGAACACCGTGCGCCCGAGCAGATCCAGCACCACGGCAAACACCGCGCCGGGCCGGATTTCGACACCGAAGGCAAAGCCCCCCACCGGGTTGATCGCATATTGAATCGCGGGCAGACCCCGCCCGCCGCTGGACTTGCCCTGTTCGATCAGCAGGCCATCCCGCTCCAGTTCGGCAATGATGTTCGACACGGCCTGGGTGCTCAGCCCCGAGGCGCGGGCGATCTCGGCCCGCCCCAGATGCCCGGCGCGCCGCACCTGCCCCAGCACAAGCTGGCGGTTGTGGCTGCGCGAGCGTTCGGCATTGGCGCCGATGATCTGTTCCAGTCCTGAAAGCATGAGGTCGCCCTATCCCAACGCGCTTGTTAACTCAACTGGGTTGAGTTAATCCTGCGTCAAGGGGCAGCAGACCCCCAGACCAACAACACACGCCCCCCTCGGGCGTTCAATCGGGAGATTTGCGATGACGATCAAGGCGATCCGGGGCTTTGCCCTTGTCGGTGCCACCAGTATTGCCGCCTTGCTGGGCAGTGCGGCCCATGCGGTGGAAATCGAATACTGGCAGTATTTCTTCGATGCCCGTGTCACGGCCATGGAACAGCTGATCGAACAGTTCCAGGCCGCCAACCCCGACATCACCGTCACGATGACCCATTTCCCCTACGCCGATTACCGCACCAAGGTGGCGGCGGCGATTCCGGCGGGCGAAGGCCCCGATGTGGTGCAACTGTTCTATGGCTGGCTGAACGACTACCGCGAGGCGCAGCTGATCCAGCCGCTGCCTGCCGATGTGTTCCCCGCCGACAAGATCGAGGCCGAGTTCTTCCCGATGGTTGGTGCCATGCGCGACGGCGATGCCTATTGGGCTCTGCCCACGGCAGTGCGATCCTTGGCGCTGTTTTACAACGAACGGCTGATGGAAGAGGCGGGCATCGACGGCCCCCCCACCACGCTGGATGAAATGGTCGCTGCGGCGGCCAAGATGACCAAGCGCGACGGTGCGGGCAACATCACCCAGGTGGGGCTGACCGCCGGAATGACCGCGCAGGATCACCACTGGTTTCGCGAAGGGCTGGTGCGCCATTTCGGCGGTGAGCCTTATACCGACGATTACAAGACGGTAAACTACAACAACGATGCGGGCCTTGCGGCGCTGGAATTCTATACCGGCCTGTTCACCGGCGACAACGCGGTGTCGTCGGTCGGGTTCATGGATGAACCCCAGGCGGCGTTCAAGGCCGGGCGCGCGGGGATGCACATCGACGGATCGTTCCGCATCGGTTCACTGGCCGAAGTGCGGGGCCTGAAATGGGGCGTGACCGAATTGCCGGCACAGGACGGGGTGCAATCGAACTATGCGTCGTACTGGGTGAATGCGATCACCACCAAGGCCCAGGGCGAAAAGTATGACGCCGCCGTGAAGTTCATGGAATACATCGTGTCGGACGAGGCGATGCAGATCTGGCTGGATGTGGTGGGCGAACTGCCTGCCAAGCCCAGCGTCGGGATGACCGAGGCCAATGCCGACAACGCTGTGTTCGGCCCCTTCATCAAGGGCCTGGCCTATGCCCACACGACGAAATTCGTCGATGAAAGCGGCCAGCGTCAGGTATTGGTGGACATGGTCGAGCGGATGACGCTGCAAGGCATGGGCGCGGCCGAGAGCCTGGCTGTGGCCGCAGAGGCCGAACAGGCGATCCTGGACGGGTATTACAACAAGTAAGCCAGAGGTGGGTTTCACCCACCCTACGCCCACCTCTTGCGGGGTGGGCGCATTGGCCACGGGGCAGCCATGTACCGCAATCTGACCATCAGGCAGAAACAGATCGTCTGGGCCTATGCGTTCCTGGCGCTGCCGCTGCTGTTTTACGGTGTGATCCGGTTTTACCCGACGGGCAATGCCATTCTGATTTCGTTCCAGAACTGGAACCTGCTGGGCACCCGCACCTGGGCGGGGATGGAGAACTACGTCAAGCTGTGGAACGATCCGGTGTTCTGGAAGGTGTTTGCCAACACCTTCATCTACCTTCTGCTGGGCACACCGATCTCTTTGGTGATTTCCTTCGTCATCGCCTATCACCTGGATCAGTTGC
>Ga0105054_10003728_pt1 | contig 23367 bp, 22 predicted proteins | sample BON02_FD_78091 | JGI IMG/M metagenome (GOLD analysis project Ga0105054, IMG submission 78091) | Freshwater microbial communities from Lake Bonney liftoff mats and glacier meltwater in Antarctica - BON-02 (megahit assembly) | ecosystem: Environmental > Aquatic > Freshwater > Ice > Glacier...
GAACGGTTTTGGCGAAACCTTGAGTCCCCATCGTCCACCCCTTGGACATCGTGGCGAACTGCTGCTCCTTGCGAGCGGGTTCGTCTGCGCGCAACGATGCGAGATACTGGAGGTATTTCCTTCGTCCCACAGCAGTGTCCGCCAGTGTGCCGGCATGATTTAAGGCAGGCTGGGGTTGATACCATTCGGGACGGTCTTTCGGAGCTAGCAGCCAGCGAAGGCTGGTCCATGGATCGTTGGGTAAATCGTCGAGTGAGCGCAGCCCGGCCCGAACCGGATTGAGATGAATATAGTGGCAAAGCGGCCCGAGCCCGCCATCGGGATCCACGACCAAGCTTTTGTAGCGGCCTTGGAAAAGATGCCCTTGTTCCCGGCGTAGCCGATTGAACCGGGTGGCAAACGTGCCCTGGAGCCAACGCATTCCTTCCACGAGATTGGCCTTCGGTATCGAGACAGCCAGAATGGTCGTGATTCGACATCACGCACCACGCATGCACCTGCCAGCCGGTCTTGGCGCATGCCTCCTTCAGACATTGCAGAAACGCCACCTTGGTTTTTTCCGTCCGAAAGATGTCCGCCCGGTAATTACCCCGGTTGATTACATGATAAACCCCCGCTTCCAATTCCATCCTTAAGGGTCGCGCCATGGCCAACACATCACCCTATTTATCACGCACTTCAACTACAAACTACAAAGCCTGACCCCTTAGATCGGCTTCCTTAGATCGGCTTCCGCACGCTGCAGGAGTTGCTCGGCCATGCGAGCGTGGAGACGACTCAGATTTATACGCACGTTATGCAGAAACCTGGATTGGGCGTGCGCAGTCCGCTGGATGGATGACGAGCAGGCCATCGAATCGGGTGGGTCTGTCTGGCAGCGACGCTTTTTGGGCGCACGAGGGACCGTGCGATGCACCTTGGGAGAGAGTCTGAATCGCGGGTGGTGGGAGAGTTTGTCATTGCGAGGAGCTCGCCAAGCGAGCGATGGGGCAACCCGGCTGAATGGATCGCCACGCCCGGCGGTGCCGGTCTCGCGATGACAGGGCGAGGGGTGGGGCGGTGCGGCTATCAGGTTGCATGGATCGCCACGTCCGGCGGTGCCGGGCTCGCGATGACAGGGAATGGGGTGGGTCGATGGGGCAACCCGGCTGAATGGATCGCCACGCCCGGCGGTGCCGGGCTCGCGATGACAAAGTGAGGTGTGCCCGTCTCGCGATGACAGGGAAAGGGGTGCTGGGCTCGCGATGACAGGGAAAGAGCGAATGATGAGGAGCGATCGCGACGCGGACGGCTGGGCCAGCCGTCCCTACCTTTCGGGGAGGCGACGCGGACGGTGCCGGGCTCGCGATGACAGGGAAAGGGGTGCCGGGCGCGCGATGACAGAGGAAAGAGCGAATGATGAGGAGCGATCGCGACGCGGACGGCTGGGCCAGCCGTCCCTACCTTTCGGGGAGGCGACGGCGGGCGGCTGACTAGGAGGCGCTGAGGGCGGGGAGGCGCGGGGCGTCGTCGCCGAGATTGGCGTAGAGAAAATCCTGAATGCGCTGATCGACGGGGCAGAGATGGTTTGAGAGGAGGCGGTCTTTTTCCCGACCGAGGGCGACGAGTCCGCTGGCCATTTCATCGAGGCCGGAGTCCTGCTTGAGCGGAAAGGTCGGGCAACCGAGGTAGCGCAGGCGCAGGTTGATGTAGAGAAGCAGGAGGCGTTCGTCTTCCGGCGTGGGGATGGATGCCAAGCCGATTCGACTCAGTTGCTCAGGAGAAATTTGCCCATTCATACCACCGACGAAAGCAGGAGACAGGCCCCCGGCAAGCAAAGGTCGTCTCGGCGCAAAGATTGTTTTCCGGCAAAAAGCTTTTCACTGGCGTCGGGACCCGCAAACTGATTTGCGACCGGTAGCGAATCCCCCGCCTGCGTCGGCGCGGCAGAGGGAGTGCGCCGGTCGGCCATTTTTTTGATGAAGCTCAACCTGACGGCACCGATCACGATGTGGGATGAAGCCCTGCCGCTGGGCAACGGGCTGCTCGGCGGGCTGCTGTGGGGGGAGGGGCGCACGTTGCGACTTTCGCTCGATCGCGGGGACCTGTGGGATGAGCGACCGGCCGAGGGCGATCCGTTGAGCAAGTTTTCCTACGCGCAGATCGAGGCGATGGTGGCCGCGAAGGATTTCGACGGGATCAGCGCGGTCGTCGACGGCGCGTATAACGGCACGCACCCGACAAAGATCCCGGCGGGGCGGATCGAACTCGATCTCACGAGCGGGCACGACGTCGCGGCGTTTGCGCTCGATCTCGACACGGCGACGGGTCACGCGGACTTCGGTGACGGCGCGGGCAGCTTGGAGGTTTTTTTCAACGCGCACCAGCCGGTGGCGCTCCTGCGTTTGCCGGTCGAGGCGTTGGCGGGGTTGCGTTTGCTCGCGCCGGAGTCGGTGAGGAAACTGGGCTACCCCGCGGCGGTGCACGGCGAGTTGGACGGGGCGCAGTGGTTTGTGCAACCGGCGGCGGATGGCGCGAGCTCGTGCGTTTATATCGGGCGCAAGCAGGTCGGCGGGTCGTGGTTGCTTGCGACGACGGTGACGATGATGGCGAGCGACAGCGCCGACGTGGTGGCGGCGGCGAAGCAGAAAGTCGATGCGATGCTCGCGGCGGGTTACGACGAAGCGCACGCGCCGCACACCGCGTGGTGGCGAACGTTTTGGAGTCGGTCGTCGGTGACGGTGCCGGATGAGGCGGTGAGGCAGCATTACCAACTCGTGCAGTATTTTTATGGGGCGGCGTCGCGGACGGGAGCGCCGCCGATCCCGTTGCAGGGGGTGTGGACGGCGGATGACGGTGAGCTGCCGCCGTGGAAAGGAGATTACCATCACGATCTTAACACGCAGATGACCTACCAGGCCTACCAAGCGGCGGGCCGATTCGAGGAAGGGCGCGTGTTTCTCGATTTCATGGACGGGCTGCGGCCGGTGTTTCGAAAATTTGCGCATGATTTTTATGGGCAACCGGGAGCCGCGGTGCCGACGGTGATGACGTTGGCCGGCGCGCCGATGGGGGGGTGGGCGCAATACAGTCTCGCGCCAGTCAACGGCGCGTGGGTGGGCCATCTGTTTTATCTGCATTGGCGCTACACGCGGGATGAGGCGTATCTGCGCGACGTGGCTTATCCGTGGTGCGATGAAGTCGGCACGATGTTGCGCGGGCTGTTGAGGCGCGATGAGCACGGCGTGTGGGTGCTGCCCTTGTCGTCGTCGCCGGAGTCGTTCAACAACGCGCCGAGGGCATGGCTGCGGCCGAACAGCAATTACGATCTGATGTGCCTGCGCATGCTGTTTCTTGGGCAGGCGGAAATGGCGGATGCGCTGGGTGAGCGAGAGGCGGCGTCGAGTTGGCGCGAGACGGCCGAGGCGCTCGGGCCGTATCACGTCACGGCCGAGCAGGTGTTGAAGCTCAACGCTGAAGAGGAGCTCCCGTTTAGCCACCGGCACTTCGCGACGCTGATGGGGATTTTTCCTTTCAATCTGATCACGGTCGAAGGCAGTGACGAGGATCGTGCAATGATCGCGGCGACCCTGCCGGAGATCGACCGACTCGGTGTGATCGAATGGTGCGGCTACAGTTACACGTGGATGGCGGCCTTGCGGGCGCGGATTGGCGAACCGGAAGCTGCGCTGTGGCATTTGCAGGCCTACCTGCACGCATTTATTTTGCGCAACGGTTTTCACGCCAACGGCGATCAGACGAAGCGGGGTTTTTCGTCGTTCGATTACCGCCCCTTCACCCTCGAGGGCAACTTTCTCGCCTGCACAGCCGTGCAGGAAATGGTCCTGCAAAGTTGGAGCGCCCGGCCGGGCACGGGCGAGTGGGGCGCGATCCGAATTTTCCCGGCGATGCCGTGGCGGTGGCACGAAGCGTCGTTCGCCGATCTCGTGGTCGAGGGCGGACATCGCGTGTCGGCTCGGCGTGAGGTTAACGCGACGGTGTGGTTGCGCGTGGTGGCTGCGGTCGACGGCGACCTGCGGGTCCGCGATAATTTTGGTGACCGGGAGGCGACTTGGAATCGCTCGCCGACGAGGAAGGACGGCGAAGATTTTATTTTTGCCGTGAATGTGGGCGAAGAGGTCGAGGCGACGTGGCCGGTGCCGACGGAACTATCGCCGCCCCCGCCAAATGCCTATCTCGACGATGTGCCGAGTCCGCCCCCACATCCCGGTTTCCCCATGACTTACTGATGACTCTTCACTCGCTCACCTGCGCCTTCGTCGGCGTCCTTTTTTCTACAATGACACTCCCTCTGAACGCGGCCCGGCAGGGGCCCGGCCTCACGCAATCTGAATGGCATGGCTACGAACGGCTCGACTTTGTCGTCGCGGGGCAACCGGCGATCTTAATCGTCCCGAAGGATGCGGCGCCGGGGCGGCCGTGGGTGTGGCGGGCGGAGTGGTTTGGTGATCGCCACGGTCCGCAGGTCTCGCTCGCGTTGTTAGAGAAAGGGTGGCACCTCGCCTACATCAATGCGAGCGACCGCTACGGCTCGCCCGCGGCGATGAGGATATTCGACGCGTTTTATCAACGGCTCACCACCGAGTATCAGCTCGCGCCGAAAGTCGTGATCGAAGGATTCAGCCGCGGCGGGTTGTATGCGTTTAACTTTGCAGCGGATTTTCCGCAGCGGGTGGCGGCGCTCTACTTGGATGCTCCGGCTCTCGATCTGAAGAGCTGGCCTGGCTATCAGAAGTCGCGCTGGGCGGAGGTCGCAGAGAATTATGGACTGACGGTGGAGGCGATGGAGACAGCGAAGGTGAGTCCTCTCGACCGAATCGAGCCGGTCGTCGCCGCGGGCATCCCGATCATCGGGGTGGCGGGCGATGCTGATGTGATCGTGCCGTATGAGGAGAACTTGGCGGTGTTGGCTGAGCGGTATCGGGCAGCCGGTGGGACGATCGAAGTGATCGTTAAACCTGGCGCCGGCCATGGCCCGCACAGTTTGCCCGACCCCACGCCGATCGTGGATTTTATTCTGAAACACACGGAGCGGTGAGGGGGGAGGCGGAATGGCAGCGGTGCAATAGAAGGTGGAACGCGTTGGATCGATGGACGGGAGTGCATCGCTCGAGCCAGCGTCTTGGGGTCAAGCTGCTCCACCTGGGAGTTGCCTCAGCGTTGGTTGAACTCGCCGCCGCTCAGCGCAATTTTGCGCAAGGCTGATGGCGGGGGCAGGTGACGAGGTGGTCGTTGATCATGCCGGTGGCTTGCATGAAGGCATACATGATGGTGGAGCCGACGAATTTGAAGCCGCGCGTCAGCAGTTCCTTGCTAAGCGCGACGCTCTCGGGGCTGCCGGCGGGAACGTCGGCCATGGTCTGACGCTGGTTGACGATCGGTCGGCCGCCGACAAACGACCACAGGTAGCGATCGAAGGTGCCGAACTCCTTCTGCACGGCGAGAAAGGCGGCAGCGTTGCGGATCGTTGCGGCAATTTTTAGACGATTGCGCACGATGCCGGCGTCGGCGAGGAGGGCGGCGACTTTCTTGTCGCCATAGCGGGCGATTTTGCGGGCATCGAAGTTGTCGAAGGCCTTCCGGTAGTTGGCGCGCTTGTTAAGGATCGTGGTCCAGCTGAGGCCGGCCTGCGCGCCCTCGAGAATGAGCAGCTCGAACAAGGCCCGGTCGTCGTGGAGAGGCACGCCCCATTCGGCGTCGTGGTAGGAGGTGTTGGGCTCGGCCTTTGCCCAGCCGCAGCGTTCGGAGATTTTTTTCATGCGAGTGAGCTCAGCAAAGGATGCGGACAACCCAATGTCAGGAGTCTTTAGGGTTGTTCCGGTGGATGCCCTTGAGTTCGGCTAGTTCCGCGCGGAGCTGCTGCAAATGCTCGATGAGTTCTTCGTCCTTTCTTTTCTGCTCGTGACGATCCCCGAGGAAAAAACTGGCGATGACACCGCTCATCGTGCCGAAGAGACCGACGCCAGCAATCATCAGAAATCCAGCGATGAAGCGCCCCGTGTCGGTCAGCGGATATTTGTCGCCATAGCCGACGGTGGTGATGGTGGTGACGCTCCACCACACGGCGTCGCCGGCGGTGCGGATGTTGGCCTGCGGATCGTGTTCGGCCAGCAGGATGCTGACGGATGAAAAGAAGATGACGAGAAACGCGATTAAAAACACCGAGGCAACGCCGCCGCGCGTGCGGTTGCGAAAGAGCTCCTTGAGATGCCCGCGGAGGGAACGCGTGATCAAAATGATGCGGAGAATGCGAAACACCCGAAGGAGCCGCCCCCAGCGGAGGGCCTCGACCTCGGGGATGCTCGCGAGCAGTTCGATCCAGCCCCACTTCATGAACTTGAGTTTCGATTCGGCGCGGTAAAAGCGGACCCCGAAGTCGCTAAGGAAGAGCACACAAATCAGATTATCCACCCAACGCATCACGCGTTGAGCCTCGGGGGGGGATCACGAACAGCAGCTCGACGCCAAGTGCCGCGACCGCGACCACCGACAGGACGAGGATGATCGCTTGAAAAGGCTTGAGCTCGGGATGGGACGAAACGGGCATGGGTGAATTATCCGCTGGTTTTGCGCAGGCGGTCGAGGGCTTCCTCGCCGAGTGGTTCGCGGTGTTTGATCGTAAGGCTGTCGCGGAACTCGCGGGCGAAGTCGCGTTTGTAGCGGGCGTTAATCAGGCCGATAATCGTCATGGCAATCATCGCGCCGAGGGTCGCGAGGGCCATGTCTTTATGGGCGTCCCACACGTCTCCCTGCGTGCCGAGGTAGGCGATGCCGAGCTCTCCGCCGAAGGTTTCGGCCGCGACCCATTCAAAGAGTTCGAAAATCATGGAGGTGCTCATCACGAGATCGAGGGGCAGGAAGTAGCCCCAGAAGCCACGGACATCCGCGACGCGGAGGAACATTTCGCGAATGGGATATGCGATCAGCAAGCCGTAAGCGAAATGCACGAGCCGGTCGAAGTGGTTGCGCTCGAGTCCGAGCACCTCGTTGAGCGTGACGCCAAAGAGGGCCTGCCCCCAAGCGTCGTAGGGCACCTCGGCGTAGGTCCAATGGGCGCCGGTTTCGTGCAGGCAGAGGAAGATAAAGATTAGCCCGTAACTGATGCGGGACAGCGGGAGTGCGCGATAGGTGCCGACGAGGAGGGCACCGACGACAAGCACAAGGATGTTCTCCATCATCCAATCGTGGGGATAGTGCGCGCCGATGGCTGAAGCGGCGACGACTAATGCGAGAATCAGACCGAGAATAATGACAAAACGATCGCGGGAGATCCGGGAAGGCATGCTCAAAATTTGAGCGTTGGGGTGGGGGGAGTCGACAGGGAAAACGCCTCAAGGGAGACGCGCTGGGTAAAGGGTAAGTCAGAGCATCGGGCGAAACGTTGTGGTGACGCGTTGAACTACAGACGGGCCCAGGGCCGTGCCCATCCACATTAAGGCAGAGGTGGACGCTCAGGCTTGTCGGCCGAAGCCTTGTGCGAAGGTGGATCCCTCTGCGCGTGGCCGAGCGGACGAGCTTGCCGACATCGCTGAACTCGCCGCGAATTAGCCTTTAACCAGCGCGTCGCTAGTGCGCGGCCTTCAACTCGTGGCGACCGCTGGCTTTGGGGAGCATCATGATTGCCGGGATAGTAATCATCAGGCCAGTGAGCACGATCGAGACGGCGGCGTGGGGCGCGTAACGCTGAGTATCATCAAGCCCGAGCACGCCGCACTAGAACGCAAGGGCCCGCTTGAGGTCGGCGACTTGCAAGTGCACGTGGCCGACGCGCTCGCCGGGGTCGATAGGAGGGGCGGTGGACGGCATGGCCGCATCGCGTGCGGTCGGTGGCAAAAGACAAATTCCGCGGGATGGACATCCCCGGATAGGGAGGCAGAGTGGAGGTCCATATCCCTATGAAATTCCTTCAATTCAAATTCATTCCCCAAAGCACTGACTTCGCCCTCCTCGTTTTGCGCGTGTGGGCCGGTGTAACCATGCTTTGTAACCATGGTTTCGCCAAGCTGATGAACTTTTCATCGATGACCGAAAAATTTCCTGACGTGATCGGGATCGGCCGCACGCCCGGTCTGATCCTGATCGTCTTTGCGGAAGTGGCGTGCGCGGTGATGATCTCGGTCGGCTGGCTGTCGCGGTTCGCGGCCGTGGTGCTCTCGATCGCGATGGGCGTCGCCTTTTTCGCGGCCCATGGTATGAAGCTGGCGAATCCCGGCAGCGGCGAACTGCCGTTCCTGTATCTCGCGATCTTCGTGACGATCTTCATCGCCGGTCCGGGCCGCTATTCGGTCGACGGCAAGTGCGGTTCGTGACCTTTGGGTGGATCGGGTCGCCCGGTCTGCTGCGCGCCAACTCGCGCCCCGAGGAGCGGGGGCGAGTCGGCGAGCTGAACAGCGCGCTCCTCAGCGCAGCTTGGCGAAGCTCGCTTGAAGGAGCTGGAGGTCGCTGGCCCCCTTGGTGCGTTCGCGGGCGCGTTTGACCAAGTTGGCTTCGAGCTCGTTCTTCGTCGGGCGGGATTTTTCGAAAAACACGCCGAATTTGCCGGGCCAAGGTTCGAGGGCGAGCTTGGCAGCGGCGAGTTCGTCGGTCGGATCGTGGCGGGCTTCGTCTTCAGGGCTTCCGTCGTTCAGCTTGAGCTCGATCTGGGTGAAGGCGCCGCCCTTGCGCGGGTTGGCGGCGTCGAAACAACCGGGGAAGAATTCCACGCATTCGGAGAGGATTTCGACGACGGAGAATCCCGGATGCAACGCGGCGCGCTCGATCATTTCCATCATGTGCTTGACCTGGGTCGCGTGACTGCGGGCGATGAACGTGGCGCCGGTGTTGAGGAGGGTGCGCATCGGGTTGATGGGCTGGTCCATCGCGCCGGTCGGGTCGGTCTTGGATTTGAAACCGATGGGCGAGGTGGGCGAAGTCTGCTTCTTGGTGAGACCATAGACGAAGTTGTCCATGATCACGTAGGTCAGATTTACATTTTTGCGGGCGGTGTGCACGAGGTGGTTGCCGCCAATGGAAAAGCCGTCGCCGTCGCCACCGAAGACGAAGACATGGAGATCGTCTCGCGAGAGCGAGATCCCCGCGCTGAATGGCAGCGAACGGCCGTGGATGTAGTGGCCGCCGTGCGTGTTGACGAAGTAAGGGAAGCGCGAACTGCAACCGATACCGGCCATCGTCACGATCTTCTCGTGAGGATACTGCAGCTTTTCGAGGACGCGGTAGAACGAGGAAAGCACGGCGAAGTCGCCGCAGCCGGGACACCACGTCGGATGGTCGGCGGTGAGGGCTTTCTTGGTGAGGGGCACCCGTTCACTATCGGGTTGGGCGGGTGCGAGGGGAGATGAGCTCATGGGGAAATCGGAGTGACGGAGAAGTGGAAATTGGGTTTCTGCTCCTTCTCTTACTCCTTCACGCGGTCGTTTCTCGAGGCCCGTTTGGTGGGGAGAAAGATTAAGATTAAGATAAAGAGAACGAGAAGGATTGTGAGGGGTTAGGAGTGGAGATCGGCGGGGAAGGACGAGACGGAGGCATTGGCGTCGCCGCGGAGTCGTTTGACTCCCTCAGTGATCTCGCGGGTTTTGTAGCCGAGGCCGTCGGTCTTGGTGATGCTGCGGATCGCGGGGTTGGCGTAGCGCGCCCGCAGGAGAGTGGCGAGTTGGCCATAACCGTAGAGGCCTTGGTCGTTGATTTCGACGACGAAGATCTGGCGGTAGCGCGCGAAAATGCGTTCGAGTCCGGGCGGGAGCGGATGCAAATGGCGAATGTGCAGGTGGCCGCACTTTTCTCCGGCGGTGCGCAGGCGGTTGATTGCCTCCTTGGTCGGACCGTAGGGGGAGCCCCAACTCACGAGCAGAATGTCGCCAGCGTCGTCGCCGTGCACCTCGGGACGCGGGAGCGAGTCGCCGAGGCGTTTGAGTTTATCGCGGCGGCGCGCGGTCATCTTCATGTGCAACGCGGGATTGGCGGTCGGGTGGCCGAGCTCGTCGTGTTCGAGACCGGTGACCGTCGGGTATTTGCCGGAGCCGATGACTGACCCGGGCGGAGCGTGCCGGGTGACTTGTTCGAGCGGGTAGGGTTTGAAGTCCTCACCGCGCGGGGAAAGGTCGGGCCCGGCGGGTTGCACGAGCGAAGGGAGATCGGGTTCGTCGAATGCCTCGATGCGAGTGGCGAGCGCTTGGTCGGTGAGGATAATGACGGGCACGCTGCAATCGCGGGCAATCCGAGCGGCCTCGAGGGCGATGTAGAAACAATCTTCGACATCGCGAGGGGCGAGGACGACGCGGGGCGCATCGCCGTGGCTGCCGTAGATGGCTTGGAGGAGGTCGCTCTGCTCGATATTGGTGGGTAGACCGGTGGAAGGGCCGCCGCGCTGCACGTTGATGACGATGAGCGGAATCTCGGCCATCACCGCCCAGCCGAGCGCTTCCATTTTAAGCGAGAGGCCCGGGCCGGAGCTACCGGTGACGGCAAGGTGGCCGGAGTAGGCGAACCCGAGGGCGAGCGAGATGGCGGCGAGTTCATCCTCGGCTTGGACGAAGGTGCCGCCGTATTTCGGCAGCTCGCTGCGGAGCATTTCCATGATCGTGGACCACGGCGTGATGGGGTAGCCGGCGCCGTAGCGCACGCCCGCGGCGAGCAAGCCATAGGTGAGCGCGGTGTTGCCATCCATCGTGACCTGCGGTTGGCCGCTGGCGCGCTCGTTGCGGGCAAAGCGATAAAGGTGACCGAGGAGATTTTCGACGGGGTGGGCGTAGCCGGCGTCGAGCGCGAGGAGGGCGTTGCGAGCGATGTCTTCGCTCTTGCCGACGAAGCGTTCACGGACGAGCGTCTGCAATTTCTCGACGTCGAGACTGAAAACGCGGGAGATGAGGCCGAGCACGAACATGTTCTTACCCTTGTCTTTCGACGAGCCGCCCACGACCTCGATCGTGCTGCTCGTGATTGAGACGGGCACGTGGAGAAACCGGCGGTCGGAGGCATCGGGCTCGACGTGGTCGCTGTCGTAAATGAGCACGCCGCCATCGCGGAGGGAGCTGATGTGCTCCTCGTAGCTGTGTTGGTAGAAGGCGACGAGGAAGTCGGTTTGATCGCCGGCCGAGAGGATTTCGCCGGTGCCCATGCGCACCTGAAAGATGGACGGCCCTCCCGAAATCGTGGACGGGATTGTCATGTAGGTCATGACATCCTGATCGCTTCTTCCGGCGAGCCGGGCGAGAAAGCCACCGATGGTCTGAATGCCATCTTGCGAATTACCGGCGAGGCGGATGACAGCATCCGGCAACGTCGAAGGAGGGGAGGAGTCGCGGGGGGCTGACTCGGATCCGCCGTTCAAGTCGGGGTTAGGGCTAACCATTTCAGCCCAACGCAGTAGGAAATTGCGGCCCACAAGTCATGGAGAAAGGGGCATGGGCGTTGTTCAGAAAGGGATGTTATGCGGCACGTGCAGAGAATTACCTCCCGATCTATCATGATGGGCGGCGAAATCGGTGAGTCTTGACGGTAATTCGGCACCCCTTGAGGTTGGAGGCTTGCGAACTTTTCCCGAATCTCATCGTCGTTGCCCAACGATGCCCGGAGTGCTGCTTGTGCTCGTGATCGTGGCCGGGGTGTGGCCGGTGTGGTGGTGCAACCGCGACATCCTGCGTGACCTCTACGACTACTCGACGTTGATCGGGGCAGCGGGGAAAATCGAGGCGGGGTTGAAGCCCTACGTCGATGTGCGCTCGCCGATGCAGACCTCGGTTTACTATTTCAACTGGTTGACTGAGTGCGCTTTCGGGCGAACTTACCTCGCGCTCTCGTGGGGCGGATTGGTCCAAGCGCTGGTGGGCGGCGGGTTGATGCTGGGGCTGCTCTGGCGGAGAATCGGGCCGGTGGGCGCGGCGGTGATGGTGAAGCAATTCACCGATGCGACGCTGAGCGAAGAGGGCGAGCGGGACGGGGCGGAGTTCTCACTCTACCCCTCCTCACTGGAATGGCGGGCGAGCCGCTCCTCGGCTTCGGACCGGCGGCGGTCCCGTTCGAGCTCAAAGCGCTGCGCCAACAGGTGCGGGCCTCGCGAGGGAGATTCTGGCGGGCGACGGGAAGTGACCCGAATGGGCGGTTCGTAAGGCCGATCCCGCGAGTGAACGGTTTCGGCTTTATCATGTTTCGATCGCGGCGAGATCGGGCGGGCCCGCCCGAAAGGTCGTTGATAACGATTATCGGGCGCGGGGGCTCCTGACATAGGGTTATCCGGGGACTTGGATTATGATGCTCTCCGCTATGAACAAAACGTCCCCGATCCAAGTTACTGAGTATACTTTCACGGGTTATCCCGTGACCGATATGGCCCGCGCCCGCGGCTTCTACGAAGGGCTGCTGAACCTCAAGGAGACCACCGCCTTTGAGCACGAGGGCAAGGCGTGGGTCGAATACGATGTCGGCGGAGCGACGCGAGCGATTTCCAACATGCAGACGGAGCAGTGGAAACCCTCGTCGGACGGACCTGCGATGGCTTTTGAGGTGGTAGATTTTGAAGGGGCGGTCGCGACCTTGAAGGAAGCGGGCGTGAAGTTCTTCATGGAGCCGTTTGACAGTGGCGTGGGCCAAATGGGGATCCTCTCCGATCCCGACGGCAACACGGTCTTGATCCACAACCGCAAAGCCCAGCAGGGCTGACCTCGAAGCGATCGTGATCATCACACAACGATCGCCGCTCGTGCAGTCGGCCTCGCGCGAGGCCGACTGCACGGCGATCTGAGCCGACGAATTATTTCAAACGCACTTCGCGGCCGGTGCGGGCGGACGCGTAGATCGCGTCGAGAATTTTTTGCACCGCGAGGGACTCGGACGGTTTGACGTAGGGCTTGGCCTTGCCGAGCAGGCAGTCGATGAAGTGGCACATCCGGTTGGGATGCACGAGGTCGGCGCGCGGCGTGATGCTTTCGGTGATGTAGCCGGTGGGGCTGGGGCGGAAAAGTTTGAGCGGGGGCACGAGCAGGCCGGCCTCGGTGCCGAAGAGTTGGGTGCCGTTGAAGCCGTCGTCCTCGAGATGAGCGGCCCATGAGGTTTCGAGCAACACGGTGCGGCCGCTCTTCAGCTTGATCAGCGCGACGGAGAGGTCGTCGACATCGAATGGTTTCTGGGGATCGATCTCCCCCTTGCCCCAACCGCCGTCACCGAGGCCACGATTACCGAATTTCGTGTAAGTCTGGCCGCTCACGGCCGCCGCATCGAACTCGCCCATCAGAAATAGGCAGCGATCCAAGGCGTGCACGCCGATGTCGTAGGTTGAGCCGCCGCCGGCGAATTTCGTTTGGGTAAACCAAGAGCCGATCCGGGGAATCCCGGTGCGTCGCGTCCACGCGGTCTTGGCGTGATAGACGTCGCCGAGGACTCCCTTGGTCACCAGTTGGCGGGCGGTCTGGATCTCGGGGGTGAAGCGCTGATTCTGCCCGACCATAAGGAGCGTGCCGGATTTTTTGGCGGCGGCGACCACCTTGGCGGCGTCGCGAGCGTTGGTCGCCATCGGTTTGTCGACCATCACGTGCTTGCCGGCCCGCAGCGCGTCGAGAGCGACTTGAGCGTGAAGATAGTTTGGCAGGGCGATCGAGATCACATCGATGTCGGACCGCGCCAGCAGTAGCTGGTAATCGGTGACGAGGTCAGGGATGTCGTAGGTGGCGGCGGCTTCGCGTCCACGCTCGGGCGAAACCTCGGCGAGGGCGACGACGCGGGCGGCGGGATGCGATTGAAACGAGCGGATGTGATCGAGGCCGATCCCGCCGGCTCCGATGATCGCGACGTTGAAGGATTTCTTTTTTGCCATGATGGAGGAATGTTTTGAAGAGTGGTGGAAACCAGAGACTGGTGCCGTGGTGAATCCGCTGGTGGTCCTATTAACGAAGCCAGGAATTTATTGGCCGCAAAAAACGCAAAGGGCGGCAATGCAAAAGTGGCCGATGAGCATCTGGGGCTTTTTGTGGCCGATGTGCATTGGGTCTGGGACCGAGATTTTCCGAAAGCCCATGACGGACTCAGGCGCGACCCCAGGTGCGCAGTTGTTCGAATGAGCGCCGGACGGACTCCATCGGCTCGTAGTTGTATTTCTCGACTTCGACGATCTGCCACTCGACCGCTCCGATCTGATCGGCCGCCTCGAAGACCGCGGCGAAATCGACGGGCCCGCCGCCGATCTCGGCTTCGTCTTTTAAATGCAGCGTGCGAATGCGCCGGCCTTGCTCGCGAATGAATTCTGCGGGGTCCTTGCCACCGACCTGAACCCAATAGACATCGGCTTGGCAGGCGAGGTCGCGGGGGGCGGCGGCATCGAGCATCCAGTCAAAGACGCGACGCCCGTCGACGACGGCGAGCTCCGCGGCGTGGTTGTGGTAGGCGAACTGGATCCCTTGGGCGCGGAAGGCACCGCCGATGGAGCCGAGCTCACGACCGATTCCTTGGCAGGCGTTGGCGGAGTGAAAATGGTCGCGCGGCCAGCTCGGGCAAGTGACGTGTTTGGCTCCGAGCAGATGGGCGTTGGTGATGGCGCCGTTGAGGTTGCGGTGGAGTTCGTCGATGCCGACATGCATCCCGGCGCAGGTGAGGCCGGCGGACTTGAGGGCGGCGGCGGCTCCGGCGGCGTCGAGATTGCCAAAGCCGGCCGTCTCCACGCCGGCGTAGCCGATTTTGGCGACCTCGGCCACCGCGGCAGCAAAGTCAGTTTTCACGAGGTCGCGGATCGACCAGAGTTGGAGGGCAACGGGGATCATAGGGTGGAGCGACGAGACCGGAAGATCTAGTCCGCGTGCGTGGGTGTTGTTGGCGGAAGGACTTGGCAGGCGCAAGCCTCCCGGTGGAGGCACGCGCAGGTAGTTTACTGGACTCGTTGCGCAAATCTTCCGCGCTCGGCCCGGGGGCGGGCGACGGATTCCGATCCATTTTTTCACCGCGCTTGCGTCTTGGAGGAACGGAGGTTCACGTTGGGCCGCTTATGGCGTTGCTTAGCCTTCTAGATATTAACCTTAGCTTTGGTGGTCCCTCGGTCTTGGAGAGTCTAAACTTTCAAGTCGATCCGGGGGAGCGCGTCTGCCTGCTCGGGCGCAACGGCACGGGCAAGACCACGCTGATGCGGGTGATTGCGGGCGAAATCAACCCTGACTCGGGCGACGTGTTTCGGCCCAAGGGGGCCGTCTATACGCGGTTGCCGCAGGAAGTGCCGACGGATTTAAGGGGGACGGTGCACGACATCGTCTACGCGGGGTTGCGAGACAACATGGACCACCACGAGGAAGAGTGGGAGCGCGACGTGCGGGTCGAGGATCTAATCGCTCGGCTGGGATTGTCGGGCTCGTCCGAGTTTACGGAGCTGTCGGGCGGATTGAAACGCCGGGTGTTGCTGGCGCGGGCGCTCGCGGGGCAACCGGATCTGTTGCTGCTCGACGAGCCGACCAATCATCTGGATTTAGATTCGATCCTCTGGCTCGAGAATTTTTTGCTGACCGAGAAGATCTCGCTCTTCTTCGTGACGCATGATCGCGCATTCTTGCGCAAGCTGGCGACGCGCATCATCGAGCTCGACCGCGGACGGCTTTCGAGTTGGTCGTGCGATTACGACACCTACTTGGTGCGGAAAGAAGACATGCTGCTGGCCGAGGAGAAGCAGGCGGCAGCGTTCGATAAACGGCTCGCGCAGGAAGAGGTGTGGTTGCGGCGCGGCGTGAAAGCACGCCGGACGCGGGACGAAGGCCGGGTGACTCGCCTCAAGAACATGCGGCTGGAACGCCGTGCTCGGCGCGAGACCGTGGGTTCGGCTTCGATCACGCTCAGCGAGGCTCAGCGCAGCGGGCAACGCGTGGTCGAGACGATCGGCGTCGATTTCGCGTATCCCAACGGCGACCTGTTGGTGAAGGACCTCAACCTGATGGTCAGCCGGGGCGACAAGATCGGCCTGATCGGCCCCAACGGTGCGGGCAAGACGACGTTTATCAAACTCCTGCTGGGCCAACTCGAGGCGACGGTCGGGGTGATCAAGCGCGGCACGAAGTTGGAGGTAGTTTATTTCGACCAGTTGCGCTCGCAGATCGATGGTGATCGCACGGTGGCGGAAAACATCAACGACGGCAACGAGACGGTGATGGTCAACGGGCATTCGCGTCACGTGATGACCTACCTGCAGGACTTTCTTTTCGAGCCGGACCGGGCGCGCACGCCCGCGCGAGTGCTCTCGGGGGGAGAGCGCAATCGGCTGTTGCTGGCCCGATTGTTTACGAAGCCGGCCAACGTGCTCGTAATGGACGAACCGACGAACGATCTCGATGCGGAGACGCTCGATCTGTTGGAGAATCTACTCGTCGAGTATCAAGGCACGTTGCTCGTGGTGAGCCACGATCGTGACTTTCTGAACAACGTCGTCACGAGCACCCTCGTCTTTGAAGGCGAGGGGCGCATCGGCGAATACGTGGGCGGGTATTCGGACTGGGTGCTCGAGAAAGAGAAACAGGCGGCCTCCCAAGCCAAAGTCGCCGAGATCGCCGCGGCGAGGGAGGCTGCTCCTCCGGCGCAGGTGAAAGGCCAAGCGACGCCGACGGTAAAGGTGCGGAAACTCAACAATCGGGAGCGGCGCGAGCTGGAAACCCTGCCGGCCAAGATCGTAACGCTGGAGACCGAGCAGTTGGGGCTGACGGCGAAGTTGAGCGATCCGGTATTTTATAAAAACGAGGCGGCAAAGTTTGCCGAAGTGAAGACACGGCTCGAAGTGATCGAACGCGAACACGCGTCGGCTTTTTCTCGCTGGGAGGAGCTCGACGGCGCGGAGTAAGCGCGGGAAGATTGAGTTGTGCCGGCGCCGATGAAAGACGACGTGACCAAACCGATGCCCTCGCGGGCGTGGCTCGTGTTGATGCTTGGTTCGCTCGCGGCGTTGGTGCCGTTGAGCATCGACATGTATCTGCCGGCGTTTCCGCAGATCGCCGCCGATCTCGGCGTCAAGGTGGGGCGGGTGCAGTTGACGCTGTCGGTCTACATGGTGGGCATGGCGCTTGGGCAGGTGATGTATGGCACGTTGGCGGATCGGTTGGGTCGGCGCGGGCCGTTGTTGTTTGGCATGGTGGTGTTCACGTTGGCCACGGCGGGCTGCGCGGTGGCGGGCTCGATCGGCGCGTTGATCTGGTGGCGGTTAGGCGTGGCCTTGGGCGGCTCCGCCGGCATGGTAATCACGAGAGCGATCGTGCGCGATCGCTTCGACGAGCGGGAGTCGGCGCAGTTTTACTCAACCCTCATGCTGGTGATGGGCGTAGCCCCGGTCTTGGCCCCCATGCTGGGCGGACAGTTGCTTCTGTTCACCAGTTGGCGCGGCATCTTTTGGGCAATCGCCGTCTTTAGCGCCTTGTGCGTGGTCGCCGTGATCAAGACGCTGCCGGAAACCTTGGTGCGATCACGCCGAGTGCGGCACGGGCCCGGGGAGATTCTGAAAACCTACGGACGGCTGCTGCTCAACCGGATGTTTCTCGGCTATGTGCTGGGCGTGAGTTGCGTCTCCGGCGTGTTGTTCGCCTACATCGCGGGGTCGCCGACGCTGTTCATCGAGGAGCACCACTTGAGCCCGCAGACCTTTGCGATCTTCTTCGGCGCCAACGCGGCGGGGTTGATTCTCACGTCGCAGTTAAACCGCTGGCTTGTGCGGCGCTATGAGCCTCGGGAAATTCTGCGAGTGGTGTATGGGATCAACACGCTCTTTGCCGTGGCCCTGGCGGTGCTGCTGCCCACGGGCTGGGGCGGTTTCCCGGCGGTGGTCGCGGTGCTGTGGGTGGTGGTGGCGACGACCGGTTTGATTTTTCCCAACACGATCGCGCTGGCGATGGCGCCGGTGGGCGAGGTGGCGGGCAGCGCTTCGGCGTTCATGGGCACGCTGCAGTTTGCGGTCGGCGGGACGACGGCGACACTCGTGGGCTTCTTTCACGACGGCACCGCGGGGCCGATGGGGTTGATCATGGCCGTGTCGAGCATGGTCGGCTTGAGCTTAATGCTCGGGATGACCAGAAAGAGGGCAGCCTAGGCACGGCTAAGTAGGCGGCGGATGGAGCGTGACCTGTGCGGGCCACCGCGGCCGGTCAACGTTTCGCGTAAGGAAACAAACCGCTCCGCAGCTCAGCGAGTTTGACGGGTTTCGCAATGAAATCGTTCATCCCGGCGTCGAGGCAGCGGAGACGCTCTTGGGGTAACGCGGCGGCCGTTAGGGCGATGATGGGCAGGGTCGCAGCTTGCCGCTTCTGCTCATCGTCATCGCGGGCCCACGAGCGGATGCGGCGGGTGGTTTCCCAGCCGTCGAGGTTGGGCATGTGGCAATCCATCAAGATCGCTTGCGGCAGGGCCTTGGTTTGCAGGTGGGCGAGCGCTGCCAAGCCGTCGGTGGCCAACAGGTAGGTGCAGCTGAGCCGGTCGAGCTGTGCCGAGATGATCCGCAGGTTGATCGTGTTGTCTTCCACCACGAGCACGTGCATGTTCAGGGGCTGGTTGCCCACCTTGTTCGTGATGGTGAGATGCGGCGCGTGGTCGCTGGCCCGGAGCGGAATTTCGAAGTGAAACAACGAGCCCAAGTCAGGAGCGCTGTCGGCCTTCAATTCGCCGCCCATCAACGCCACGAGGCGAGAGCAGATGGCGAGGCCGAGGCCGGAACCCCCGTAGCGGCGGGTCGTCGAGGTGTCGGCTTGGCTGAATCGGTCAAACACGTGCGCGAGCGCTTCGGGTTTCATGCCGATGCCAGTGTCGCGCACTCCGATGCGGATCCGTTGCCCACCCGCGGGATCGGCACTCGAAAATTCAGCACGGGACACGCGGACCTCCACTCGGCCCTCCGGCGGCGTGAACTTTACGGCGTTGGAAACGAGATTAAGGATGACCTGCCGCAACCGAAAACTGTCGCCGATCACGTAGGTGGGCAGGCCCACCTCGATTTCATGGGTGATGGTCACCTGGCCGATGATCGCGCGACCGGTGACGAGCCCGATCGAGTCGCGCACGAGGGCGGCCAGATCGAAGGTATGGCCCTCGAGCTCGAGTTGTCCGGCCTCGATCTTGGAGAAGTCGAGGATATCGCTGAGGAGTTTCAACAGGAGATCGCCGGACTCCGCAATCAGCCGGACCTGCTCGCCGCTACCGGCGGGGAGGTCGGTGCGCTGCAACAACAGGTCGGAGGAGGCGATGATTCCGTTGAGTGGAGTGCGGATCTCGTGGCTCATGTTGGCCAAGAATTCGCTCTTGGCTTGCGACGCGGCGTTGGCGGCCTGCGTGACGACCTCGAGATCGCGAGTGCGCTCCGAAACGAGCACTCCGAGGTTCTCGTTTAATGCCCGCGTTTCCCGGAGGGATTCCTCGCTCCGTTGGTGGGCCGATTCGATCAAGCGAATCAGTGAAATCCCGAGCACGAACACAAAGATGAGCCCCAGAATCCCGTCGCGAAGGAGAGTGTCACCGGCAAATTCCAGCGAGCCGGGGAGGTGGTCACCACTGAGGGCGAGGTGGTGAAAGAGGAATAACCCAAGCACGATCACCGCCATGATGACGGCCGTCGCCCACCGGGCTGCGAACACCACCGTCATGAGCAGAAAGCTGAAATCGAAGACGAAGATTTGGATGCCGGTCGCGACTGGCTCGTAGTAAGTGGGGGCGAGAAACGCGGCGAGGTTGAGCGGCACGATCAAGGTGAGGGCCAGGGAGGTGCCGGCAAGGGTCAGTTTTCCTTGAAGCGTCAGCCGCAGCGATAGCCACGCGGCAAGACCGAGGATCAGATTGAGCACGAAGCGATTGCCGACCTCGGGCGGTTGCACCCAGAGCAGTTTGGCGATGTTGACCGGCACAAACAGGAACAGCAGCAGGCAGAACGCCGTCAGCAGTTTCGCCTTCACTCCCATGAAATATTCCTGCTCCTGATAGATTGTATCGAGTCGGGCAAACCATTTGCTTAGTGGACTTTTCATGCGCGAAGACCCTTGAATTTGCCGACTCTGTCAGGAAATTAAACCCTTAAATGAAAAGAACGATCCAATGGAGGATGCAGGAGCGGGCGGCAGGGGGGGGTGAGTGAATCGGCCAGTCGGGGAGAGATTCCGCTGCCGTATGAGGCGCAACGTGCGGAGGGCGACCACTGGCCCAGCCAATTCAACGTCATTTTCTGGCCCAGTCTGTGGAAAACGGGCTTTCTATTTCAGACTCTCCTGGTAGCCCTACGGGTATGGCCACAGGCAAACGTTGGACCCGGGATGAACTTCTGATCGCGCTCAATCTCTACCATAAGCTGACATTTGGGCAGATGGATGGGCGTCAACCGGCCATCGTGACGGTGGCCGCGAAGATGGGGCGAGGGGCGAACAGTTTGGCGATGAAGCTGTGCAATCTCGCCTCGTTGGATCCGGCACTGCGGTTGCGGGGGATTAAAGGACTCTTAGGAGCTAGCCGCTTGGACCAAGTGATGTGGAATGAATTTCACGCGGACTTGAATGAAACCGTGCCGCGAAGTGAAATCGCGTTTCGGACTCTTTTGCATCTCAACGATTCGGATCGTGTTGAAGTAACGAGGAAGGAAGGAATTCGAATTCTGAAAGGGCCGAAAGGAGCTACCGAGTCGCTCGCCACCGTGAAGGTCCGTCATGGACAGGACTATTTTCGGCAGGCGGTCTTGAGCAACTTCGGCGGTCAGTGCGGAGTGACGGGCTTAGGCCTTCGCGAACTGTTGATCGCGTCGCACATTTTGCCGTGGGGGAAACACGAGAGTGAGCGATTGAACGTTTGGAACGGACTGGCGCTCTCCCGATTGCACGATGCCGCGTTTGATAGCGGACTAATCACCTTTGATGCAGATTTGCGGCTTCGGTTGTCGAGACGACTGAAGTCGCATCTTCCCCAGCGGACCGTGACGGAATGTTTTGCAACCTATGAAGGCGAACCGCTGCAACTGCCGAAAGATTCGGTCTTGCCTGACGAGAGTTTCCTCTCGGCGCACCGGACAACGACGTTTCAAAAGTGATTGAGAGAAGCTAGGCGTGCATAGATTAGGACTGGGAGGGCTTGTCTGGGGACGATGCGAATTTGAGAGTCAACTTGAGCCTCGCGGCGATTCGTCGGCAGTCGTGCTCGTCGAAGTCCGTGAGGTTTTCCGGCAACAGGATCGAGAGGCATTCTTGGCCAAATCGATCCTCAAGGAGGTAGGGCCAGATGTCGGTGAGTTGAGCGAAGTCGACGTGAGCACAGGCCCATGACTCAAACCGCACGGCGACCTGCATGACGTGGCGCATGAGCCCGTCCATTCCTGAGTAGGCATCGCTCAAGTTGATCGATGAATCCGCTGCGGCGTTTTTTTGGCCCTCCCTCCAAAGGGAAAGCGCGATGGCAAAGATAGCAGCTGGGGCGGCAGGCGCGGTGGAAGGCATCGACCGAGATTATCGAAATGCGGACGATAAGACCACGGACGATGAGTCACATTTTGAATGCGCGGCGACGATGATTGGGGTGTGAATTGTGCGCCGTGGCGCCCAATGGGGGGGCGGTGCCTATTTAGCGGAGGACGCCCGGTCCTGTCAGCCATAGGCTTGGCGAAGACTGTCCGGACGTCCCTACCCGACGCGGAGGCGTTTGGAGTGGGGTGATCAGGAATTCAAAGGCCAGAAACCCAGAATACCTTCGTGGATTTTTGGCTTCTGAATCAAATCGATCAGTGGACGCCCGGGCCGGACGTCCCTACCTCGGGGTGCGGATGTGGGATTTGGCCTCGCGCGGTGAGGTCTTGGGATGGTGGCAACTGGAATTTGAAAGCGATAAATCCATGATGGTTTTCTGGCTTCTGAATAAATCCTCAGAGAGGACGCCCGGGCCGGACGTCCCTACCTCGGGGGAACTTACTCACTCCGCTTGGACGAGGGTGCGGAGGAGTTCTAGTTCGACGCTGCGGCGGAGGCGAAAGCGGCGTTGGCGTTCGACGTTTTTTTGCCGCTTCTGCTCGGCGGAAACGGGAGGCCGACCGGCCCGCAGTCGAATGGGTAGGTCGACTTTGGGGGTGAAGAGATTGCGATTCTTGAAGGCTGGTGGGCTGTCGCGCAGGGCGAGGAGGCGTGACTGTTTGCCATCGGTCGAAAACCAAGGTTTGTCGGCGACACGGTTGGGGCGATTGGCCCAATCGGGAACTTGATAATCTAAATGCTGGGATACCTGTTCCGCGTAGGCAGCCAACCATGCATCGGCAACATTACCCTCGGGGAATCGATTGGCGAGAAGGGGAGGTTCCTCCTGAATGGCAGCGAGGAGGGCAGGACGTGATCGGATCGCCCGAACGGTGTGTAGCCAGTCCTGAAATTCCCAGCCAAACGTGCGGAGTTCATCGGCACGGTCGGCGACTTCTTTAAGGGATTGGGGGCGCAAGCTCATGATGATTCCTCCAAGTATTCGTTGATTAGTTCAATTGCGCGAATTTGCAGTCCTTCTCCCAAGAAGAACCGATTATAGATAGCCTCAATCTCCTCGACGGATTTGGGTTTGATTTTGCGAAGGAGAAATCTGATGTCGGCTTCGTCGCCAGAATAGCCGGGAAGGGGTTGACGGCAGGCGTTGAGTTTGAGTGCCAGCAAGTAATTGGCAGTTGGAATTGAAATATTCAGGCCGGGTTCGAACTCTTTGGACGGAAATGGGCGACGCTGGTCGAAGGGTGACAGGAATTGCTGCACGCTGCCGTTTAACCAATCGTCGGGAAGTCCTTGTTCTTGGGCGACGACTTTGACGAGGCGTTCGCCGATGTCAGCGGGTTTGATGATTGCATCCACGTCCCGAGTCGCGTCACGGGAACCATAAACGAGGGTGAAGACCGCGCCACCGTAGAGGGCAAGTTCCAGCGTAACACCTTCGTCGTTGCTAGTTCAGAGAGGCGACGGAGGGCGGCGCGAAGGCGGGTGGGACTGTAAGCTTCGTATGGGATGGATAAAACGTTACGAAACGAACAATCATAGACAAGCGTGAATTGTGCGCGGCCGCGCACAATTGGGAGGGAGAGAGGGGCGAGAGCGATGGAGGGCGGCTTGTGGTTGGGGATGGAGGGAAATTCTTGGAGGGCCGGTCTCCTGACCAGCCGCGGGTCGGATGGATCGCGTGAGGGCGGACGCCCGGGCCTGTCAGCCATAGGCTTGGCGAAGGCTGGCCGGACGTCCCTACCTGACGCGGAGGCGCGGGGAGTGGGATGACAAGGAATTCAAAAGCCAGAAACCCATAATGCTTTCGTGGATTTCTGGTTTCTGAATTGAATCGATCAGAGGACGCCCGGGCCGGACGTCCCTACCTTGGGGGGGGGGGGGGGGTTTGGCCCCGGCGGGGGGGGGTTTGGGATGGGGGGAAGTGGAATTTGAAAGGGGTCAA
>Ga0105054_10003731_pt1 | contig 23360 bp, 17 predicted proteins | sample BON02_FD_78091 | JGI IMG/M metagenome (GOLD analysis project Ga0105054, IMG submission 78091) | Freshwater microbial communities from Lake Bonney liftoff mats and glacier meltwater in Antarctica - BON-02 (megahit assembly) | ecosystem: Environmental > Aquatic > Freshwater > Ice > Glacier...
ATTCCCCTCTTGGAAGAGCCTGTCCCGCTTTTTAGCGGGAGGTTAGGGGTGTGTTTCTCCCATTACATTATCCATTATCCCATTCCAAAGACCTACGTTTTCAATCCCTTCCGTCTTCCCACTTGAAAAAGCGGGAAGCCACCTGGTCCTCCCGCCGAAAACCCGGGACAGGCTTAACCAAGGGAAGGAGCTCCTTGTGTGACGTCATTGTTAGAGAAGCGAAGCAATTTGCTACTTACAGTGAACAATTAGCAATAAAAAAAATATTCAAAATTCTATGTTTTTGGAACAACGAAAAAAAACTCCTTCCCCTAGGCAGGGGATGGTGGCTTCGACATAGGAGAAGACGGAAGGGGTACGAAGCGTAGCAATCTGCTTGTTCCTATGAAGAGATTGCTTCGTCGCTATCACTCCTCGCAATGACGGAACTTATCAAAACGTAACCAATTCCCCTCTTGGGAGTGCCTGTCCCGCCTTTTAGCGGGAGGTTAGGGGTGGGTTTTTGACAGTTCAAAATTTAATGTTCAAGGTCCAATGTTCAAGGTCCTCGCGGAGATTGAGCGTAGTCGAAATCGAAGTAGCTGGTGGGCAGTTTGCAGTAAACAGTGGTCAGTTGACAGCCCCCGTCACTTCGAGTGATTTTATAGAGTGAAACGTAACAAAATTGATTTGAGAAGCACTCTGTTCTCGATACAAAATGGCTATCGCCATTTCACTCGAACTGACGGTGGTACTAAACCCGTCATTGCGAGCGCAGCGCGGCAATCTGTTTGTTACAGTAAACCGTAAACAGTAATCAATTAGCAATAATCAATATTATAGATCCAAGGGCGAAGGTCGAATGCCCGTCACTTCGAGTGATTTTATAGAGTGAAACGCAATAAAATTGTATCGAGAAGCACTCGAACTGACGAAAGGTCTAAAACCGTCATTGCGAGCCTGCCAAGCCGCCTGGACTTGCAACAAAAAAGTGGACAATTAGATAAGAGTCATGCTGCTATTTTTTGATTATACAATTCTATTTCAATTTCCTCTATAGTCTTATATCCCAAAGAGGAGTGTATTCTTCTTCTGTTATACCAGGTCTCTATCCATTGGAAGACAGATAGTTCGGCTTCTGACCTTAGGTTATAGCTATGTTCATAGACCCATTCTACCTTTAGGCTCTTAAAGAACGATTCAGCTACTGCATTGTCCCAACAATTACCTTTTCTGCTCATACTTTGTTTTATCGATCCATTATATCTTTTCAGGATATCTGTGAAAGTGGAACTGGCGTATTGAGACCCCCTATCGGAATGGAATATAAGTTCTTTTGTGATATTGTTCGATTTAATGGCCATATTCCATGCAGGGACTATAGTGTCGCCGGTACTTAAGGTTTGGCCCATCGACCATCCAACGACCTTCCGGTGGAACAGATCTATAATTACCGTTAAATACATCCAGCCTTGTTTGGTCTTTATATAGGTTATATCCGATACCCAAACCTGGTTCGGTCTAGAGACGGTAAAATCCTGATCTAATATATTGGGTGCAACTGGATAGTTGTGCTTGCTGTGGGTCGTAGTTTGAAATTTACGCTTTCTTTTGGCAAACAGGTTATTTGCCCTCATTATCCTAGCTACCCTAGGTCTTGAGATGCAATATCCCCTTTTCCGGAGCTCCGCTTTGATCCTCGGTGCCCCGTAACTCCCAAAACTATCCTCATAAACATCTCGGATGGTAGATGATATGGCCTCGTTCTCCATCACTCTTTTGGAAGGAACCCTGCCCAACCAATCGTAATACCCGCTTTTGCTTATCTTGAACATTTTGCACATCTTCCCGACTGGAAATTTAAATTTATGGTGTTTTATGAACCTATATTTTTCCTGTCGCTCTAGGAGAAGATGGCTATCGCCTTTTTTAGGATATCTCTTTCTAGTTCGGCATTCCTTAACTTCTTCTTCAATTCTGCAATTTCCCGTTGCTCGTCCGTTAATTTGGGGTTTCCCTTTCCCGGGAAACTGTTCCTGCCATAGGCATCCGATTCCCTGCGCCAACGGCTCAAAACAGATGTAGGGATATCCAGTTCCCTGCAAATCTCGACAACGCTACCTCGTGCGTAACTAAGTTCTACAGCTTTTTCCTTAAACTCTGCAGTGTAATTTCTTTTTTCTCTTGACATTTTTCAAAGTTAATTTTAATAACTAAAACGCTCTTAACTCTATGTCCGGTTAAATATAGTAAGTCCAGCCAGGCTGGCGCAGCGCGGCAATCTGCATGTTCCTATCTAGAGATTGCTTCGTCGTTATCACTCCTCGCAATGACGGAACTTATCAGAACGTAACCAATTCCCCTCTTGAGAGAGCCTGTCCCGATTTTTAGCGAGAGGCTAGGGGTGTGTTTCATCCATTACACTATCCTTTAACCCATTCCAAAGACCTACGTTTTCAATCCCTTTCGTCTTCCCGCTTTAAAAGCGGGCATCCACCTGGTCCTCCCGCCGAAAACGCGGGACAGGCTTAACCAAGGGAAGGAGCTCCTTTTGTTACATCATTGTGAACCTGTATATATGAAGACATTCGCATCACGCACCTATTAGGTGAGAATTCTTGTTGGGTTCAACAGCTAACGGCTCCCCTCTTGTAACGAAGAGGGGAATGAATTACCCCGCATTTGGGCGGGGAAAGAAAGGGGAGTTAGAAATCCCGAATCATTGTACCTCAACCCTATGTATTGGCACTTACCCAAGACTTGGGCTTTCAAAACCCTCCCTCTTCGCCTGATGCGAAGACACCTCCCTTCGTCACAAGGGAGGAGCTTTCCCTGTTCCGTCATTGCGAGCGCAGCGCGGCAATCTGCTTCTTACAGTGAACAGTTTTTAATAAACAGTGGTCAGTTAAAATTTCATATTCTAGGTCCAATGTTCAAAGTTTAATGTTCAAGGTAACTATCGGGAGTCCAAAAAGGGACTTTGTCGAAGTGACCAAAAGTCCTCCCCCTAACCCCCTCCCGAGGAGGGGGAATAAATCTTAAAAATATATTAACACATCCTAACAAATTCCCTCCCCTTGGGGAGAGCCTGCCCCGCCCTTTGGCGGGGGCTAGGGTGGGGTCCTTCAAGGGAAGGAGCCGAAAGTTTTAACTTAAAGTACCTTTTGAACAATACCCAATTAGCAATGCTTTATGCCCATTTTTACATTCACCCATTTCCAAATGGACACATTATCAAATTAACCTCTTCTAGCTTCCAAAAGATTTTCATTTCCCGAACACCTACTTCATCAATAATCAATTTCTTGCCAATTTCAATAGTCAGAAACATCCAAATTTCAATTATTCTAACACTTTATTTAAAAAATGAGGTAGAAATTAAGAATTAAGATAATATATGATGTAAATCATGTAAAATATAGGAAGTTCCCTACTCGCAAATAGGGTTTATTTGTAGAAGGCTGTTGTACCTTATTTATTGCATACCAATTAATACTAGTCATTGCACATCACGCATTTAATGCAACCATAATAATTAATTACATGAGAAAAAGCTTTCGCAATTTAATATGGGCCGTACTCTTGGTCACCATATCTTGTTCAGAATCACCTAAAAGTGAAACAAATACAGCATCGCTACCTGTTTATAAGGATGTACCTTACCTGCAGGATTATAGCATAAAATTCAACAAGCAAGAGGAAAATCTTATCTTGTCACAGGCCTTTATGGACCGTAATGAAGTTATCCAAGTGGCTTCATCGGAAGGCTTATTGCGCACCCACGACGGACAGTTCCTATATCCCGGAGTCCTTATTCAGGATAAGACCTACCGCCCGTTAACCGATAAGAATATTTCGGCAATGACCATATATAAAGATCAGTTTGTGTATCTAGATGATAAAGCGGTACTCAGTAACGCTTGGGCAGGTAGTCTTTACCTGAAACACGAATTACCGAAGGCCAATATAATTGCGGCAGGCAGCGATTTCGAATTTTTGATCAGTGAAGGCCAAAAACTTCAATATGTTTCCAAAAACAAGAAGAGTTGGATGGGAGCCCTTGACAAGGACAAGGTGATCGCAATTAAATTCAACCCTAAAAACAATACCTTCTGGATATTGGGAGACAAATCCATTGCTTCCTTCAACCCAAAAGATCAAAGCTTGAAAACGGTTTTCCAAAACGGTAATTTCACCTCCTTTGCCCTATTGCAAAACAAGTTGATACTTACCACTTTGGATGGATATTTGGAAGTAGATGCCACAACAGGAAAGCAAATTGGAGAAAAGAAAATCAAATTGCCGTGGACAGAAATCACCTATGTTGAAGAAATTGATGGCCACCTCTGGTTTGGATCCACCAAAGGAGCATTTATGCTCAAGAAAGATGGTAAATTCAATTATTATTATGGCAAACGCTGGCTGCCAAGCAATAAGGTAAAACATATATCCAAAGGCACCGATGGTTCTATCCTTGTATTGACCGAGGCCGGACTTGGACAAATAGTATATAGGGAAATGACCCTGTTCGACAAGGCCCAGTACTATGAAAAACAGGTACGCAATAGACATATCCGACTTGGGTTCAATGCGACTTTGGTAGGCATGGAAGATGGAAATTTTGATTCAGGGCGACTTTCCGATTCCGACAACGACGGACTTTGGACTACCATGTACCTAGCTGGAGAAGTTTTTCGTTATGAGGTGACCAAATCCGAAGATGCACTACAGAACTGTAGGGAGGCTATGGGTGCTATGGAAAGGTTGTTCAGCATTAATAATGTACCAGGCTTTCCTTCCAGATCCTTTGAAAGAAGTGGTTATAAAGAGCGCTTGCATGATCCTGAAAGATGGCAACCTGCCAATGATCCTGAATGGGATTGGAAATCTACCACTAGTAGCGATGAAGCCATTGGGCATATTTTTGCCTATGGCGCTATGGCCGAACTCATGGACAACGATCTTAAAGATCGCGCCATTGTACTTATAGACACTCTAATGAGCCATATTGTAAGAAACGATCTGTATATGGTAGATTTTGATGGCAAACCCACCACGTGGGGCCGATGGAATCCTGAATACGTAAATGAACGTCCAAAAATGGTAGGTGATAGAAAAATTAATGCCTCCAATATTATAGCAATGTTGCAAACGGCCTATCATTTTACAGGCAAGGAAAAATACAAGGAAAAAGCCTTTGATCTAATGGATAATCACGGTTATTTAGATAACCTAATGTGGCCCATGAAAGATGTGGCCAAAGCGCCGGATGATTCCGATGATTGGAGTAAGATGTTATCCGAATCTTGGAACCATTCCGATGATGAAATGTACTTTGTAGGATACTGGGGCCTTTATAAATATGCCTTTAACGACACCCTAAAAACAAAATTTAAAGACGCTATCATTGATCACTGGGAAATTGAAAGACCAGAAAAAGAAGGCGCTTGGAATATTATAACCGCCCTCACCGGAACACAGGAATTCGACTTGGAAGAGGCCGCCTGGTACCTTAGGGAACATCCCATGGATATGGTATCCTGGAACATTATGAACAGCCATAGAAAAGATGTCACCTTCTTGGAACCCAATTTTAGGGAACAGACCCTTAGTGAAGTGTTACCCCCGGACGAAAGACCGGTACAAAGACACAACGCCAATATGTTTAGATTGGACAGAGAATACGCCAAAGATGGTTCTGAAGAATTTTCTGCTGGCGATATCTGGCTATTGCCATATTGGATGGGAAGATATTTAGGGGTTATTAGTGAACCTATGCCCTCTAAGTAATAACGAGCGCTAAACTGTTTTAATAATTAATTTAATACTGAACAATATTTGCACGTGAAATACGGTATCCTCGGCATACTTGTCCTATGTATTTGGAGTTGTGGTAAGAACAGCGAAATTGCCATTGCTACAAATTCCAATTCAAATGGTCTACCCATTTACTTGGACACGCCATATGTTCAGGAATATGCCGTTAAATATAATCTGTCCGAAAATCAAAAGGCCTATGCGTTAAAGGATGTAATATCCAACCGCAATGGAAATATTCAAATTCTTTCCAACAAAGGCCTTTTGGTACCTGAAAACGGACAAATGTTTTATTCCGGAACACTTACTCCCGATATTTCCTACGGTCCCATGACGCCTAAGAATATTGCAGCCTTCACTAAATACAGGGAACACATAGTGTATTTGGACGATTCCTATGTATTTAGCAACGCATGGGCCGGAAAGCTTCAGATAGCACATGGTCTGGAGAATGCCAAGCTCCTGGCAGGTGGTGACGATTTTCATTTCTTGGTCTATAATGGAAAACGACTCTCCTATCTAAACCAGGATGGGGTAGAATTGGAATTGGCAGCCCATCAAGGTATTTCTCAGATTATTTATCAAGAAGCCGAAAAGCGATTTTTATTGATTTCCCCAGAAAAAATAACCGCATTTATTCCTGGTAAGCCATTAAAAGATATCTATGTGGGTTCAGAAATCAACTGTGCTACCTTGATCGATAATGGCAACAAAATAGTGATTGGCACCTCCAAAGGGTACTTTTTTTTAGGCGAGGACAAACTGGTTGACAAGCTGCCCTGGCCTAATATAACCACTATGGAGGAAATTAATGGATCTCTTTGGTTTGGGACAACATGGGGAGCCTTTAAGTTACTGGAAGATGGTAATTATGGGTACTATTCTGGGGAACGTTGGTTGCCGGGTAATGAAGTAATACGTATTACAAAAGGTCCTGAGGATACGATCTTGATCCTCACCGATAAAGGGGTGGGAAGTATTGAATCTAGCCTAATGACCCTCCAGGACAAGGCCATGTTCTACGAAAAGCAAGTCCGTGAAAAAAATATCAGATACGGCTTCAACTGTAGCTTAAGTAGGCTACCAAATGGGTACGCCTCCGCTGTAATGAAAGATCAGCCTAGTGACAACCTCTGGACGGCCATGTATCTGGTAAGTCAGTTATACCGGTATAAAGTAACGGGTTCGGAAGAAGCCAAACAAAATGCCTTTGAGTCATTTGAAGCCCTTGAAAGATTGCACCAAATAACAACGATAAAGGGCCTGTTTGCTAGAAGTTTTGAACGGGACTATAAAGTAACGGATGAAAAAAAGGAGGGTTGGCAAAAAAAGGAACTGCTTTCGGGTAGTCCTGCCAAACTTTGGCTCCCAGGCAACGACCATTCCAATTGGACCTGGAGGTCAACAGCAAGCAGTGATCAGACCGTGGGCCAAATTTTTGCGCTTACTGCCATCTTGGAATTAGTGGAAGATCAGGATTGGAGAGACCGTGCCTTGGAATGCTTGGACAATTTAATGGGCTATATTGTAGATAACGACTTCTATATTATTGATGTAGACGGCGAACCCACCCTCTGGGGGAAATGGAACCCATCCTATGTAAATGGCTTTCCCTCCAATGTTGGCGATCGTAGGCTGTACTCATCGAACATAATAGCTTTTCTGCAAACAGCCTATAAATTTACGGGGAAAGAAAAATATAAAACCAGTGCCTATCAATTAATGGAAGAACATGGTTATCTCAACAACCTGATGCATCCCATAAGCCAAATTGGTCCATCCGATGATGATGAGCTTAGTAAAAACTTGTCACATGAATGGAACCATTCCGATGACGAAATGTATTTCTTGGCCTATTTTGGACTATATCCCTACGCCTTCACCCCAGAATTGCAAAAGGATTACAAGAAGAGTATACAGGACCATTGGCAAGTGGAGCGACCTGAAAAAAATGCGCTGTGGAATTTCATATATGCTGCTACCGGTGCCGAAGAATTTGATTTGGACAATTCCATCTGGTTTTTGAAAACGTATCCTATGGATTTAAGAAATTGGAAAATGCAGAATTCCCATCGGAAGGACATTACATTGCTTTCCGATAATTTTAGGTTACAAACTACAAAGGAACTGTTACCGATGACCGAAACACCTTTGTACCGTCATAATGGAAATATTTTTGATCTAGATCGTGACGGTGATGGAAAACAACTGATCAGTGCCGGAGATACCTGGTTATTACCGTACTGGATGGGCAGGTATTTAGGGGTTATTAGTGCACCTCAAAAACAGGACTAAAAAATAGAATTTAATATATTAACAACCCAAGCAAGTGGTATGGACACGACAAAAATGCATTTAAAATTTAAATTTGAAAATAGACCAATTCTTCTATTATTCGTAACACCATTACTATTTAGTGCTTGTGGACAAGACAATTATAAAATGGAAAAACAAATAACCAATAATCTATCCTACAACCATGATCTGGACAGTAATGATAATTTTTCTCCGGATGATGAATGGTTGGTCTATGATACCAGAACTACTGAAGGTGGCATTGGCGCCAACGGTAAAATAGAAAAGATACATCTTAAAACCGGTAAAAAAGTGGTTTTATATCAATTGGAACAAAACCAGGCCTTTGGCCCAGGTGTTGGCGCCGTAAGTTATAGCCATTCCAATAATGAAGTGGTCTTTATACATGGCCTATTAAACTGTTCTCCCGAGCAACCTTACGAACAATGGCGAAGATCCGGGGTAATTATACAAGATGACAAACCAGGAGAGCCAATTTTTATGGATGCCAGGGATATCTCGTTTCCGTTTACCGTAGGAGCACTTCGAGGAGGAACGCACCGACATGAATTTAGCGGTGACGGGCAATGGATAGGTTATACCTATAATGATGCCATTATGAAAAAACTCGAGGATTCTACGGGCGTAACACATAATCTACGAACCATAGGGGTATCCAAAAAGCATCATCAAGTAATTGTTCCAGAATCCAAGGACGGTGAGAATTTTACCGGTGAGTGGTTCAGCGCCCTAGTGGTAAGAGTAGTTCCTGATCCATCGCCAGGTTCGGATGAAATTAGCAAAGCGGCCGGAGATAGTTGGGTGGGACATTACGGTTACCTAAAATCGGATGGTGCAACCCAAAGGGCAAGGGCCTTTATTGGGACAACCACCAACAAAAAAGGGGAGCAGATAGATGAGGTATATATCGTGGATATTCCAGAAGATATTACCATTCCAGGAGATGGTCCGCTTGAAGGAACAGAAACTACCATGCCCGCTCCCCCTATGGGAACGCAACAACGCAGACTAACATTCACATCCAATAATAAATATCCGGGCTGTGAAGGTATTGTCCGTTCTTCTTATGGAGGAAGCATGCTCGCCTATTTGGCCCAAGATGACCAGAACGTTAAACAGGTATTTACCATCTCTCCTTGGGGAGGGGAACCCGTACAACGCACTTTTCATGATTCGGATGTTCAAGGTGGAGTGCGTTGGCATCCCAAAGGACATAGCTTGGTCTATATTTGGCAGAATTCCCTGGTAGGCTTAAAAATGGACACCGGAAAAAGTATAGTCTTAACCAAGCCCAACCAAAATTCTCCTAAAAACCCAGTTTGGTCGCATGATGGGCGTAAAATTGCCTATAACCGTATGGTTTCAGACAATGAGCAAACATCGACAATGCAGATTTTTGTCATCGAACTTTAAGCAGACCAATATGAAATCAATTTCATTACTCATAACTTTTATTATTTTTTCCCTTGGCTCTTATGCCCAGGAAACCAAATTTCATCAGGACATTGCTGTTATTCATGGAAATACCGAAGGACTTCCCCAAGGAAACATCCACGACATATCCATATCCAATAATACGCCAATAGCAACAACCTCCAACGGGCAATATGAATGGAAAAATTCGAAATGGTCCTCTAATAACAGGCCAGCAATAACAATTCCCGCGCCTCGTTTTAAAGGTCTTCCTGAAAATTCCGGTAAGGTCTTGAGCTGGACAACTTATGATGATACCACCTACGTAGGATGCGAAAACGGACTTTATGTAAAAACCGGAAAAAATAAATGGAAACTGGAACTCCCCTCGGACGAAAATTACAGCTGGGCCTTAAAAGAGGTTGCCGCTTTAACGGTAGACTCCAATAACCAATTGTGGTTCGGTTCCAAGGAAGGTGTTGGTCGTTTAAACAAGGGGAGCTGGAAACTGTTTACAGGTAAGGAAGGAGTACCCTACAATCATTTCACATCTGCAGCTTCGGGCCCAAAAGGACAAGTCTGGTTTGGTACTGAGAATGGGGCCTTTAGGGTTGAAGATGATAAATTCTTTTATCGATCCAACCGCAGATGGTTACCGGATAACCATGTAAATGATATTGCCGTTGATTTGGAAGGAACGGCTTGGATAGCGACCACAAACGGTCTTGCCCAAATTATTTCCAAGGAAATGACCTATGCCGAAAAAGCCACCCATTTTACAAATCAGGTAGAGGAAAGACACAACAGGATGGGTTTTATTTGTCAAAGCCATCTTTCCGAACAGTTCAATATCAACACCAGCGAATTGGCTATTTCGGACAATGACGGTCAGTATACGGCCATGTACGGGGCAGCACAAGCATTTAGGTACGCACTTACCAAAGACCCCGAGGCCAGGGAACTGGCCAATAGAAGTTTTTACGCCCTAAAATGGCTGGTAGACATCACTTACGAGCCCGGATTTCCAGCAAGGGTAATCATCCCTGTAGATTGGCACGAACCTGTAAATGAGCAATACAGTAAGGAGTACAATCGCCGAAATCAGGCAAACGATCCCTTTTGGAAAGATATTTTTCCCCGTTTCCCACTCAGTGAGGACGGAAAATATAGATGGAAATGCGATACCAGCTCGGATGAGTTGGCCGGACATTATTTTTATTATGGGATTTACTATGATTTGGTAGCCGAGACCAAGGAAGAAAAAGATGCCGTTAAACAAGTGGTTGCCGATGTTACCGACCACCTTATTCGCCACGGTTTTAAACTGGTGGATTATGATGGAAAACCAACCCGTTGGGGGAGTTTTGATCCTGATTATTTTAATTCCATTTGGGGCTGGGACCAACGCGGTTTAAATGCCATGATGATGCTTTCCTTTTTAAATGTTGCATCACATGTTACCGGAGACTCCAAATATGAAGAAGTGGCCGAACAGCTGCGGGAAGAGGAAAATTACGATATCTACGCCATGCATGCCAAAGAATTTTTTCCACCGGAAAATGCGGTTCCATGGGATAACAACCTTGGATTAATGAGTCTTTATGGCCTAATAAATTATGAACAGCATCCTGAAAGACAAATTATGTACCGTATTGCCCTAGAAAATGCTTGGCTGCATATAAGCAAGCAGAAAAATGCCTTTTGGGACGGACTCTACGGTGCCATGACAGGCTTTTTCACCAAAAAAGTGGATGAGGGCTTTTTTAAGCCCGAGGAGTTATTTGTTGAAAATCCCTTATTTGCAAAGGCTTCCATAAACAGGTACTATAAGAGTAGTTTGGATACCCAATACATGACGGAAACTTTACAACGAATTCCCTTAGATCTCATTGGCTATGATATGGACAATACACACCGCCTTGATATTTTGCTGGACCCAACACCTGGCCAGTCAAAAGATATGGGCTGGGGCAATGATACCTATGCCTTACCAATAGACGAAAGAGGTCACGTAAGATTGGACCGTGATGCCACTGTTCTCCACGACAACGAAGGTGATGGATATGCGGAGCACGAAGGCACTTTTTACATACTGCCCTATTACTTAGCTACATACCACAAGCTACTTAAACCATAGACTATGTTGAAGATACAGGACTTAATTACTTATATGATCTAACCAATGCATAAATATGCCGCCATAGCCCTGTTCTTTATTCTATTAAGCTTTAGCGGGGGCTATGCACAACAGGTACTGCCCAATCCAAAAAATGGCAATACCTATGTAATAGCCCATAGAGGTGAACATAACGGGATTCCGGAAAATTCCCTGGCGGCCTATCAAAAAGCGATCGATTTGGGTTGCGATTTCGTAGAAATTGATGTAAGGACCACCAAGGATGGTGAATTTGTAAGTGTCCATAATGCTACCATAGATGCCTACGTAATAGGAACATCGGGAAAGGTAAGCGACTTCACCTTGTCCCAATTGCGCACTCTGGATATTGGAATAAAATTAGATGAAAAGTGGAGCAATACCAAGATTCCAACCTTTGAGGAAATCCTATTGCTTTGCAAGGGAAAGATTGGCATTTACTTGGATCTAAAGGAAGCCGCCCCTCAGGCTTTGATCTCCATGATAAAAAAATATGGCATGCAAGAGGCCATAGTTTGGTATATCTCTGCTAAGGACCACCAAACATTAATGGAAATTAAAACATATTGTCCAGAATGCCTTATAATGCCAGATCCAGGTGAAAAGAGAAATATTAAAAGGGTCATTAGTGCTTATGAACCAAAGATTATGGCCTCCGATATAGGCCATATCTCAAAATCCTTTGTGAAACAACTACATAAAAATAAGGTTAAGGTATTTGTAGATGACAATGAGGATGACCCCAAGAAATGGCATCACGAATGGCAACAACTACTCAAGCTTGGCGTGGACGGTATTCAAACCGATCAACCCGAAGCCTTGATTGAATTCCTTTCCTCCCAGGAAAATCGCTAATTATTTTTTCAAAGATTTCCTAAAAATAGGACCTTGGCCAAGTCAATTACCTCAGGGCAAACCTGTCGGCCGACAATGGCAGGCTACCCCCCTCCCAAGGAGGGGAATCTTTTTAGATTAAACAATAATAGCAACTAACTAGTTCCCTCCCCTTGGGGGAGGGTTAGGGAGGGGTCCCTTGGGGAAGGCCTGCCCCGCATTTTGGCGGGGGTTAGGGGTGTGTTTTATTCCTATGAACTCCAATCTTCCCCCTAGGCTCGGGCTTGCAATCCCTTCTGTCTCCTCCGCTTACCAGCGAAGGATCCACCTTCCCTTAACCAAGGGAAGGAGCTTTTTTATTATCGTTCATTCCGAATTCTTATTCAAGTCCTCCCCCGGACCCCTCTTTTCAACATCACCATAGATTATATTTATAATACAAATCTAAAGGCCGACAAAGGCAGGCCCAGAAGGCATCGGATGGAAACTACTGATAACATTTCAACCCCGCCCGAAAGGCACTGGCAAGCGTAGGAGCCATCAAATCTCACTTAGTGAGTAAAAATAGATTTACCTGACCCAAAGCCTATAACCTAATCACAGCCTTCCTTTCTTCTGGTATCGATCAAATAAATGATTTTCCAAACACCCTCTCGGTTGAAGAGTTGAAAGGAATTAACGCCACAATGACTAAAGGTATCGTTCACCCAAAACTCATAGTAAGTCCAGGCGTTCGCCATAGGGCCATCAATTTGGATATTATAGGATTTAATTCTTTCTTCAAATTTTGTGGTGGCCGGAATGGACACAATCGATTTCAGAAATTGACTAAAATTTTCGATCCTAACTTCCTCTAAACCATTTCCATTTCTTCCTATAGTCTGCATTACAATATCCTTGGAAACCGTTTCCTTTATAGCTATTGAATCCTGTTGGTGAAACGCTTCAAAAAACGAAGCAATAGTACTTCTCACCTGCTCCTCTCCCCCATTCTGAGCTTGCATCCCAAAAGTGAACATAAAAATTGAAAAGAAGGACCAAATTTTATACATGTCAATAGAGCTTTTAGTAGTCAACTAAAAATAATCAAAAAAAACAAAACCCATAGGAACACACCGTGCCCAGATTAAATATGAACTAGCATAACCTTATTTTCACCTATAAACATCCTATTTTGCAACCGAATTTTGCCATATCCGGCTGCCCTATCCTTATCATTCAAATCAAAAATGGCTTCCCCTGCGTACAACAGCCAATATTCTCAATTTCAAACAAAAAGTTTAAACAACTTAAATTTTTGGAACAAATCATTACTTTTATCCTACCAAAAATAAAATAAATGTCTACTGCCAAAAAAGAATACAAAAGAGTTACTGTAAAATCTCTCGTTGATATGAAAAAAAACGGTGAGAAAATATCCATGTTAACGGCTTATGATTATTCTATGGCCAAAATTGTTGACGCCGCCAACGTAGATGTAATATTAGTAGGCGATTCTGCCAGTAATGTCATGGCCGGACACGAAACCACCCTGCCCATTACTTTAGACCAAATGATTTACCATGCCTCCTCTGTAATCCGTGGGGTAAGCCGTGCCCTAGTGGTTGTGGATTTACCTTTTGGGAGTTATCAAAGTGATCCAAAAGAAGCGTTGCGTTCTGCCATCCGAATCATGAAGGAAAGTGGCGGCCATGCAGTAAAGGTTGAAGGTGGCCAGGAAATCAAGGAATCGGTCAAAAGAATTTTGAATGCTGGAATTCCGGTCATGGGACATTTGGGCCTAACACCACAATCCATTTATAAATTCGGGACTTATACGGTCAGGGCAAAAGAGGAAGACGAAGCCGTTAAACTAATTGAAGATGCCAAACTATTGGAGAAAATGGGCTGTTTTGGTATAGTCCTTGAAAAAATTCCTGCCAAGTTGGCCAAGGAGGTTGCAGAAAGTGTCTCAATTCCTATAATAGGCATTGGGGCGGGAAATGGTGTTGACGGACAAGTTTTGGTGATTCACGACCTACTGGGAATTACCCAAGAATTTAATCCCAGGTTCTTAAGGAGGTATCTAAACCTATATGAAGAAATGGGTAGTGCCATTTCAAGATATGTCGATGATGTAAAAACAAGGGACTTCCCGAGTGACGAAGAGCAATACTAAACCATTCTTAAGATTACACTCTAAAATGCAAGCCATGTTATGTATTAATTTTGGCTTTTGAACTAGAAAATTAATTCTACCTAAGTGTCCACAAAAATCATTTCTACTCCTAAAAATCTTCAGGTATTGTATGAAGACAATCACCTAATAGCCATCAACAAAAGGGCAGGCGATATTGTACAAGGGGATAAAACAGGGGACACTCCGCTAAGCGAGGTTGTAAAACAATATATTAAAACAAAACACAACAAACCGGGTAACGTTTATTTGGGGGTGGCACACCGGTTAGATAGACCAACAACAGGTATAGTAGTCTTTGCCAAAACTTCGAAGGCCTTGCCCAGACTAAACAAATTGTTTGCGGAAAAGGATGCCCAAAAAACCTATTGGGCCGTGGTCAACAAAATGCCAGAAAAAGAAACGGATACCTTAATCCATTGGTTAAAGAGAAATACAAAACAAAATAAATCCTACGGTCATAAAAATGAAGTCCCCGAAAGCAAAAAAGCCATTTTAGACTATAAGGTCATCAAGAGTTTAGATCGTTATTTTTTATTGGAAATCGATCTAAAAACGGGTAGGCACCATCAGATCAGGGCACAACTGGCAGCCATAGGATGTGCTATTAAAGGTGATTTAAAATATGGTTCGGACCGAAGCAATAAAGATGGAAGTATCCACTTGCACGCAAGAAAACTTTCTTTTATACACCCTGTAAAGAAAGAAATACTTCAACTTATAGCCCCGCCACCCGAGGATAGTGTTTGGAATGCATGTACGTAATTTTCACTACATTTAACAAAAGGCATCGCCGTAATTACAACGCAAAACATAGTTTTATGGGCAAGACAACACTATTTATTTTGAGTATAATGCTTTTAGTCTCCTGTGGAAGTTACAATTCTATAGATACCTTTTACGAGGCCCATAAGAACGACAACCAGGTTACCGCCATCCGTGTGCCCCATTTTATGATATCGCTGTTAAGTAATATTTCCCCGGAAATAAATGCCCTGATAGGCAATACCAAAGATTTAAGGTATATGCAGTTTCCCTTGGCGACCCCTGCAAAGGCAGATTTTCTGAACAAACAAATGAATGGTATTACCGGAAATTCCTTCATCGAGATTTTTCGTAAAAATGATGATTTAAAACGTTCCGTAATTTCTGTAAGGGAACGTAAAAATTCGGTAAAAGAAATTTTAATATTCAACAACAATACTAAAAGCGGTTCCTTCCTTTATTTTAATGGCGATTTTGACCCTGTTAAAGTCCGCGAAATGGCAAAAAACAATCAGTTTGAAAAACTTACCGAAAGCTTGATCAAAGAGTATAATCCAAATACCCCTGCTATAAACAATTAGTGTATCTAATTATTTATACGACCGCACGCTCTCTATTACCACAGAACTTAAAATAAGTACGCCTCCCATAACCGTTGTCCAACTAGGAATTTCTGAAAGGAAAACTATTCCGATCAATATCCCATATATAGGTTGTATACTACTTAAAATACTCACGGTAGTAATGTTAAAGTGTTTAAAGCAATTTAGGAACAAGGTATGGCCAATGGCGGTTGTAAACAAGGCCAAGGTTAATAGTGCCGGCCATTGATCGCTTATAGCTTCAACATTATATATAAAAAAAACAGGCGCCAATATAAATCCTACTATCCCCGTTTGATAGGTCATCATCAAAGATCCATTATAATGTGCCGCTCTGGACTTTAATATAATATTTCTAATGGCGTAGACCACTGCCGAAAAAACACCCAGGCCCACGGCAATAACATGGGAATTGCCAATATCAAACTCGGGTGCCAACAAATAAATACCCGCCAATACCAAAAGCCCCAAAACAAAATGTATTCTTTGGAAGGGCGTTTTTAAGATCAACGGTTCCAACAAGGCCGTTATTATAGGATAGGTGAACATGGATAACATACCTATTGCCACATTGGACAGTTGCAGGGCATAAAAATAGGTCAACCAGTGAATTCCCATAAAAAGGCCACTTAAAAAAATTATGGGTCGATCTCTTTTTGCGATATGGAACGATATTTTTTTCCATTTACAATAGAGCAATAAGAACAAAAATGCCAATCCCGCCCTACTGGCTATAGTAACCGGCACCGGTAATTGCACATATCTTCCCAGAGCTCCTGAAGTACTGATAAATAACATGGCCAGATTAATCTCCAGCAGATGGTTTAAGTGAAGGCTTTTACTTTTCAAGAATAAATTTTATCTGGTAACGGACATGGCCTTTTCTTTTATAATCTGTGCTACGGGCTTGTTTTGCAAATGACTTTCCAGCCAAGAGATTATGTCCAAGTATAAAAAGGCACGTTTTTCATAAGGATGGTTTTCGTATTTTTTTAAATCATCATATAACTTTTGGAATTCAATAGGCAGTTCATGTGGGAAAATATCGCCCAAGCGTCTTAAAAATTTGATCATTTCCTTTTGTACGGCATGTAGGTCGTTCATTTTCAACAAAAACTTGTAGGTGCTTTTTAATTGCACTTCCAAGTGATAATCCATACCGGCCTCATAATGGGCAATAAGGCTTAAAACACGAGCAAAGCACATTAGATCTTCACGCATTTTAAGATTCTTGTTGTTAATGATTCGCTTTAAATATTGGATACAGGTTTTATTATCTCCAATACCAAAATAGAGACAGGCTATCTTATAATACAATACCATAACATGATGCTGGTCTATTCTGTCCTTGTGCTTATTAATACCGTATTCTACAATTTTGACCAAATAAAGGCCCTTTTCAAAATTACCTTCCAGAAAATGAAGGTTTAATTTATTTGAATTGATATACAAAAATGCTAAAGAGGCTATATTGTCATTGTCAGGAAATTCTTTACTGCCGACAATCTTTTCCAATCTCTCCAAAGTTTCCTTGAATTGGGAGCCATATTTTACATAAAATAAGGATTCCAACAAATAATTGTTGCCCTTTAAAAAAAATACAGGGTTAAGATGGATCATTTCTTTATTTTCGTAAAATAGATCTACCCATTTGCTGGAATATTTATAACAGGACAAAAAATCCTGTGTCAGAAAACTGTACCAAAGATATGCCTTGTATAGCCAAAGTTTTTCCCTAAAGCCCAGGTCTTCAATCTTATATTTTGGCAGGTGTTTTTCGAAATATTTCTGAACTCGTTTAAAATCCTCATCGCTTCTTACATAGCCAATTTTTAGCATCTGCCCATAGAGCTGGAGCGCTAAATTGGATAATTTACTGGTGATAACGTTTTGTGCCGAAAGTTGCTTGGCCTGTACCGCTAGTTCATCTGCCCTATCCGGAATACTACGGGTAATATATTGGGTCTCGATCAACTTTTCAAATTCCACAATTTCGTAGGCTACGTTTTTCTCCTCATTTTCAATAGCGGTAACCTTGGCCTTGTCCAATATTTTAAGGCTTTGCTTATAAAGTCCCTTTTGGTAAAGAATGGTAGCAAAATCCAATTGTTCCCGTATCTGCACCCTAATATTTTGGTTTACGGGGTTAAGTCTTAGACTTACCAAGATCTGTTTATACAAATGGGCCTTTAGATTGGACAACTGTGCCTTCTTCACTATCCCATTTTCCAGTATTAATCTTTCATCATATACCTTAATTTTATCCATTAAATTAAAAAGAGCAAGAAATTTGGCATCGGTATTCACCCCCAAGCGACCCACATACAATTTAAATTGTCGTTTCTCTGACTTGGATAGTGATTTGACCAGAACGAATAATGCATCTTTATGCGCATTTGTCATCGTAATAATAAAGGTTTATGTAATTGATATTCAGTTATTTAAATACTCTAAAAAGTTATTTAACGTTGTAAATGCCATTTTGCGATTTGGACTAGAAAACCTACTAGTACTATATTCGTATAGCGCACATAAAATTACGTAAATATAATGAGCAAAGAAAAGGTACATATTTTTGACACAACACTTAGGGATGGAGAGCAAGTACCCGGATGTAAATTGGATACTAGCCAAAAATTAATTATCGCCGAAAGATTGGATGTTTTAGGGGTAGATATCATAGAAGCAGGTTTTCCTGTTTCAAGTCCAGGGGATTTTAAGTCTGTGCAGGAGATTTCAAAAATTGTAAAAAACGCAACGGTATGTGGTCTTACACGTGCTGTTAAAAAAGACATTGAAGTTGCGGCAGAGGCATTGAAGTATGCCAAAAGACCAAGAATACATACAGGTATCGGAACTTCGGAATCCCATATTAAATTCAAGTTCAACTCCAATAAGGATGCCATAATAGAAAGGGCTATTGATGCCGTAAGTTATGCTAAATCCTTTGTTGAGGATGTAGAGTTTTACGCAGAGGATGCAGGTAGAACAGACAACGAATTTTTGGCTAGGGTTTGTGAGGCCGTTATAAAGGCCGGGGCAACCGTATTGAATATTCCTGACACTACCGGTTATTGTCTGCCTGATGAATATGGGGCAAAAATAAAATACCTCAAGGAAAACGTAACGGGTATTCATAAAGCTATTTTATCCTGTCATTGTCATAATGATCTAGGATTGGCCACTGCCAACTCTATTTCCGGTGTTATCAACGGTGCCAGACAAATTGAGTGCACCATTAATGGCATAGGAGAACGGGCAGGGAACACCGCCTTAGAGGAAGTGGTAATGATACTAAGACAACACCCTACCCTAAATTTAGACACCAATATCAATAGTAAATTGTTATATGACACTAGTCAGATGGTATCTCAAAAAATGGGAGTATATGTACAGCCCAACAAAGCTATTGTAGGAGCAAATGCTTTTGCCCATAGCTCAGGAATTCATCAGGATGGGGTAATAAAAAATAGGGAAACCTATGAAATAATAGATCCAGCAGATGTTGGGGTTAACGAGTCTTCCATTATCCTAACTGCCAGGAGTGGTAGAGCTGCATTGGCATATAGGGCCAAAAATGTAGGTTACGAACTTACCAAGGTCCAACTTGATGTAGTTTATCAGGAATTTTTGAAATTTGCAGATAGGCAGAAAGAAATTTTTGACGAGGACATCCATGATATTGTCATTGCCAGTGGTATTAAAATAAAAAGTATAGCTTAAAATGGATATAAAGATTGCTCTTTTAGGTGGAGATGGGATTGGTCCAGAGGTCTTGGCACAGTCTGTTAAATGCTTACAGGCGGTTGAAGAAACCTTCAACCATCATTTTACCTATACCGAAGGGCTAATAGGCGCCGTTGCCATGGATAAATATGGCTCTCCTTTGCCCAAGGAGACCCTTGATCTTTGCAAGGCCTCGGATTCCATTCTTTTTGGTACTATAGGTACCCTAAAATATGATGATAACCCTAGTGCAAAAGTGCGGCCCGAACAAGGGTTGCTACAACTGCGAAGGGAGTTACAACTTTTTACCAATATAAGGCCAGTAAAGGTTTTTCCCACATTGGTAAATAAATCCCCATTAAAAAAACACGTTATTTTTGGAACAGATTTCGTAATCTATCGTGAGCTTACCGGGGGAATCTACTTTGGTGAAAAAAAACTGAGTGAAGACGGTACCGTAGCATCTGATTTATGCGAGTACTCCGAAAAAGAGATAAGCCGAATTGCCCATTTGGCTTTTAAAGCCGCTAAGGGGAGACGAAAGAAACTGACACTGGTAGACAAAGCCAATGTTTTGGCCACTTCTAGGCTATGGAGAAAAGTGGTGACCAGAATCTCAGAAAGCTATCCAGAGGTGCAACTGGATTTCCTCTTTGTAGACAATGCTGCCATGCAAATGATGTTGAAACCCAGCGAATTTGATGTTATCCTTACAGACAATATGTTTGGGGATATACTATCTGACCAAGGTAGTGCCATCTGTGGATCCAAGGGATTACTGCCTTCTGCCTCTATTGGTAATGAACATGCCATGTTTGAACCTTTTCACGGCTCCTACCCTCAGGCCGAAGGAAAAAACATAGCCAATCCCGTGGCATCTATCCTGTCCACTGCTATGATGCTTAGCCATTTTGGATTATATGAAGAATCCAGGGCCGTTGTGGTAGCCGTGGACAAATCCATGAGAAAACATGTAGTTACTAGGGATTTAAGTTCCACAAGCAAATACGGCACGAGTCAAGTCGGCGATTTTATTGCTGGCAATATCATAGATTCTGATGAAAACCTCAATTATAACTACGAAAATATAGGATTGGGAAAATCAACCATCATATAATTTTATCCAAAGATATACGTCAAAAGAGCCGATTTGTTTTTTAGGGAACAACGGCTAGAACGGAATCCATTATTCACAAAAAACACACCTTAGGTTGCTGCTTTTAGCACCCCTATATACATGCGGTGATCAATATGGAGCCATTCCTTTAAGCTTCAAGTAACTGAATAATAAAGCTGTGAAAATCCTTTTTAAAACTATCGTAATTACTGCCAGTTGCAGGGCCGTTAAAACCTGTATATATTTTTCGCACCTCTCCCATTTTGTCTATTATAATAGTAGTGGGAAAGGAAAGTATATGATTCAACATGGGTAATTTTTTTTGGGCCATTTCCTTGTCAATCGTGCCGTATTGGGCCAACAGTATGGGATATTTAACTCCAATTCTATCCTTGAGCCTATCTATAGACCTAAATGCCGCTTCCTCTGTTTTTGCATACTCAAAGGCTAGTGCAACAACGGCCAGCTGTTCATGTGAATATTCTTTTAAATATTCTACTAGAAACTTAGTTTCATCCAAACAATTTGGGCACCAAGTTCCCATAACCTGAACGATCACAACCTTATCCTTAAAAATGGCGTCATCCAAGGAGACCAACTTGCCGGCAGCATCAGTAAAGGAAAAACTTAGTTTGTCATATCCCTTTTTCAAATAGGTCAAGGATTCTGCATTGGGCAATTCGAAATTGTCATTTCGTTTAGCAACAAATGGTTCCTTAGAATGATTCCCAGAGTAAAAAACCCCAACCATGGAACTGTCCGTGGCGCTAGCTTTAAATAAATAGGCATGCGCTCCATCAAAGGTTGATAATTTTATAGAATCGCCACTATGGATTCCCTCCAAAAACCGATAATCCCCTGTCATGGTCCTAAAAGTACCGTAAATCTTGTCATCCACTTGACTAAAGATACCTTTCGCCATATAGCTTTTCTCCATAATTGGTTTAAACTCTACCTCCCAATCCCCCGATATATTTGTAATTGGTATATCTGCCCTTTTAAACCGCTCCTTTATCCCATGAATGGCCTTAAAAGGCAAAACCCTTGCCTCATTTTCTTTGACAAATTTTCCATTTATTTCATGAGCGGTATATTTCCCGGCCAAATACCCTTCAAAAACCGGCATTTTAATAATCACGGAATCTCCCTCTACCTTAATTTCGTCTACTTTAATAGTCTCATCGGCATTGTACAGTTCTATGTTATACTTATCATCTCCCAATCTTATAAGCCTAAAGTTGAACGGCAATATCTGCTTATCCCCTACCTCCACTTCAGCCAACCAAAATCCCTCTGTTAAATCCACTACTTCCCCGTCCTTACAGCTATAACAAGCGATAAACACAAAAAATATGAAGAATATTCTCGTCATGATTAACAATTATAATATTAAACCTAAGGGGGAAATCTATATTGGGGGGAAGCTCATACCGATTCTCAAATTGGAATTGAGAACTAAAAGATGGTATTGGGGAATTAGTAGGCTTAAGTAACGAAAATTTTTGGATAATAAAAAATAAACATTCGATCGAATACGTATTGAATGTCTTATTGCATTGTTTTATATTTGGGGTCTTTAAAAATACTCAATGAAAATATCTTACAACTGGTTAAAACAATTTTTAAAAATTGACTGGGACTCCAATAAGACAGCTGAACTATTAACTGACTTGGGCCTGGAGGTTGAGGGTGTTTCTCCTTTTGAATCTGTCAAAGGCGGATTAAAAGGAATAGTTGTTGGCGAAGTGTTAAGCTGTGTTAAACATCCCAATGCTGATAAATTAAAATTGACCACCGTAAATGTTGGCGGCAATGCTCCGTTACAAATTGTCTGCGGTGCGCCCAATGTAGATGTTGGACAAAAGGTGGCAGTTGCCACAATAGGCACAACCTTGTATACAGCCGAAGGGGAGGCTTGGGTAATTAAAAAAGGAAAAATTCGCGGAGAGGAAAGCCATGGTATGATCTGTGCCGAAGACGAATTGGGATTAGGAGAAAGCCATGACGGAATTATGGTATTGCCAGAATCTTTAGTGGTGGGTACACCTTGTTCAGAGGTATTTGAAATTGAAGTAGATGAAATATTTGAAATAGGACTTACCCCAAATAGGGCCGATGCCATGAGCCATTTTGGAGTAGCGAGGGACTTAAAAGCGGGATTTAAGCAAAAGGACATCCTTAAGGAATTGATTACGCCACCGGTTACCAATTTTAATATCATAAACCGATCATTAAAAATAGACGTAGAGGTCGTAAAAAGCGAATTGGCCCCAAGGTATTGTGGTATAACTATAAGTAATCTTATTGTACAACCTTCACCCGATTGGTTAAAAAATAGATTAAAATCTATTGGAATCACTCCCAAAAATAATGTAGTGGACGCTACCAATTATGTACTGCACGAATTGGGTCAGCCCCTACATGCCTTTGATGCTGCCAAGATAAAAGGCAACAAAATAG
>Ga0105054_10003733_pt1 | contig 23352 bp, 21 predicted proteins | sample BON02_FD_78091 | JGI IMG/M metagenome (GOLD analysis project Ga0105054, IMG submission 78091) | Freshwater microbial communities from Lake Bonney liftoff mats and glacier meltwater in Antarctica - BON-02 (megahit assembly) | ecosystem: Environmental > Aquatic > Freshwater > Ice > Glacier...
ATAAATCAGGTAAAGAGCCATCTTTAACTATAGGAAAAAATATTTTTATTAATAGCAATTCATATATTAGTTGTGCAAATCGGATAGATATATCAGACAATGTTCTTCTTGGATCAAATGTTTTCATAACAGATAATTATCATGGTGATACATCAATCATAATTCGGGCAAGGTTACAAGAGCCATTATTCAGTAAAGGAGCGGTTAATATAGCTTCTGGAGTATGGATTGGTAATAATGTTTGTGTTCTTCCGAATGTATCAATAGGAGAAAATTCTATAATTGGAGCAAACTCGGTAGTCAATTCTGATATCCCAGCAAATGTAGTTGCTGCTGGTGTGCCAGCCCGTGTGGTTAAATCATTGAAAGAAGAATAACTTAATAGGGAGTTTTAAAATAATGCTAAATCAATCAACAACATTAGAATTTCTAATTCCATCCTATAAAAGACCACACACCGTCATTGAAGCAGTAAAGTCAGTTGCCTTACAAGTTGAAGAATTACAACTAAGCAGCAGAGTTAAAATTACAATTATTGATGATTGTAGTCCTAACATTAATAATTCGGAAATTATCAATGCAATCTCTCCCTTTTCTAGCTTTGTAACGTATACACAAAATAATGTTAACAAAGGAATGAGCCTTAATATCAGAGACATGGTGGCGCAGTCTAATGCCAGTTTCTGCACAGTCCTAACTGATGACGATCGCTTACAACCAAATAGCTTTAAAGAAATTATTGAAATTTTAGATAGTATAGAAAATGATAAAGATAAGTGTAAGGTCGCCTCTTTTTTTGTTCCTAGATACTCCTACCTAGAAGATCAATCACTTCACTGTATCGTCTGCAATCCATTTGATAAAGATACAAAAATCAAACCTAGTCCGCTAAACTCTCTTAAGTTTTTACACAATGGTTTTATCCTGACTGGACTATTTTTTAAACCTAAACTCATCAACTTTCAACTTTGGGATGACAATATTGAAAATAGTTTTTTTCCTGTAATCTATTTTGCGGATCTACTCTTAAATCATGAATCTATGTATATCAATAAAAATTGGTTCATACATACAGTTTTAAATGAATGTCATTGGGATAGTTGGGGTAAAACTCAACAAGCTAGGCTCTCAAGGCTTTACAAAGATTATATGAAAGCAGTTACTATCTCATCAAAAATATCCCTATCAAAAGTTTCGGAGTTCTTATCTACTATTAGCTTACTAAATGAAGAGTTTCTTGATTATAAAATGCAAATAAATTCAACATTACCGCAGCTTAGTAAAGATCTCCGAAATGTCGATAAGTTGACATCATCAAGAGTTACCTACAAACTAGCAATAATTAACTTTAATATTAGTAATGCAAGGTTTAAATTGCGTGTCTTACTTTCGCGCATAAAACGGTTGATAATTAATCGAATCTAATTCCATTGATTACTCTTTGACTATCGAACGTCTCAAGAAGTATATTATCCGATTTCAAAACCTGTTGAACTTCAAATTTGAATTAGTAACTTTTAATATGAAAGTTAAAATAGCGATCGAGGAGGCTATATAAATATGACGACCTTATATGAATAAGATTATGCTTTGCGGTCAGAACAGATGGCTAACTTGATATCTAGCAAGCGTTTTGATGAGCTAGACATCGAGAATCTAGTGGAGGAGGTTATAGACTTGTCGAAACGGGATCGCGATCGTTTACTAAGCAGCATCCGTTTGATTTTACATTATTTACTTAAGTGGGACTATCAAGTTACACTGCGATCGCGAAGTTGGTTAGGCACAATTCAGAGGGAGAGCAGGTTTAGAAACGCCCGACAATTGCCCCTATGCTCTCAACGATATTATTAATCGCACCCTTACAATGCCTCAAACCTAAATTCGCATTTTTTTGCCTCCAAGCGTCCCGAACATATGCGTCGATCGCGAAATCCTTTAAAATATGTAAATTCTTAGATATAAATTGATGTTGAAAACTCCAGTAGTATTCCTGATTTTTCGCCGTCCTGACCTGACCGCACGAGTGTTTGAAGCGATTCGTCAAGCGCAGCCTACTAAATTACTAATAGTTGCTGATGGCGCACGTAATGAAGAAGAAGCCATTCTCTGTCAAGAGACTAGAGCTGTGACTGAACAAATTGATTGGGATTGTGAAGTTCTACGAAATTACTCAGATGTTAATTTGGGTTGTCGTCAAAGGGTTTCGTCAGGAATAACTTGGGCTTTTGAGCAGGTAGAGGAAGCAATTATTTTAGAGGATGACTGCTTACCCCATCCGTCATTTTTTAGTTATTGCGAAAACCTGCTTGACTATTATCGTGATGACGATCGAATTATAGCAATTAGTAGCCAAAATTATCAAGATAGAAATCAAAGAACACCCTATAGCTACTACTTCTCGAAATATAATCATGTCTGGGGATGGGCAACTTGGCGGCGGGCTTGGAAGCATTGGCATTTTGACCCTGAAAAGTGGATAGAGTTTCGTGATACAGGTTTAATCAAATTTATATGCGATGATCCTTATGAAGAAAAATACTGGACACAAGTATTTAATACTCTTTTCCTAGAGGGCAAACCCAATACTTGGGACTATCCTTGGGTTTTTGCCTGTTGGTCGCAATCAGGACTAACAGCCTTACCCAATGTTAATTTAGTATCTAATATTGGCTTTGGTTCAGGAGCAACGCATACCTTCGGAGATAGTCCTTTCGCTAATATGGCGGTTGAGGATATTGGTGAGATAAACCATCCACCTTTTGTTGTGAGACATATAGAAGGCGATCGCTATACTTTCGATCATCACTATGGCGGAAAAGCGAGGAAAGAAGCTGACACTTTTAATGGAATACTCCGTTCTTATCTTTCATTAACTAAAAAAAGAGTTATCCGTTTATTTACTAATCCAATTGACTTATTTAACTCAATATGTAGAAAATTTAAATTTAGCGAATAAATAAAATTTATATCTTTTTAAGTAATAAGGCGCTTGTATTTCTGGTATTGGTCAGCTAATTCGTGATAAAGACTTAAACCGTTGATTGGTATGGCTTTTAAGTTCAATTGTTAGCAATGGCTAAAAATCTTGTTGAGTCTGGGTTATAGATTTATATGCCGATTTATCTGACCAGTGCTATCGCGTCCAAAGATATTATAATCTCTACCTCAGACGTAAACGTAAAGGAATGAGTAAGACGTGGGAAGATCATCTTTTTATTGGCGATATAATAAAAAATAACGTTTAGAAAATTGGTTTAGCAGCAATCGCATAGATACCTTAAAGTAAGTCTTGAAATTAATATCTTAAATATGAGAGTTTTCTATGACGGCGACATCTATTCCAGATATGCCACACGCTCGGGTGGAATCAGCAGATATTTTGACAACTTAATTAGCCGACTGCCTAAAGACTTTTATCCCGCATTAACCACTGGTCGCGATCGCAATGGTAGCCACCCAGATCATCCGAACTTAAACCTTTATCGATACGATCTTAAATTTCGCCCTGGACGCTTGTGCTACTGGTTCAGAAAAAATTACTTCCAGTTTGTCTCTAACCGTTCTAAACCTCAAGTAGCTCATCCAACTTACTATTCGCTTTTAACAGGTCGGGAAGTTAGCGATTACAAATGTCCAGTCGCGATCACTGTCTATGATATGATTCACGAGATTTTTGCCGACTCTATGGATGCTAATGGACAGATGGCTGAAATCAAACGCAAAGCTATCTTTTCTGCTCAGTCAATCCTTTGTATCTCAGAAAGCACCAAACAAGACTTACTAGAGCGATATCCCTCGCTAGAAGATCGCGTAACCGTAACGCTATTGGCAACAGAGTTAAACGAAAGCTATATCAATGAAAACGCTTCCGTCCCTAATCGTCCCTATTATCTCTACGTTGGTGCTAGGGGAGATTACAAAAACTTCGATCGATTGTTGATATCTTTTGCCCAAGTTACTACAAAGTTTCCCGATCTAGTACTCTGTGTTGTAGGTTCTCCCCTCAGCAAAGAAGAATATAAGCGCATCGCCGAACTAAATCTTACTCAAAACATAGAACATTATGGTGCTGCTAGTGACGGACAACTCGCCAAACTTTATAATTCAAGCATCGCTTTTGTCTATCCATCGCTTTACGAGGGTTTCGGTATTCCACCATTAGAGGCAATGTCCTGTGGTACTGCGGTAATTGCTTCTAATACGTCTAGTATTCCTGAAGTGGTGGGAACTGCTGGTATCTTATTCGATCCTCAATCTACTGACGATCTGACTAGTTCATTATTGTTCTTACTCGAAAATGCAGCAGAGCGAGAACGTTTGATTAAAAAAGGTTTTGAGCAAGCAAAATGCTTTAGCTGGGATCGAACGGTCTTGCAAACGGTAGAAGTGTATAAAAGTCTTTTGTAATTAAAATATAATAAATATTATAGACAGTAAAGATATGACTACCAAGCAATATCAAGTGACGATCTTTGCAACAGATTTCAAACCAATGATTGGGGGAGTAGCAGAGTACACTTTTCATTTGGCAAATGAGCTACATAAACTAGGAAGATTAGATCGTGTGGTGACAACAGTTCCTCAAGTAGATGTATACTCATTTAAAGTAGATGCGCCCAAAGTATGGTTAGTAGGAGAGAAATTAAATAAATCGAATATATTAATTAAAAAATTAAATTCTCTATTTTATTTATGTCAGCTTTATGGATTAATAATTATCAATATAATTCGCAGGAAAATCAGTAAAGAAGATACCCTGTTTATCATAAATTGGATCGATAGTTCTCTATCAAAGAAATTAATTTCAATTTTTCATTTGTTTGATATTAAATATGGCATCGTGTTGTATGGTAAAGATATTATTATTGGGTTAAAGAAAGATCCTCACTATTTTGATCGAGCTTGTAAAAAATCCTTTATTCTAATCATTATTACTAATGCCACACTAAATCTTTTTCAAGAGATTTACCCAAATGGGAAAACACAAAAATATTATATCTTAAAGCCAGGAATAGATAGCACATATCTCTCACAGATATCTAACAACTCCCTAGCATCTTTAGAGAAGCAAATGCAAGTCGAGTTAAATGATAAAATAGTCATTTCAACAGTAGCCAGACTTGTTAAAAGAAAGGGAGTTGACTCAGCAATTGAGTCCTTAGAACCTTTGTTAAAAGAAAATAAAAAATTATTATATGCGATTGCAGGTGATGGAGAAGAATATATTAATCTTCAAAATTTAATTCAGGAGCGTAATCTAGGATCGCAAGTAAAACTTTTGGGTAACATTACAGAGCAAGAAAAATTTGCATTGCTTCAGAGAAGTGATATTTTTGTTATGCCAAATCATCGTCAGCAAGGAGACGACTTTGAAGGATTTGGAATTAGCTTTATCGAAGCATCTTTTTTTAAGAATGTTGCGATCGGCGGACGAAGTGGAGGAGCTGTTGAAGCTATTCAAGATGGTAAGACAGGATTTTTGGTCGATACAGATACAGACGATGCGATCGAACAACTGCGCGATATATTAAGCGATCTGTTAGCAACACCCGATCGAATTAAATCAATTGCTGAGGACGGACATCAATATACGATCGACAATTTCCAGGTCAGCCAGTTGGTTGGTGATTTTGCTACCTACCTCAGTTCTACTCTATCTTAAATAATCTCTAAAAATTAAAAGAATCGATTGAAACTTAATTCAAATAAGTCTCAGCGTTAGTGGTCATGGATAAGGCTGAGTCAATAGTTATAGTTACGATCTAAAATCCAGAACCTAAAATCAAATGACACGAGTTATCTTAGTGGATCTAGTAAGTTGGATCGGACATCATCGACCTTACTTCTTAATGTACACAAAAATCTTATTAGAGTTAGGCTATCGAGTCGATGCATTATGTCTTGAAGGTGAAGAAGTTCGAGCAGAATTCCCGGACGATATAGCTAGCAAAACTCTAAGGATTATTCAACCTAGGCTCACGATAAGTCAGCGAATTTTGTTAAGAGTAATTCGGATCGTTACTTCCATTTTTCCTAGCATATTTGGTAAAGACGATCGATTAATTTCTCGCTGGTGGATGGTTAAGACTGCAACTCTAACTCCAGAATCATCTGAATCTTTGTTTGTGTTTATCCTAGATCTGCAAGGACATCTTGGAGAAATGAATCCAGAGATCCAAAAACTAATGTTACCATCTGCTTGGGCAGGGCTGTCTATCTGTCCACCGCCGATCGATCTACTATTAGAAGGTAAGCTCGAATACCTCATTATCAACAGCCCATCCTGCAATGCTCTGTGTTCGATCGATGAAGCTCGATTAGCCGAGCTAGAGCAGCGAGTTCCCAGTCTACCTCTAGTTCATCTTCCAGATATCTCATATACCCGCTGTAGCCCTATAGTTCCGGCTATTGTAAGCGATCTATTAGCGCGGGCAAATGGACATAAGATTGTCCTGTTGGCAAGCCTGACTAAAAAACATGGATTAATTGAATTCTTGCGATTGACTACTTTTATGAGTGCATCGCCAATCTTATTTTGTGCGATCGGTTTAGTTAATCTAGATGGGTATACTAAAGATGAAGTAGTAGAAGTAGCAACATTTTTAAAATCTCCATCTGAAAACTTATTTATTTTACCAGATTTTTATCCTGAAGAGGAAATTCTCAATTCAATTTTTGAACTTGCTGATGCTGCTTATCTTTGCTACAAAGATTTCAATTATAGTAGTAATAAGCTCACTAAATCAATTTTTTTGAGCACACCAGTATTAGTTACTCACAATACACTATTAGCCGATCGAGTACAAAAATATCGGTTGGGATATGCAGTCGATCCAGACGATCTTCATCAAACAGCGATTGCTCTCAATTCTTTAATATATGAGTTCTATTTCGATATCCCCTTACATAAGGAATTTATGGATTATTATAGCGAACAAACAATTGGGCAAAAATTAGCCGCCTTAATCAATTAAATAATCTTTATCTAAGCAATTAAGGAAAATAAGATCGCATCCAATACTTAGAGATTCGTTTATATATAAAATTTTATGTGTAAGGTTAGTGCAATCGTGCCTGTCTGGAATAGCGAAAGTTATTTAGCCGCAGCTATTCAAAGTATGTTGAATCAGACATTTACAGATTTTGAGATAATTGTGTTAGATGATGGTTCGACCGATCGAAGTTTAGAAATTTTACATGAATTTGCCGATCTCGATCGGCGGGTAAAAGTCACTGCTTGCGAACATCAAGGATATTCTCCCTTACTTAATTTAGGCTTATCATTAGCGAAAGGCAAATATATCGCTCGGATGGATTCTGATGATATCTGTCTCCCAGAAAGATTCAAACAACAAGTTGCTTTTTTGGATAATCATCCAGATTATGTAGCAGTAGGATCGCAGATAATGCAGATCGATCCAGCTAACAATCCGATCGGTTATGTAAATTTTCCATTAGATCATGATGCTATCGATCTGAGTCAAATTAAAGGTAAGGGTAAGATTAATCATCCAGCATCAATGATGCGTAGCGATGCATTGCAAAAAATTAATGGATATCGCCCTGCGTTCGAGCCAGGTGAGGATTTCGATCTGTTCCTGAGATTAGCCGAGGTAGGCAAATTAGCTAATTTACCAGATGTACTGTTGCAGTACCGAATGCACATGAAAAATGTCACTATAGAACGAAAAGACCACCATCAACAAGTCAAACAACAGGCTCTCAGAGAAGCTTACGAGCGTCGAAAACTAGATCTAGCAACATTACCAACTATCTCAACTAATGAACCCCCTTTGACAAAAGGAGAGTTTCATTTTTTCTGGATGGGAATGGCTTTATCCAGTGGTTTTTATCAAAGTGCGCGCAAAAATGCTTGGCTGGGGTTTCGATCCCAACCAATTTCTCCGCGCTCTCTCAAAGGATTGTTATTAGGGATCGGCGGACCATTAACCTCATCAGCTAGAAAAATTTATCATCGGTAAATCAACTTAATCAACCAAATAGATCGAAACAAAGTAAAGATTGCTTAACTATTTACTGGTAAGGAATTTGAAAGTTTACAAAACTTGCCGTCTGACTTATGATAATCACGATCCGATCGAACAGACGGATACTTACAAATAAAAATTAGACCTATGAACTCGATGTTTTCTATTTTTAGAGAAAGACCTATTGCTTTCCTGATTGGATATCTTTCACGGCCGCTTAATTATGCTTCGATAGGCATCGATAGGGTAAAATCATTGGTTCCTAAGGATTTTCATACGCTTACTTTACTAAACAGTTTTTTAAAGTGGATGGGAGGCAGTATTACCAGTCCAAAAAAAGGACTATTTAAGGTTGTTACTAAATAGTAAGGCAAAGATTTAACTGCGATCCTGCGTTCTCGATCGAGTGATATCATGATATTTACTGAAGTCGTAATTGCTAATTTTTTTATATCAAATTGTTAGTAAAAGTTAAATGTATTAATAAATATTCTTCTTAGTATTAATAAAATTTAATTTAGTCTTATGGATGCGATCGCTTTAGTATTTTCTATCATTCAAAACTTTTGTATTTAACCATGTGGATAGCGAAAAAAGTACTGAGAATAATAGTTAATCGAATATATACCATCCGTCTATTTATTATTGGTTCGGTGCTTTATCGCGATCTGCTCATTATTAAAGCTATACCAAAATATTCGGCAACTAATCGCTTGTTTTTTGGCAAGCAAATTCCCGTACTTATTTCCGAACCGGAGTGTATGGGCAAGTCAACTTCCCTACTTTTACAAGCAAAATTAGGCGTTCATGCTCCAGTTAGAAAGTATTGCGATACATTTGATGATGTTATCATTCTCGGTGGAGGTTCGCCGATCGCCCTAAATTCCGATCGTAAGCCTTTATGGAATGCTATTGCTTATCAGTTTTTTAACTTCGATCGCAGTTATACTCCCATCGAATGGTTCATCAGACAAAATTTCAACTCAAAATGGGTCGAGCAAGAATATGTAATTTTTCTTTGTTCTACTTGGTCATCAAATTACTATCATTGGTTATTCGATAATCTGGCTAGACTTCAGGTATTAAATTTTTTAGACGATGAAATTAAAGCAAGAGTAAAAATCTTGGTAGGTAGTAAATTATCGACTTTTCAATCAAGTTCTTTAGCTGCTTTAGGATTTAAAAATATCGAATACATTGAGGATAAGAACTATCGAATCAAGCATCTCCTAGTTCCCAATTTTCCGCTCGAACAACAAGGCTACGATCTCGATCAGATCCTGTGGTTAAAAAATAAGATTTTAAAAAATACAGAATTTGATACTACTAATACAGAACTTATCGATCTTAAGATATTAATTTTACGTAAACCTTCAGCGGGAAGAGCATTTCTAAATCAAGATCAAATATTAGAGGCACTGATACCGATTGGATTTAAGACTTTTTATTTAGAAGAGCTTTCATTCGAGCAGCAGGTTAGGTTATTTAAACAAGCCAAGTATGTTGTTGCCGCTCATGGAGCAGGTCTAGCAAATATAATATTTGCCGATCGAGCCATCGTCATCGAGATATTTGCCGAACAGGTATTCCCTTGCTATTTTCAGTTAGCAAAAACTCTCGGATTAAAATATGGATTTCATCTGTGTGATGCCGATCGTCGAGCATCTAGCAAGAATCAAGACATGTATGTCGATATTGCAAGCTTGTTAAAGCTTATTCAAAGCTTAGGCGATGCTCAAGAAGGCTCGTAAGTTCGTCATTTATAGTATGAATGGTCACATTGACAGGGGGTAACTTTCTCAGGCTGTAATTACACATTATTTGGTACCAATACACCATCGACCTTGATTTTCATAATAATAAAATGTACTACTTTGCAGCTAAAATTAATTTCCATTTACAATCTCTGATGAAAGCACTTCTAATCACAATCAATGGTTGGGGGTATTTTTACAAAAATATCCCTAATGAAGCTGTTATTATGTCAATTAGTGATGGGATAGGTAATCAATTATTTAAACATGCTTTTGGATTATCGATATCAAATAAACTATCGAAAAAATATTTCATTGATACATCGTCTTTTCAGGGAGATACAAAATACAAACGAAGTTACAAGCTCGATAAAATAGGAATCAATACCGAACAAATCTGCACTCTTAATTATTCCAATATTCGTGAGTATTTCGCTTTTTTCCACTATCTAAGAATGATCAATAAATTAATTCCCTTTTCTATGAGGATTTATATTAATGAAAATGATACAACAAAAAAACAAGTAGATAAAATTTTCGAGAATCTTAATAATAGAAAACTGCGAACCGCTGTATATTTTGATGGATATTGGCAAAATATAAATTACATATCATCCTCTCACAAGATAATTCAAGCTCAAGTCTTAGAAGCTTGGAAATTGTCCGACAGAGCTAATCAATGGCTTGAAAAAATACAGCAAAAAGAATCAGTGTCTGTTCATATTAGACAAATTCAGTTCTCGCAAAATTTACAGCCAAGTTACTACGTAAAGGCTTATAACTTAATTAAAACAATTATTCCAGATGCTCGATTTTATATTTTTGCAGATGATTGGCAATGGGTAGAAGAAAATTTGTCTTTTCTTTCCCCAGTAGAACTAGTACAGGGTAATAACGATATAGATGACTTTTATTTATTGCTTTACAGCAGAAATACAATTATAGCTAATAGTACTTTCAGTTGGTGGGCAGCTTACCTTAAACCTTATGAAGATTCTAAGATAATTGCTCCAGCACTATTTGGTAAAACTCTTGGAATTCCAAATAAATGGATCGAAGTCAGAGATTTTTAACATCACCACAAAGTGTACCGCAAATACTTTATTAGATCTTGAATTGTATAATATCGAATACCTAATCTCACATAGTAATTACTCTGATGGAAAACCAGTTATATTCTTTAAGTCGTAGTGTATATTATCAATTCTTAAATAAAGTAAGCTTTTATAAAAAACGTCGATTGCTGAAGGGAAAGATAGCTTATGATTTAAAACCACAAGAGTTAGACTGTTTTGAACTCCTGCAATCGATCGACAATGATTCTCATAAGATTACATGTATTTATGATATAGGTGCTGCTGTCGGGACTTTTAGTATCCTCGCTCAAGCATTTTTTCCTGATGCAGTAATCCATGCTTTTGAACCTTTAAGTAATCAATTTTCAGAGCTTGAGAATAATACAAATAATATCGAAAATATTATTTTGCATAAAATTGGGTTAGGTAGCGAAAATAAGACTACAGATATTTATCTGACCAGTCAATCCGATTCATCCAGTATTTTAAATCCATCTGAAGGTCAACTTAAAAAATATTGGGATATTAGTGTCGTTGAAACTCAAAAAATTGAACTTCATCGACTAGATGACTACATCGATAATAAAAGAAATTTACTAAAAATACCAGAACTAATTAAAATTGATGTTCAAGGATATGAACTAGAAGCTTTAAAGGGTGGGATTAAATGTCTCAAACAAGTGGAATGGATTATTATTGAAGTTAGTTTTGAACAGCTATATCAAGATCAACCGATATTTCATGAAATAATAAATTTTATGGCAAATAATAAATTCTACTTATTTTCATTAGGTCAGAATACTCCAACAGGCATACACAAGTTAATCCAAATTAATTGCCTCTTTAAAAAAATACATTAATAAATATAATGAATAATTTCAGTAAAATATATATTCTTGAGATTATCTTAGATAAAATATTAGGAGTAAGGTTGAAGTGAAAAAATATCTATATATAAATGCTATTTAACTCATATACATTTCTCATTTTCTTCTGTCTAGTTTTAGGTATTTATTATGCCTTACCGAGTTGGGTAGGCCGCAAGTTATTTCTGGTGGCTGCTAGTTATCTCTTTTATGCAGCGTGGAATCCACCCTTTATTATCTTAATTATTTTTTCTACGTTAGCAGGATGGTTATTTGCTAGAGCGATCGATAGTTCGATCGAACCTTCTCGCAAACGCCTATTATTAATCCTGAGCTTAGTTACTAATTTGGGCTTACTCGGATTCTTTAAATATGGTAATTTTTTGCTCGATAATTTTACTACATTTATCAATACGATTGGTATTAAATATAGTCCAGCACACATGGATATTATCCTGCCGATCGGCATCTCGTTTTATACATTTGAAACTATTTCCTATACACTAGATGTCTATTTTGGTAAGAGTAAGGCATCCTGTTCGCTGCTAGATTATGCATTGTACCTGGCATTTTTCCCCCATTTGGTGGCAGGGCCGATTTCACGCGCCGATGATTTTATCGAACAATGCCGAGCAAAACAGCCGTTTTTAGTCAGTAACTTAGGCTGGGGACTGAGCTTGACAATTTTGGGACTATTTGAAAAGGTGGTGATTGCCGACGGCATTCTCGCACCGATTGTCGAGAGTTTATATTCTGCCACTGGTACCCCCAATTTTGCCTCAGCTTGGGGTGGGACTTTAGCATTTACTGGACAGGTTTTTTGTGATTTTGCTGGCTATTCTAGTTGTTCGATTGGCATCGCCTTATGTTTGGGGTTTGTCTTACCGCTTAACTTTCACTTTCCCTACGCGGCGATTGGATTTTCGGATTTTTGGCGCAGATGGCATATCTCGCTGTCTACTTGGTTGCGAGATTATCTTTATATTCCCCTAGGTGGAAATCGTCGAGGACAGGCGCGCACGCAACTAAATCTGATGGTGACGATGCTGCTCGGCGGACTATGGCATGGTGCCGCCTGGACATTTGTGGTATGGGGGGGTTTGCATGGTTTGTATCTGATTGGGGAGCGATTGTTAACTAAATCTTTAGGACGCTATCAGCTGTGGAAATTACCAGCGATGCGAGTAGTACTGATGCTATTTACCTTCGTGCTAATTTGCTTTACTTGGGTATTTTTTCGAGCGACTTCCCTCACGCAAGCAACTACTATTCTCACGGCGATGTTAACTTTATCCTCGAAATCGGCAACTCTATTACTAGATAGCAAAGCTATTCTAACCGCCAGCGGTGTTGTCGCCGCAATTTTGGGTATCCATTGGTGCTGTAAGGATCGCACGCTGGAAGATATTATCGCTAAATTGCCCTGGTGGTCGATATCTGGTAGTTTGGCGGTCATGTTATATGCTATCTCGACTTTACCAGGTGAAGATCGATCGTTTATTTATTTTCAGTTCTAAATGTCTACAAATACCAAAGCAAAACTATCAACTCCAAATGTCTACAAATACCGAAGCAAAACTATCAACCATGCACTGGTGGAAAATAGGGGTGTTAACACCGATCCTCCTCATTGCAGCTCTGATTATAAATGAAATGCTGCTTTACGTCGCCAAGCATGAGCCTTCGGTAGTCAGCGATGCCGATTTATTTTGCGATCTTTATACTGGCATTCGCGATCTTGGCGGTGAAGATGTAGTCTTCTTGGGAGCGTCCCGAATGCAGACAGGATTGGACTTAGCTACTTTTTACCAACGATATCCAACTAAAAAGGCGCTGTTGTTGGCACAATCTGGTAGGGGTAGCTCTTATCCAGTATTTAAAGATATTGTCAACCGCACTAATTATCGTGGCATTGCCATTATCGATGAGACGGAAGGAAACCTAACCGCTCAAAATAAAGACCAGCAGCCATTTATCGACCATTGTCACGCTAATTTTTCGATTAATCGGCAGCTAAATCGACGCATATCAACTTGGCTTCAGAGTCATTTGTTATTTCTCAATCCAGAAAGCAGTTCGCTGAGGTTATGGGGCAATCTAGTAATTCAGCACCAACTTCCAGACCCTTTTTACACTAAAACACGGGGAGATCGCCAACAGCTAACCGACTATGCCCGTGCCAATCATCAAAAGCTGAAATCGCTCCGTGCCAGCCGATTAGGATTCAAAAATTCGGCAACATCGTTACCGACATTCGAGCAGTGGTCGTCTGAAACAAAACATTGGCAACCACTAATAGATAAATTTCAACAGCGAGGTGGAAAGATTATTTTTGTGAGAATGCCAGTCGATCGAGATCGCTGGAATTTTGAAAGTAAAATTTATCCGCCCGATCGATATTGGCAACCGTGGATGGATCAGATGAATGTCAAATCTATACATTTTGCCGATTCTCCCGATCTGTCTAGTTTCCGACTTCCAGATACCTCTCATTTGGATATGCGAGATAAAGCAGCTTTTACAAAAATCTGGTTGACTCATCTGCAAGCGCAATTACCTGGCTTGAGCGCAGCAAAGCCTAAATAGCCTAAATAGCCTTCATTCCAACTTCTTAGGGTCTGCTCGCGATAGCGTAACGCACCAATACTCTCACCTCTTGTACCAGAACATAAATATTAGTAAAATCGTAGACGCTGGGTCTACGATCTGTGGGGATGTCCTTAAACTAGCAAATTATTTATTACTACAAATTTACGAATTTATGAGGGATATCAAACCTGATGCTTTAGTCTCGATTGTGATGCCTTGTTATAACAATGAAGCATTTATTAAGGAAGCGATCGATAGTGCCATCAATCAAACTTATCCCCATGTAGAAATCATCCTTGTTGACGACGGTTCTAAAGATCGCAGTGTCGATATACTTCGTTCCTTTGGCGATAAAATCCAGTGGGAAAGTGGATTAAATCAAGGCGCACCAATAGCTCGAAATCGAGGTATTACTTTATCACGGGGGAAATATATCAAATTCCTCGATGCTGACGATATTTTGCTGCCAGATTGTATCGAGCGTCAGGTAATTGAAGCGAGTGAATTGGCAGTAGATCGCCAAGCTATCGTTTACGGTGATGCAATTAGGATCGATCGACAAGGCAATCGGATTCCCAGCTATCCCTGCCAGCCCCGTCAACCCACCGTAGACCCGATCGAGCATATCTTAGCTTATTGTCCTCTAACATCTTGTCCGCTGCACCAAAAAGCCTACTTAGAAGCAATCGGTGGTTTCGATCCCACTTTGACTCGCGGTCAAGAGCACGATTTACATCTACGATTGGTATTATCGGGGGTAGAGTTTATTCATTATTCTCACCCAGTTTATCAGTACCGAGAATATACCGATCCCGATCGAATTAGTAATCATGCTTATACAAAAAAAAGTGCGATGGTGCATTATGATGCGATCGAGAAACATATCTGGCTAATTAAGCAACAAACAGGTAAACCATTAACCGATCGAGTCAGCACTATTCTCGCCCAAAGATTGTGGAGGTATGGCAGAGGTGTACTGCGAGAAGGTGCAGTAACTGAAGCTAATCTTTACTTTGATACCGCCCGTCAATTGGCTCCCAAAACATGTATTGTCGGACAAAACCCTTATCCAATTTTCGTGCGTTTATTTGGTTCTCAACGCGCCGAGGTGTTGTTTGCACAACTTAAAAATTCACCGAACTGGTTGGGACAGATCCCCGACTTCTTCAATAATTCGGGGATCTAGCAGTAACGACACCCTGCGTAACTACGTAACTTATTACTTACTTTGGTAATGCCTCTAGACCTAAAAATTGGTGTATATTTCTCGGCAAATGATGTTGTTTATGATTGGGCGATCGCTTTCTTGAATAGTTTCAGAAAATTTAATCCAGATTTACGATTGATTCTGATCCCATTTAATGATGATTACGATCGACTTTTTCAACTCAAAACTAAATATAACTTTGAAGTGTATGTCGATGATTCATTCGATCGATTAGAATCGATCGGGCAATCATTTGAGCTTGGGCACACTCCGACTGGTCCCTACTGGTTTAGACGCTATGCGGCATTCTGGGGGCCTTGCGATCGATTTATGTACTTGGATGTCCGGCAACTCGTACTGGGCGATCTCACATCATTAATTACCGCCTTAGATGATTTTAGTTTTGACTTTCTTCATTATGACTGTGCGATTAACCAGGTATACGAACCAGGTGAATTTCGCCAACAGCTATTGAGAGAAGGAAAAGGGCGTGGCTTTAATTCTGGACGTTGGGCGGCACGGAAAGGGCTATTCTCGATCGAAGAATTTGAACGACTAGCTGCTGATGCATTAAAGATTCGCGAACAACTCAATCCTCGAAATACCGATCAAGCATTTATCAATTACTGTTGCGATCTTGAATCTTTACGGTGTGGACATTTTGCCGAAGTAATTGGCGGGATTTGTCAAAATTCTTGGGCGCGTCAACCTGGAGAAATATATCAATCTGATGGAATATATCGATTATGGGACTATGGAGGACTCGAACATAAAAAACAAGTCATTCTACTACATTGGGCTGGATACAAGCTTGGGGCTACAATACCACATCGAAATCTATTCGATCGATATTTTTCACAAGATCTATCTATTTTCAAAAGATCGCTCGATCGGATGAAGAATGCTGGTGAATATTTGCTTGGATCGTGCATCAATATTTTTAGAGAAAATAAGGTAATCAATAGCCTTTACCATCAACTTAAATAGGAGGTTGATGTCTTGTAATTGTAATGCCTCAAATCTCTAGAACGATCGATCGGGTGGCAACTAGAACCGTCGATCGAGAAACTTTCAATCGAGATTATTTCGTTCCATTCTGGAAGGAGTTTATTCGCTGCCAACTGAGAACGATCTCGATATACTCAGATCTTTCCCCAGAAGCAAACCTCCTAGTGAAGTGGGGAAAAAGGGAAAGGTTAAAGGGGAAAGGAACACATTCACCATCTATCCTTTACCCCTTACCCCTTACCCCTTACCCCTTACCCTCACCAATAGTAAATCTATATTGATGCAAGATGTGAGTATAGCTATCGAATATTGCGATCGCCTATTTAGATCTCTTGAATTCGTTGTCAACTCTCAACTGTCAACTGCTTAGTTATCTTCATCGGAGCTGCGATCTTATGCCTCAACTAGAATCAGATAGTCACAAGACATTCTTATTTACGATCGCGACAAATGGATATGATGAGATCTTTAGAGATTGTCTCGATAGCCATCAAGCCTACGCAGATCGACAAGGATACAAATATGTCGCTTTTACCCAATCGCCACCAGGTGGCATCTCTGGTTCTAACTCAGCTTGGATGAAAGTAGCAATTATTTTAAGAGCATTAGAAAAAGGTTATGAAAATGTCTTTTTTATCGACGGAGATGCATTGATTTTCGACTATACACCACCCATTAACACTTTATTTTGTGACGATAAATTTGTCTATATGAGTGTAGAGTCTAGTGGAAAATTTAATGCGGGGGTAATTATCGTTATCAACGATCGGCAGTCGATTAAATTTTTCAAACAGCTTTTACTCCGAGCAGATATTCCCAATGCGATGCTGCCAAAATCCGATCGAAATTTATTTGAGAATGGTCATGTCATCAACTTGGGGAAAAACTCACCAATAGTTGAAACAATTAATCCGAAATGGAATTATAATTCCAATACTATTCTACTAAGTCCAGATGACAAGGAGTATGTTTCACACGGGCGGGGCACCTGGGCGAAAAAGCCGAGATCGACAGAAAAACCGATTAGCGCATTTCAATCTTTACTATTACGAGTAGGTCAAGGTCCGCGTTACTTCTTACTCAATCGCTTACTGAAATTTTATGAGCGTGAATACCAGTTTTAAGAACCTATTATGAATATCGTTTCTTATATTCATCCGGTTAGCACCTATGTTCCCTGTACGGGAATTGGCAAACATATCAATCAAATGTTGCTAGGTTTAAACGATCGAGATGAAATAGCCCTAAAACTCTTATTTTCCCAACAATGGTTGACACCTAATAGACAACTAGATCCACTTTCTCCATTATCACCACTCCCGTTTACCACTTTTCCCACTACGGAAAATAGCACCGAGCGGACTTGGAAATTAGTGGGATTACCGCGCATGGATAAATACATACCTGACGGTACCGATTGGCTCTATGCACCCATGCAAACCTATATCCCCGTCACCAAATGTCCAGTCGCAGTTACCCTTCACGATATTCAAGCTTTTGAGCCTAATTTACCGTGGTCTCGCACTTGGCAACATCGCTGGTTTGCTTATAAATGGGGGCGATGGGTGCGAAAAGCTCTCACAGATTGTCGCGTTGTGTTTACGGTTTCCGAGTTCTCCAAGCAGCGAATGGTCGATTTGTTGGGTGCAGATCCCAAGCAGATTGAAGTAATTGGTAATGGTGTCGATTTCGCCTTCTTTGAGATTGCCAAAGTCGATCCAGCTAGTCTCGATCGACCGATCGAAGCACCATATATTGTCATTGTTGGTGGTTTACGACAGAAAAAGGGCGCAGATTATGTTTTAGCGGTTGCTAAAATACTCCGCCAACGTAAGAGCGATCTGCAAATTATTGTTGGTGGTAATTCTGAGGCTCAATATACAGCCGTAGCTCAGGCTCATCCCAATATTACTTTACTGGGAATGGTTTCGGATCTGGAGTTGCCTCGTTTATTGCGATGTGCATCATCATTACTATTCCTTTCGCCCTATGAAGGATTTGGCATTCCGGCGTTAGAAGCAATGGCGGCTGGGATTCCAGCGATAGTAGCCGATCGAGCGTCCTTACCAGAAATTGTTGGTGATGCGGGAATTATCGTCGATCCCACAATGACCGAACCCATCGTTGATATTCTGATCGACTTACATCAGATTCCACAATTAAGAGCCGAATATATTCAGCGCGGTCGCCACCATGCAGCAACATATACTTGGGATAGCTGTGTCGATCGTCTAATTACTGCATTTCATACTTTTGCCTAATGCTAATTACCAATAACAACCCTAATACGTCTTTGCTGCCAGGTCAAATAGTTCAATTTGGCTGCGGACTTTGTGCGCCCAGTCAATGGCAAAATTTTGATGCGAGTCCGTCATTACGGTTACAAAAACTCCCTGTCGTTGGCGCACTCTTGCCTTCAGGCGAGTTCGGACGCTTTCCAGCCAATGTCGAGTATGGCAATATTGTGAATGGACTACCGATTCCCGATGAAAGCGTGAAACTTTTATATTGTTCGCATGTATTAGAGCATCTGACTTTATCAGAATTGCGTCGATCTCTTCACAACTGCTATCGACATCTCCAGCCGGAGGGAATATTCCGGTTTGTGCTGCCAGATCTGGAATATATGTCCCAGCAATATGTCAATTCTCCCGATCCAGATGCCGCGCTCGAATTTATGCGACTGACATATATGGGCATCGAAAATCGCAACCGTAACTTCAAAGGCTTTTTGAAAGAGTGGCTCGGTAATAGTCAGCATTTGTGGATGTGGGACTACAAATCTCTGTCGCAAGAACTTAGTGCTGTTGGCTTCCAAGAGATCCGTCGCGCTCAATTGGGGGATTCTGGTATTGCCGAATTTTCAGACTTGGAAAATCCCCACCGTTGGCAAAACGAACTGGGAATCCAATGTCAGAAGTAATTTTGGCATTAATGTGTTAACAAAGTGTTTGTAAGCATGAAACTCAAGGTCGTATTTTGCTGGTCGGATATTTCTGGTTATATGGCTGCCTGCTGGCGCGCGCTCAACGAATCAGCAGAAGTAGATGTCTTCGTAATTGCCTTTCAAGCATTGACAGAAACCGCCTTTGGCGATCGATTGATGCAAGCTATTCCCTGTAAATTACTCGATCTTCAGGAGCGACAAGATTCAAAGTCGATCGAGCAACTGGTAATCTCAGAGCATCCCGACGTTGTTGTCGTTTGCGGCTGGCTGCATCAACCTTACTGTAAATTAGTATCTGCAACTAAGCTCCAAAATACCGCTTTTGTCATGGGTATGGACACACCCTGGAAAGATAATTTGCGCCAACGATTGGCACCGCTAGTGCTGCGATCTTTTCTGCAACGGATCGATCGAGTAGTCGTCACAGGCGAGCGAAGTTGGCAGTATGCAAAACGATTGGGAATCTCACCCGATCGGATCGATCGGGGATTATATGGGATCGATTATCATAGCTGGTTGCCGCTATGGGAAAAACGATCTCAAACGGGCTGGCCGCGATCGTTTCTCTTCATCGGACGTTATATCCCTGTCAAGGCGATTGATGTCTTAATCCAAGCCTATCAGGTCTATCGTAGTCAAGTAGACGATCCTTGGGATTTAGTATGTTGTGGGCAAGGCGAACTCAAATCACAATTAGCAAACAAACCAGGAATCATCGATCGAGGTTTTTTGCAGCCTGCCGATATGGAGTCGATTTGGCAATCGGCAGGTGCATTTATCCTCCCCAGTCGCTTCGATCCCTGGCCATTAGCCATTGTCGAAGCCGCCGCCGCAGGTTTACCAATTATTTGCACTGATGTCTGTGGTTCCGGCGTGGAAGTTGTCCGTCCGTGGTACAACGGTCTAGTTATTCCTGAAGAGAATACTAAAAGTCTCACTCAAGCCTTACTTACCTTTCATCAGCGTCACGCCGAATTACCAGTGTGGGGTAAACGCTCTCAAGAGCTGGCTGCACCTTATGCGACTGGTATTTGGGTCGATCGGTGGCAAGCTTCGATCCAGACAGCAATAGAAAGCAAACTCACTTCGACATCTCTTGTTGGTGGGGCCTCTGCTAGAAAGAATCGAGTCCTGACTCAATCAAATTAAAATATGAATAAAACCTTTATCGATCAACTGCTTGATTTCATCTCTACTCCCTTTGGTCTCGTTGGAATCACGATCGGGGTGCTAATGGTCGCTAAAGCTGGTCGAGATCGTCCCACTGCATGGCTGCTGTTTAGTATCTGTTGCTTTGCATCATCGCTAAATACATATACAGATTTCTGGATTAAAGTGGCACCACCACTAATATTTCCGCTCCAGCAAATTCGGGCTAATGGTAGACCGTTGGCAATTGTATTGCTGATTTTATTGATATTTTTAGCATTACAAACCCAAAATAATTGGCGACAACGGATACTTCCTAAAGCGATCGATTATCTCATGGTTGTCCAATTTGCCATTTTCGCGAAGACACTACTTTACGGCAGTCAAGAATTCGCTTTGATTTCAGCATTGACCTTTGGCGGAATCATCTTGATGTTCAAGCTGGGGCTAGGTAGGTGGATGAGTGATGATGAAAATTTTCACCTTGCGGTCAAATCGATTGCGGTAGCAGGATTAATTTTTGTCGTTATCAATGGCATTCAATTTTTAGTTAATCGACAACCGATTACTTTTGTACAGGGTCGTTTTCTGGGAACAACAGGTAATCCTCAACATGCAGGCGTGCTATTAGCCGCAACGATTCCGTGTTTGATGTTTTTGATTCAAAAGTTACCCAGATGGAATTTTGCTAAATTCCTGTGGGCAGCAACCTTACTAGTAAGCATATATTTTCTATTACTTAGTGGTTCCCGCACAGGTTTAATCATGGGTGGGGTTTCAATTTTATTGTTTTACCGAAATAATGGTGGAGCTTGGTTCCGAATAGTATTGTTTCTAGCGATATCCGCAGCCCTAATTTTGCCATTTTTAGGGGCAGACTCATTAAGTTCATCCTCGACAGGGATCGATGCCTCCATAAGCGACCGCTTTACATCTACTAATAATACTCGTGCAGGTGCCTGGAGTGGAATGTGGAAAGGCTTTATGAACAATATTATATTTGGTACCCCACTCGAACAGGGGGGTCGATTCGGTTTTGGCGAGAACTCTTGGCTTGCAGCAGGTGCCAATCTCGGCTTAATCGGATTCATTCCGATGGTGATGATGGGGTGGGAGTCTGTGAAGATGATCTGGCAACTAAATCAGTTGAGCAATCGTAACTCATATTACTTTTTCCAAAGTAGCACGGTAATAGCAGGGCTGGGATCGATGCTAATCGGTAGTTTTTTTGAAGGTTTTTTGCTAGGGAATATTACATTTTCGCTGATTGCATTTTTGACTTATTTAGTAATGGGTGCGTATTTGATCGAAGTCGATCGAGTCCGTACTCACTATGCTAGAGCTGAAGCAGAAGCAGAATTTGCCGATCGATCTGGAGTCTATCAGTGAAAATCTTACATGTCATCCCGTCGATTTCTCCAGCACGGGGAGGGACGAGCCGAGCAATTATCGATATGGTTCATGCTTTGCTCGATCGAGGCATCGATGTTGAGATTGCCACCACTAATGATGATGGTGACGATCTCCTCAATGTCCCATTAGGAACACTTACTCTCTACGATCGCATCCCTACTTACTTTTTCTCTCGTTTCTCACCACCATTACCATCATTGCGCGAATTTGCTTTTTCAGGCACATTTACAATTTGGTTATTCCAAAATATCGCCAAGTATGACGCGATCCATGTCCATGCGTTATTTTCATATACTTCTACAGTCGCGATGACGATTGCCAGATTCAAACAGATTCCCTATCTCACCACACCACATGGTTTGCTCTGTGAATGGTCGTTAGAGCAAAGTAAGCAAAAAAAGCAAACTTATCTCAAGTTAATCGAAAGATCCAATCTCGATCGTGCTCAAGCCATCCATTTAACCTGTCAGCAAGAACAAGATGATGTTTTGGCTTTAAAGTTTAAATCGCCTACTTTTGTCTTACCGCTGGCTCTGACGGAGATACCAGCGCAGATCCCTAATGCTGCCAAGTTACTACGACAAAATTTGAATTGTCCCGCCGATGAACCGATTATTCTGTTTCTATCTCGACTGCATTACAAGAAAGGATTGGACTATCTGATTCCAGCACTCGGTAAACTTCGAGATCGGCGGTTTACCTTTATTATTGCGGGAAGTGGAACTCCAGCATATGAAGCAGAAATTCATTCACTATTGGTAGCATCTGGGATTGAGGATCGTACCAGCATAATTGGCTTTGTTGAGGGAGAGCAAAAAGATTTACTAATCCAAGGAACCGATCTATTTGCCTTAACTTCTCACTCAGAAAACTTCGGTATTTCTGTTTTAGAAGCTTTGGTTGTTGGTACCCCTGTGTTAGTCACTCCTGGGGTGGGATTGGCTACTATTGTTCGAGATCATCATCTTGGTTATGTCGCAGAGCTAGATATTGATGCAATTACCCAGGCACTCGATCGATATTTTACCGATTCCGATCGAGCCAAGCAGATGGGCATCCGCGCCCGTCAGTTTACGATCGACAACTACAACTGGGATAAGATTGCTATAGATTTAGTGCGTGTCTATGGAGCGATTGTCAATCGAAAGCTGCTCCTATCATGAATCATCCGATCTGAAGAGATTGAATATCTACTTTGCAATCAAAATAATATTTAATATAGTCATATGACATCATCTATATCGGTTGTATTCAGAAGTGTTGAATGTTAGATTCCACCCCTCCTAAAAATAGATACAGCATTCCTATAAAATCTTATTTTTATGATTCAAATACCATCTTTCTAAACCAAT
>Ga0105054_10003734_pt1 | contig 23345 bp, 25 predicted proteins | sample BON02_FD_78091 | JGI IMG/M metagenome (GOLD analysis project Ga0105054, IMG submission 78091) | Freshwater microbial communities from Lake Bonney liftoff mats and glacier meltwater in Antarctica - BON-02 (megahit assembly) | ecosystem: Environmental > Aquatic > Freshwater > Ice > Glacier...
ACCAAGTCTGTATGCAGACGGGTAAAGAAGGTCTAGTAGATCGCTACTTATCACCGCAAGAGCTCTGGGAAAAGTCTTATCCTGTGCAGGCAAGTACAGCCACTACACGCAGTTGGCGAGATGATTTTGCAGCGGTTCCCTTTGAAGATAAGTCGGGTAGTTGGCAGCCACGCTATTACCAAGAAATAGCCGTAAACAGAACACTAGAAGCCATATCACAAGGCAAAGACAGAATCTTACTGACACTCGCTACCGGTACAGGCAAAACTGCCATTGCCTTCCAAATAGCTTGGAAGCTATTTCATACCCGATGGAATCTAACCGCTAATGATGAATATCGCAAACGTCAGCCACGTATCTTATTTTTAGCTCATAGGAATATACTAGCTAACCAGGCATTCAATTCCTTTTCGGCATTTCCAGAAGATGCTCTCGTACGCATAAAACCAAAAGAGATAAAGAAGAGAGGAAAAGTACCTACTAACGGGAATATTTTCTTTACTATTTTTCAGTCTCTGATGGCCAATGACAACAATGCTGACTCAGATGAACCAGAAGAAGATCTCACTGACTTTGATATGGCTGCGGCGTATTACAATCAGTACCCAAAGGATTATTTTGACTTAATCGTCATAGATGAGTGTCATATAGGTGGTGCAAACTATGAAAGTACTTGGAGAGGTATATTGGAGTATTTTTCGCCAGCTGTGCAGCTAGGTCTTACGGCCACTCCTAAGCGAAGAGACAATGTAGACACCTACAAGTATTTTGGCGACCCAGTATATATCTATTCGCTTAAAGAAGGGGTCAATGACGGCTTTTTAACGCCTTTTAAAGTAAAAAGGATAAAGACTACACTAGACGATTATATCTACACTAACGACGATACTATAGAAGATGGAGAGATAGAAGAGGGGAAACTGTATGAGGAAAAGGATTTTAACCGTAAAATAGTAATCCCTGCCAGAGAACGCTACCGCGTGAGAGCATTTATGGATGCTGCTACTGAAAGTGAGAAGACCCTCATATTCTGTGGTACACAGGAACACGCTGCTATGGTGCGTGATATGGTAAACCAGTATAAAAAGCAGAGTAAAAATACGAGCTATTGCGTGCGTGTAACTGCCAATGACGGACAGATAGGATAAGATGCTCTAAAGCAATTTCAAGACAACGAAAAAAGTATACCTACTATACTGACTACCTCCAGAAAACTGTCTACAGGTGTAGATGCACGTAATGTGCGAAACATTGTACTGATGCGTCCTGTGAATGATATCATAGAGTTTAAGCAAATAGTAGGCAGAGGCACCAGAACTTTTGATGGCAAAGACCATTTTACCATCTATGATTTTGTAGATGCCTACCAACGATTCCTAGATCCTGAGTGGGATGGTGAGCCGATAGTCCCTGTGGTATGTAGCAAGTGCGGTGAAGATCCGTGTGTTTGTAAAAAACCAGAACCACAGCCGTGTGCCATTTGTGGCCAACTATCTTGTAGCTGTATAAGCGAGCCGCCTCCTGTGTATGCGAAGAAAATCAGAGTGAAACTAAACAATGGAAAGGAATTAGCCATTCAGCATATTACCCAAACTATGTTTTGGGATGCCAGTGGTAAGCCTATTTCGTCTACAGATTTTTTAAATAATTTGATGGGAGAGATTCCAAACCTATTTAAAAGTGAGTCAGAGTTAAGAGAGTTGTGGAGTAGCCCCATCACTAGGAAAACACTATTAGAGAAACTGGAAGTGGCAGGCTATGGCACAGAAGAGCTAGACGCACTCAGAAAACTAGTAGATGCCGAAAATAGTGACTTGTTTGATGTATTGGAATATGTGTTTAATAGTGACATAAAGCCTATGACGCGAGCCGAACGAGTAGCTGCAGCAGAAGTAGCTATTTTTACATTGATGGGTGATAAGCAGCAGGAATTTATTCGATTTGTACTGAGCAAATACATAGAAATAGGGGTAGGCGAATTAGATGATATGAAAATAGCTCCACTATTGAAAAGTATGTACCAATCACAAGAAGACGGCATATCTGAACTTGGTGGTGATGTGATGCAGATAAGGAATCTATTTATAGAGTTTCAACAGCATTTGTATAAGACAGGGTAGGAGATATGATATACATCGCTGTTATAGTTACAACTATGGTCTCTGCAGTAATTGTGGCATATCATTGTATTGATAATTTTGGAGTTGGGATTAATGAGTTTAAAGCTAGATACAAGAAGAGCCTTCCCAAACTAAATTTGGGAAGGCTCTTTCTGAATAATACGTTAATACTATAGCTATATCATCTCTAAAGATGAAGAAGAGCAGGACTCTTCTTTTATTATCTCTATACTCGTAGGATGTGGGGAGGTAAAAGCGTTATCCAAAATATTTATATGTTCTAATACAGTATTGTACTCCGCTTTAAGTGCTTTGTTTTCATTTACTCGTTTCAGTATGTTCTTATGCTCACCTGGTGGCAGTTCATTATAAGCTAAGAGCATAATTTCGTTTGTAGTAATGTCTTTAATCATATCGATTTTGTGTTACAATTTCCATTAAAACGCATCTACAAGGCGATTTAGTATGCAGCAGGGAAAATAGTTAGTATCTCAGCTCAAAATGCTGCTTGCTAAGTGATGGATCTATGTAGACTAAGCCGATGAAAAACAAATCTATGGTAGAGGTAGTCCTGCTATGTGCCTTTATGGTATCCCAGGCATTTTCCATGTCTTTGCTGTAGTGGATATCATCCAAGATAAATAGGGTCTTAGAAGTAGCGTGTTGTTGTAGCACTTCAAAGTATCTAAGGGTAGGCCCTAGCTTATGATTCCCATCTATGTATATGACGTCAAAGGTTTTTCCTTGGAGCTGGTCCAGTGTTGCATCAAAATCACCAATCGTACATTTTATATTTTGGAGTCCTAACTGGTTCCATATGTGCTGAGCGATATCCGCCACTGTACTATCGCCTTCCATGGTATGTATCTCAGTGCCTTCATTGCGAGCTAGATAGGCTGTAGTGATTCCAAGTGAGGTGCCTAGCTCTAGCACGTTTTTAGCATCGTGATGTGCGACTAGCTTGCTGATTAACTGAGCGTACTTTTTAGGTTTTAGGGCAGCATTGGATATATCAGCGATTTTCTTTTCAAAGATATTTCCAGATTTACCGTAGTCCGTAAATGAGATTACTTGCTTACTCTTTTTTAGCCTAGACCTTTCTGACTCTATGTCTGGATGCTTTATTTTATGAGCCGTACTAAGCACTTCATCAGCTATGTTGTATACAGTAGGAGGATGCACATCGTGCTTACTTTTCGCACGGAGGTAGTACTTAGCGTATGCCACAGCTATGGCCAGTTTACCATATGGTTTACTGCTCATTCTCTACTCTGCCGTAGCTTCTGTAGACGAATTAGAGTTTGCAGGTATATCTACTCTTTTTGCTTTTTTGATAGCACTTAGCTCTACTTTTAGTTTATCTATTTGCTTTTTAGCCTTTTCTATCTTTACGTCAAATTCTTTCAGCATCTTTTCTGCCGTCTTAGACATAGCAAAGAAGGACATATTTCGTTCTATACTCGCTATTTCCTCTTTTAGACCACCAATGCGTTTTTTGATGCCAAACTCTTCTTTTTCCAATTGTTTTACACCATCTGGAGACGACTCTTTGATAGAGACATAGTGATCACCTAGGTTAGCTGCTTTAGCTTCTTCTATTTGCTTACTGTACTTGGTGTATACCATATTATTTGCTTCATCGTATGCACTGCTTATACGTTTTACATCCTTATGAGGTACAAAACCAGCAGCACGCCAATCTGCGTTGATTTGCTTTAGCTCCGAAAATGCCTCCTTATGAGTTACTTCTTTTGTACTTAGTTCTGTCAAGCTTTTGACTAATGCTTCTTTTTTGACTAGATTTTCTTTTTCTTCATCCCTTTTTCCAGCGAAGGCGCCATTTTTAGCCTCAAAGAATTTATCGCAAGCAGATCTGAACCTTTTCCAAATTGCTTGATTTACTTTTTCAGGGACAGGTCCTGTTTTTTTCCAATCTGCTTGAGCGTTGAGTATTTTTTTAGTTGTCTCTGCCCAGTCTTTGCTTTCTGCTAATATCTCTGCGCTTTCACAGAGTACTTCTTTTGCCTTTAGGTTCGCACCTTTCTCAGCATTGATTTCTTTGAAAAATGCTTTTCTACCAGTATAGAAGTCATTTCTAACGCCGTTGAACTTAGTCCAAGCAGCATCTTTATTACTTTTGGGTACTGGACCAACTTTTTTCCACTCACCAAATAAATCTTCAAATATTTTTGTTTTTTCATTCCAGTCCTTTATAGTTTCTGGTTGTACTGCATTGAAAATTTCCGCTTTCTCTACTAAGAGTACTTTTTTCTCTAGATTTTCTTCTTTTCCTTTTTCTAGTTCCTCATAGATAGCACGCTTAGCTTCATATACGGCATCACTAGCTGACTTGAAAGCAAGCCAAATAGGCTCTCTGCTTTCTTGAGGCACGGGGCCAACGTTTTTGAAATCTTCGTGAAGTTTATTGAGTAAGATAAAGCAGCGTTTGATAGATTTCTCTTTGTGGAGTTCTTCAACTTTTTTAGTTAATTCTATCTTAGCTTCTAGATTCTTTTGACGGTCTAGTTCTTTGAGTTCTAGATTAATGCCGTGATTATCATAAAATTTATTTTGCAATAAATTATACCTATCCCATAATCCAGATACAGCCTCTTTAGGCAATACTCTGATAGCTTTCCATTCTCGCTGTATATCTTTTACTTGACTGATACTATCTAATGTTTCGTCATTGCTTACGATTTCTTCTAGCTTATTGAGTAGAGCTTCTTTAGTAGCTAAGTTTTTCTTTTTCTCTTGCTCTATTCTTAGCTTTTCTTCTTCGCGAGATTGCTTAACTTTAGCATCTATTTCGGTCAGTTGATTAGTAAGGTTAGACTTTTCATACTTGAAATTTATCTCCGAATCAGTATTTTCCTTGTCAAATAGTTCTTTAGCCTCATTTTTTGCAGCATTATACTTTTCATAAAACACGTTTTTTATGACCTTTAGTTTGTCTGCTGCAGCCTTAGGAGTCAGCACTAGCATCTCATTAGCTAGGGATACTAATTCCTCTAGTGACTTGTCTTCTAGTGAAGCAGTATCTTCTTCTTGGTCAGGCACTTCAGAACTAATTATTGCTTTTCTTAGCTCGTTGTTTTGCTCGTCTGTAGTCGTGATTACAGATACATTAGGAGTGCCTTTTGTGTCTGTATTAGTACTTAAGTTAGCCGCTGTTTCGTCGTTCATTGTATTTTATAAAAAAGAGTGCAAAAATGGTATTTTTGAACCGTAATGGCAACATTCCCAAAAGAACCTGAAGTAAAGATTGTAGAGTGCCCTAGAGATGCTATGCAAGGCATTCTAGATTTCATTCCTACGGAGACTAAAATAGCCTATCTAAATGAGCTGCTTAAGGTGGGCTTCCATACCATAGACTGTGGGTCTTTCGTGTCACCTAAGGCTATACCTCAGCTGCGAGATACACAAGAGTTGCTAAATGCTATAGACCTTACTCAGACTGATACTAAATTATCTGTGATAGTCGCCAATCAGCGTGGAGTTATTGACGCAGTAAAGTTTAAGCAAGTTGATTATCTGGGTTTTCCATTTAGTGTATCCGAGACTTTTCAGCAGAGAAATACAAATAAGAGTATTGCAGATTCTTTTGATACCGTAAAATTTACATTGGATCAATGTAATCAAGCAGATAAAGAAATGGTCGTATATATCAGTATGGGGTTTGGTAATCCATATGAGGATGAATGGAGTACTCCTATTGTTACAGACTGGATAGGGAAGCTAGAAGAGATTGGAGTAGTACATTTTTCATTATCTGATACTGTAGGAGTATCTACGGAGAAGACTATATCATCTTTATTTAGTGCTATGCATAAGGAGTTTAAGGAGGCAGAGTTTGGAGCACATTTTCATACTACTGCAGATGCTTGGAAAGAAAAAGTAGATGCAGCTTATGCAAATGGATGTAAACGATATGACGGTGCTATTAAAGGATATGGTGGCTGTCCTATGGCAAAGGATGACCTAGTAGGTAATATGCCCACAGAACGCCTTATAGACTATTTTGGGGCGGACAACCTCAAACTAAAAAAGGCCTCCTTTCTGGAAGCCTTTTCTACTGCTGAAAACATCTTTAATCGTTATTTATGAGTTATAACTAGCCTTTTAGCTATGTTCAGCTTAGGACTAGTCATGGTTATAAAGTAAGTGCCATTGGCTAAATCAGCTGTAGATACTTTTATATTTGGCTGAAGTGCTTTTATAAGATTTCCATTGATGTGATATAAGTGTATCACTGTGGCTCCAAGTGAGGGGTCTATCTCTACATATATACTCTCTGAAGCAGGATTAGGGTAGACAATTAACATATCTGAAGATACATAGTTAGTCACCGCACCGGTAGTAGAGACTGCTATGAAGTTATCACTTGTTTTGGCATTGGTACCGTAATCATTTGTTATACTGAGTGCTACATCATAAAAACCTGCTAAAGTAAAAGCTAACTCTATACTGTCTGTAGTTAAATCTCCTTTGGTGATCGTATAGGTATTGGGCGATATAGTCCAAGTGCGTGAAGTAGGTGTTTGACCGCTAGAGATATCTTCGAGGACTACAGTCTCTTTTATTCGCACATCTTGTTTGCTAGCCTGAAAGCGAGCTACTGGAGTCAACTGATTAACCGTTATTTTGCGTATTACGTGACTATTTACGATTGAGCTATTTTCTGTGACGTACAGATTTCCTTGACTATCGCTAGTGAGGCCTGCTATTTCTGTGAAAGAAGCTGAGCTTCCCGCTCCGTCTACTATGCTAAATTTAGCTGCGTTTCCTGCAAAGGTGGTCACTGTATTATTTACCTCATCTATTGCTCGTATTACGTTTTGGTCAGCCACGTAGATGATACCAGCTATTACTTCTATGCCCTTAGGTGATCTGAATCTAGCCTCTGTGAGTGTACCATCCACTATCTGTAAGGTATTACCAGTAGTAGATCCTGCTAGGGTAGTAGTAGCACCAGAGAACATATTGATTTTACGGATATTCCCATTCCAAGGATCCGTCACTACTATAGTATTACTGTTATAGATAGCTACTCCATAGGGAGAACCAAAGTTAGCTGACGCTCCAGATCCGTCTGAAGTGCCACGAGTATTAGCTTTACCTGCTAATGTAGTGACTACTCCAGCACTACTTATCTTTCTGATAGTATAGTTGTCCCTATCTGTCACATAAAATGCTCCGCTAGCATCTTCAGTGATATCTGTTGGATTATTAAACCTAGCAGCTGTGCCTGTTCCATTAGAAGTACCAACAGCACCATTTTGACTGGCATTTGGAGCTGCTCCGGCAAAAGTGCTTACCACTTGTCCATTTCCTAAATTTACATACTTTGCTACTTTTCGTATCGCATGGTTCTCTGTATCACATACATATAAGTCGCCATTCGCAGTACAGACCATTCCGTGTGGATTTCTAAAGTTAGAGCCAGTACCTGTCCCATTTTTATATCCTTCGGATGAGGTAGGTTGCTGTAGGCTTCCTACACGGATGTGCAGTTGCCCATTGGCTATTATTCTCACTTTATTACGCTCACTGATATACATTTTACCTGTAGGGTCAAAACAGATGCCTGTAGGGAAACTAAAATATGTATCGTCTAAGTTTTTACTAGAAGCAGATTCATAGTAGTTAAATCCATCACTGTTTTCTTTTCCAGCATAAGTAGTAACAACCTGTGCTATAGAGGATAATCCATAAGTCAAGCAGATGGTGAGTAGGATATTTTTTTTCATTTTTAGTTGTAATTAATTGTATTAGAAATTGGCAATACAGTTATTTACGCCACTTTCGATTTGTGCGTTTATATTAATATAGTCTCTTTTTATGAAAGTGTCCCCAGTGATAGCTTCGTATAGTTCTATGTATCTTTCAGATATAGAATTTACTAGTTCGATACTCATGACAGGAATATTCTGTCCTTCTAGTCCTTGAAACCCCTCAGAGATAAGCCATTGTCTCACAAATTCTTTGCTTAATTGCTTCTGTTGTTGATCTTCGGCTTGTATTTTTTCATAACTATCTGCATAGAAGTAACGTGAGGAGTCTGGGGTATGTATTTCGTCTATGAGTAGGATCTCGCCGTTATGCTTACCGAACTCATATTTGGTATCTACCAGTATTAGACCTTGCTTGGCTGCGTGTACTGATCCGTGTTCAAATAGAGCTAGAGAGTAAGCCTCCAGCTGAGCCATTTCTTTTTTCTTGATGATTCGGTGACTTATAATGTCAGCTACGCTGATATCTTCATCATGTCCAGTCTCCGCCTTAGTACTAGGAGTGAGGATAGGAGTGGGAAGTTTATCATTTTCTTTTAGTCCGTCTGGCAGTGCTATTCCACAGATTTCTCTCTTACCTTGTTGGTACTCTCTCCAGGCGTGGCCAGCTAGATAGCCTCTCACCACAAATTCTACCGTATATGGCTCACATTTATACCCTATGGTGGCGTGTGGATCCACCTCAGCTATCTTCCAGTTAGGAAGTATATATTTAGTATCTTCTAGGAATTTAGATGCTATCTGATTTAGCACTTGTCCTTTGTAGGGTATAGAGGCTGGCAGTACGTGGTCAAATGCTGATATACGATCACTAGCTATGAGTGCTACGTGATTTTCTCCTAATGTGTATACGTCTCTCACTTTACCTCTCATAAAGCCCTCTTGGTCTTTGAAAAAGAAATTAGTGGAGACGAGTGTGTTGTGTTCTGTTTCTGTCATCGTAAATAAAAGAATTTCAAAAATATAAATATCTAGTGAGATAAGATAATTAGCTATTGTCTTAAAAATTAGAAAGGAAAGACATTGTATCTGCGTCGTCTGCAAAATCTTGCAAATCAGGCATTTGTGCACTGCCAAGTGCTACGTTAGCTACACTCGAATAGTTACCCACAATACATTGAATATCTTCTTGATTTTCTGACAGGAAATTATCTACTTCAGTGGGGGCATCATAGTAAGCATAGTGTATACATGCTAATGGTGCGTGCAGACTCATACGCTCTTTGGGAAGAGCAAAGCCAGTATCTAAGTGTTGCTCTTGATTCATAAGTAGTAATGCTCTATGATAGGTGTAATTATTAGCATATTTATTATGATTAGCTAGCTCTTTGTATTTCATGAAATGGTCCAGTACTCTAGTGATATTCATTTCTCTAGGCATAAGAAGAAGACTAACATTTCTGCACCCCAGTCCAAAGTACTGAAATACATCATCTGCTAAAGCGTCTAGCTCCTCGCCAGACTCTTTACCACTAAGTATGGCGAGTGATTTTCTATTTTTACGCAGTAGGTTAGGTATGTGCTTAAAGTAGAGCTCAAAGTAGCGGAAGCTATTATTACTGCCCGTAGCTATCACAGCATCTATAGTGTCTAAGCGTTCTACAATACTCAGTCTAGCTCCTAGTCCGCTGGATATCAAAACTTTTACAATGTAGAGTATGACGTACTTGTCATCACTACTGGGTTTTAGTATTGCGTGATGACCGCTTAGAAGAACGCACATTAGGTCGTGAAAACCTACTAAAGGGATGTTTCCTGCCATTATTACGCCCACCTTTTTAGGAGTGTCAGTATAGTGGTAAGGTTGTGCAAATTTACGGAGATTATCCTTAGAGAGAGTTGCTGACCAGTGCGTTATACTCAAAGCGTAATTTTCATTAGTTAGCCAGTTGTTTTCTACATACGTGCGATTAGTAGCGGCTTGTAGATCTTCATTATCAGAAGTGAGAAGGGCACCTAGGTGCACCAGTGCGTCTATAACCTTAGATTGCTCGATCATTATTTGCAAAGGTGCTAATTCTTTATAATATGTTAACGTTTTGGTGACTTTCTTATTTTTATTTTTTGTGATATTTGGAAAATAATTTAAAAGTTCAAAACGATTATAAAATTATGGCTTGGAGAAAATTAGAAGGAGAACTATTGGAACGTGATATTCTGATAGAAGTAGAAGAAGCCCTAAAAGCTGAAATAGGCACTAAAATCAAAGTTTGTATAGGTTCAGACTCACAAGTGAAAGGAGATTATACCGCCTTTGCCACAGCTATAGTCTTTTTAAGAGAGGGTAGAGGAGGCTTCGTTTTTGTCAATAAATACTCTAGTGAACGTAAGTTTACTATCAAAGAGCGAATGATACATGAAGTAAGTGATAGTGTACAGTTTGCCATCAAAGTATGTCCTATCTTAGATAACTATAAGACCGAACTAGAAGTACATGCAGATATCAATACAGATCCTAACTTTAAAAGTAACGTAGCTCTAAAAGAAGCAATGGGTTATATACTTGGCATGGGCTATACGTTCAAGGCTAAACCGGATGCTTTTGCCAGTACATACTGTGCGGGTAAGGTGGTGAGCTGAGGGTAAGTTTAATTCAATGTCTGAATTTACATCTAGAAAGTGAGTTTATATTAAACTCTTGACTTTCGATTATTTTATCTCTTGCATACAAGCCATATATGATACGTCTTATATCTCTTTTATTTACCTTTGAAAGCATATGAAAAAGATAGTAATGCTCTTAATGATGGCTTTGCCTATACTAGGACTAGCTCAAGAAGAAGAAAAAGAATCAGTTTTTGAGATCTTTGATGTAGCTCAGAAAGCTGAGTTTCGAGGAGGAGATGAAGGACTGCAAAGATTTATTGGTGAGAATATCACATATCCAGCAGAAGCATTTGAAAATGACCATCAAGGTACGGTTATGCTCAAGTTTGTAATCAATAAAAAGGGAAATGTAGTAGATGCGGAGATTTTGAATGAAGGTGTATGCCATAAAAGTCTTGAAAAAGAAGCTTTAAAAGTGATACAAAGTACAAGTGGGATGTGGAAACCTGCTATACAGAGAGATAAAGAGGTGAATATGCGTTTCCGAATGCCTGTGAAATTTCAGATATTTGGACCAGAACCTAAAACGGCACCGGTAATAGAAACTAAGAAGAAGAAAAGTAGACTCTTCAGAAGAAATTAAAGAAAATACAAATTGGCAAGAATACTAGCACTAGATTATGGCGGCAAACGGACTGGCATAGCCACTACAGACCCTCTTCAGATAATAGCTACCCCACTTATCACTGTACAAACAGAGGATTTGATGGACTACCTTACCAAGTATATAGCTAAGGAGGATGTCAGCGAACTAGTAGTAGGTCAGCCCACTAGACATGATGGTTCATTTTCAGGTATAGAAAAATATATACTTGAGTTTATAGAAAAATTTAAAAAGAATTTTCCCGCAATAGTAGTGCATCGCATCAATGAGATGTATAGCTCTAAGGATGCTATGCAAGCTCTCATAGCTAGTGGTGTAAAAAAGAAGGATAGGAGAGATAAGAAATTATTGGATAGCACGGCAGCAACCTTACTTTTGCAGGAGTTTTTATACGATAAATGATATACCCGATTAGAGCATACGGAGATCCAATACTCAGAGCTAAATGTGAAGTTATTACTGATTTTGGCAATGATTTTCAGAAACTAGTAGTGGACATGTACGAAACCATGGATGGTAGTGACGGGGTGGGCTTAGCCGCTCCGCAGATAGGGAAGCTGCTACGTCTTTTTATGATAGATAGTACGTTGTTTGATAAAGAAAAAAAAGAAGGTATACGTACAGCATTTGTAAATCCTGTGATCATAGAAGAAACAGGTACTGAATGGGTTTTTGAAGAAGGATGTCTAAGTATACCAGATATACGTGAAGATGTGAACCGTAAGCCTCTGGTGAAGATCAGGTATCAAACTATCATAGGAGAAGAAAAGGAAGAAACATTTGAAGGTATGACTGCCCGTGTGATACAGCACGAGTATGATCATATAGAAGGAATCCTATTCACAGATCACATATCTCCATTCAAAAGACAACTTTTAAAGGGCAAATTAACTAACATAAGCAAGGGAAAGGTAAATGTGCACTACCGCATGAAATTTGCCAAGCGGAAGTAATGAGCGGCTATCTTCTAATCTATAGACCTCTTAATATTTTTTTCATAGCTTTAGCTCAGTGGCTTACAGCTTACTTTTTAGATACCCATAACACTTTTTTCAAGGTGGCAGAAGGTGGTATTTATTGGTTAATGATCGGTACGGCTGCTTGTACCGCTTTTGGGTACTGGGTAAATAATTTTACTGATTATCAAAGAGATAGGATAAATAGGAGTGAGTTATCTGCCATACATAAATTAGATAATAAGTTAGTTTATATACACTTTTTGGCTTTCATATCGCTAGCACTATACGCTGGCACTATACTAGGGATTTGGTTTTTAGGTCTTTTCTTAATTACCATAGCTGCATTAGTGCTATACAGCAAATGGCTTAAGAATGTAGCGATAGTAGGTAACTTTACTATTGCTTCCTTAAGCTTCCTTTCTCTATTCAGCGTATATCAGCTGTTTCCAAGTCTCAATACACAGTTGATATTCCATTTTGCTTTATTGGCCGCCGTGCTTAATCTGGTGCGTGAGATGGTGAAAGATGCAGAAGATGTAGACGGAGATGAGCAAACAGGAGCTAAGACTATGCCCGTAATATGGGGTGTGAGTGTCACTAATATTAGTGTATATGGAATTCTATTGGTTACTATATCGTTCACTATGGTATCTGTATATTTTCAGTCTTATTTTTTTGAAAGTACATTGAAATATTTGTATTATGCTTATTACTTGCTATTTATAGCTTTCCCGCTGTATAAAATAGCTGTAGATATACGCTACGCTACATCAAAAGAAGAATACACTGTACTGAGTAAATTATTAAAATATGTCTTAGGCGTAGGCATACTGTCCATCTTATTTTTCTAATATTGCCATATGAAGCTTTTGCTAGGATCTAATTCTCCTCGGAGAAATGAACTCCTCATACAATTAGGATACACCTTTACGAAAGTCAAAATAGACTGTAATGAAGACTTTTTATCTTCCTTGCCAATAGAGGAAGTAGCAGCGTATTTAGCTAAAAAGAAATCTTTAGCCTACACTTCATTAAGTGAAAATGAAATACTTATAACTGCGGATACAGTAGTAATATCAGAAGGGAAAATTCTTAATAAACCAAAGGATAGAGAAGAAGCACAAACTATGCTAACTATGCTTAGTGGAAAAACCCACCTGGTAAAGACGGGTATATGTATCCGGAGCTTAGAAAAAGGTGAATCGTTGGATACCGCTACTACTAGTGTCACAGTAAAGGAGTTGACAGATAAAGAAATATTGTTCTACATAGATACCTACAAACCCTATGATAAGGCAGGAGCATATGGTATTCAGGAATGGTTTGGATTAACTTGCGTGTCCAGTATATCTGGAAGTTATTACAATGTAGTAGGGTTGCCGGCAGACTTGCTATATAAACGTTTAAAACACTCATATGGTATTTAAAAGACTTTTTATATGTGCATGCCTTTTATCTGTAGTTATGACTTACAGCTATGCGCAAAGTGTCGCTAAATGGTCCTTATATCCTGCATTGGAAGTGAACTACACTGGATATAATTCGCTAATTAATCTCGCTTATACAGTGAAAGAAAAACATGTGCTAGAGGCAGGAGCTAGTTATAACATGTCTGATGGATTTACTGCTAATCCAACGATAGGAATAAACATATCTTATAGGTATAAAATACTTGCTAGTGATAGGTGGTCTGCTGCCATGGGCATAGACTATAGACGTCAAAAACCACTGGACATAGTGAACATACAGATGCTTTGTTACACTCTTAATATGACTTATAGAGCTACTAAATCAATAAGTATTCATACTCGATTAGGATATGGAGTGGCTGCTGAACGAGCAAGATCTGCAGGAAGTTTCACCCAGTCAAATAATATCACAGGTTTATTTCAGATAGGATGCGGATATCACTTATAGCTTTAATAGTATGTGTTTTGGGGTGTTCAGAGGTTCCTCCCGAGACCTCAGATATTAAGATTTTTGGTCATGGAGGAGCAGGGTTTGATATAGTAAATAGTGTTTATGCACCTAATTCAGTATCGAGTATAGCTTCAGCATTAGATGATTACCACTTGGATGGGGTAGAAGTAGATTTGCAGTTTACCGCTGACAGCTTATTAATAGTATACCACGATGGTTTTTTGGAAGGGTCTACACAGTGTAAAGGTAAAATAAGCGAAATACACTCGGTGGACATATTGGGTTGTAAATACCGGAAACAGTTCTCGAATAGATATGAGGATGGAATAATATCTTTTGACAGCTTAGCAATCTTGATAAATGATAAATGGCACAATAAATATTTTAGTCTTAATCTAAAATTAAATACCAATAATCTCCAAGAGATGAGGGCATATGCTAAAGTGTATTATCGAGAGTTACAAAAAATAACTAAGCGTGATAAGATACGAACAGAATGTAATGACGCCAATTTTTTATTATCTCTGAAGATGCAAAGTAGAAGTGAAACCGTCTTACTCATACATAATTTAGATAGTTTAGGGTACAAAAATGTTCGTAGGTTTAATTTAGATGGTATAGTAACACCATTTAATGAGGTAAAAGTAAATTTAGCGAAATCTTTAATTTCGGAATCTAAATATGTTGTTACGTACAACCAGAAATTTGCAAGAGATTATAAATCCGAGGATTACAGATATATAACATCTGTGCAAGTAGACAATCCAATACTAGCATTGAAGTACTTTAGAAATAAGTGACTAAAATACAGTACTAACTTGCAGTAAGATTAAATAGGTGCTCATATTCAGCTAGGTGAGTTCTAAGTTTTCTTCTAGCTACAAATATTCTAGTTTTTACTGTTCCTATTGGAATTCCGATTTTATCAGCAATTTCGTGGTATTTATATCCCAATGTATTCATTTCAAAGGTGATGCGTAAATCATCTGGCAATTTATCAATAGCATTGGCTAAATCTTGACGAATAAATTTTGATTCGCCATCATTAAAAGTATTAAAAGTTTTCGCACTATCGATGATAAACTGTTCCTCCTGTGTATCCATAAAAGTATTACGTTTTGTGATACGTCTATAGTTATTGATAAAACTGTTTCTCATTATGGTGAATAACCATCCCTTCAGATTAGTTCCTCGTTTAAATTTGGATGAATACGTCATTGCTTTTAGAAAAGTTTCTTGGACTAGGTCGTTAGCATCATCCATACTCTGTGTAAGTTGCAATGCATAGTTTCTTAGTATGGGTTGAAACGATTGCATGTTCTGTTCAAAAGTCAGTTCGTTTTTCATTTTTTGTTTACTGTTGAAGTTCAAATGTACAACAACTACGTGTCTATACAAATGGTTTTGTTTACTTTATTTCAGTTAACGTTAAACAACATTTCAATTTGCTGGTTATCATAGATTTACATAGTTATAAGTTATGCTTATAGGCGTATAATTTTGTGAATTTGAAACTTTTATAACTAAAATAAAAAAAAGAATCAAACAAAATTTTAAAAGTAGATGTTTGTATTACCGATGATAGCATCCGCCACACGAATCGAAAGATTCAATGCAGCACACCGTCTTCATAATCCAAACTGGACAGATGAAAAAAACGAAGAGTTTTACGGATTGTGCAATAACAAGAATTTCCACGGTCATAATTATAAGTTACTTGTTAAAGTAACAGGTGAGGTTGACCCTGAATCTGGTTATTTACTTGATTTAAAAGTGTTAAAAGATATTGTCAGAGATGAGGTTACATTTCGTTTTGACCATAAAAATTTAAATCTAGATGTCGCTGACTTTAAAGAATTAATACCGACTGCAGAAAATATAGCATACGTAGCTTGGCACCGAATCAGAGAAAAATTAGACACCAAACTAGAATTATACATTACTTTGTACGAAACAGATCGAAACTTTGTAGAATATGCCGGAAACTAAAAACCCAAAACATGATTCGAAGCTGTTTAATACAGTTTTAGATACGCCGATGCGTCCAGATGCATTCATCCTTAGTGATGAACAGAAGATAGTAAAGATACAAGAACACTTCACTGCTATAATGGAGACTCTCGGTCTCGATCTTACAGATGATAGCCTAAGTCAGACTCCTAAACGGGTTGCTAAAATGTATGTTAAAGACATTTTCAGCGGTTTGAATCCCGCTAATAAACCTTCCGTGACACTATTCGAAAATAAGTATGGGTATAGTCAAATGCTAGTGGAGAAGAATATATCTTTATATAGTATGTGTGAGCATCATTTTGTACCTATAATTGGCAAGGCTCACGTAGCTTACATGGCCAATGGTAAGGTAATAGGTCTAAGTAAAATTCACAGAATGGTAAAATATTATGCCAAACGACCACAAGTACAGGAGCGTCTTACAAAACAAATAGCAGAAGCACTAAAGTCTACTCTCGGGATAGAGGATGTAGCCGTGGCTATAGATGCACGTCACATGTGTGTAGAGTGTCGCGGAGTAGAGGATGTTACATCTAGTACGATTACGTCATCACTTAGTGGAGAGTTTCTTAATCAGTCTACAAGATCAGAATTTTTGCGATTTATTAGTACCTAAAGAACAAAGCTTTTAGGATACTTCTGGACACTGAATGTATTTTATATTGAATGCTGCTTATCCATTGATAAGCAGCATTTTACATTTATGAGTAGAAGAAAAATAAACAGGTTCTTTTTTTTCGTATTTGAATAACTAGAGTCACCATAACCAGTTATAAATAAATGACAATATTCTTTTTTCAGCTTCACAGCACGTTTATCTCCAGCATATACTAATTTCTATGGATCTGTAATACCAATTTAGTTTTTAAGTGTCGTATAAATAAATTGAGTTTATCGAAGGTTTGTAAAGACGAAAAATCATTGCATAGCCCGAGCTATGGTATTATTTTTAACGAATAGAAATCGAGTGAAAAACGATTTATATGCGGCAATTGAAAGCTATTTTGGTATAAGATAGTATCGTAGCCATAGAACAGGTTTTTTTCTAGTCTAGTTCTTTTTCTAGCTGATTATTAACCGTTTAAAGATGCAACAGCTTCTGCTTGACCAGATTGGTTGCCACGTAAACCAATAGCTATCGGCTTATTCTTTTCTATTTTAGAAAGTATAAAAAGTGAGGTCACAATTCGACAAATACTGAGTGTAATTACGGATAATTCATACAAAAAGAAGCTTCTTACTCAAGCCTACGTGCAGAATGTCTTCTATCTATTGGATGGGTTATGACTATGTACTATCATTGTGCTCAGAATGATAACTGGAACGAACCTAAGTAAAAGCTACGGAGAACTGGAAGTTTTAAAATCTGTAAACGTGGATATAAAACAAGGCGAAGTAGTATCTATAACAGGACCCAGTGGTGCTGGAAAATCTACTCTTCTTCAGCTGTTAGGGACACTAGATATGCCTAAGTTTGGAAGTGTAAGTTATGATGGTGTAGAAGTGTCCAGCCTCAAGCCAAACAAGTTAGCTTTATTTCGCAATCAAAATATTGGTTTTATTTTCCAATTTCACCATTTACTGCCAGAGTTTACTGCGATAGAAAATGTGTGTATGCCCGCATTTATTCTTGGTACGAGTAAAAAAGAGGCAAAAGTAAGGGCCGGTGAGTTATTAGAACTTCTAGGTCTCAAAGGTAGAATGGAGCATAAGCCCAATGAACTATCTGGAGGAGAGCAGCAGCGTGTGGCAGTAGCCAGAGCGTTGATGAATAACCCTAAAGTCATATTTGCAGACGAACCTAGTGGTAATCTAGATACAGATAATGCAGAAGAACTCCATAAGCTTTTCTTTAAGCTCAGAGATGAGTTAGGTCAGACCTTTGTGATAGTGACACATAACGAGCGACTAGCCGCTATGGCAGATAGAGTCATTCAGATGAAAGACGGCAGAGTCTTATCACAGGATATAAACTCGTAACTTTTTTATCAGGATATAGTATACATATCGACTCTAGATAATAATCTATTGTTCAATATTTCTGTGATTCTATTATCCTACTATTCAATCTTTCAATATTTTTGCAGGAATGAATTTAGTAGTAAAAAACTTACCGACGAGTTATAATGCACATTATCTAGAGATGCTTTTTGAAAAGTATGGAGAAGTAGAGTTTGCGAAGATTATCTATGACAGAGTGACTAAAGAGCCTACTGGTACTGGATTTGTTGAGTTTTTGGATGATACAGAAGGACAGAAAGCTATAGACGAGATGAATGGTAAAGAGTTTCACGGTAAGGAGCTAGTCGTAGAAAAGGCTAGACCACGTAAAGTAAATATCTGGAGTTAATCCTCATACTGGTCCAACATTAAAAAAGCCCAATAAATGCATCTATTGGGCTTTTTTGTAGTCAAATAGTACGCAACTAATAGTTAATAAGAATTGCTTGGTACTTCAAATATTGTTTATTTTCGTCGCTATGAAAAAATATTTTATCCTACTTGTTGTATCAGTAACGCTATTGATGTTCGCAGTTTCAACAGGTTGTATGCCTACACTAATTACTAGCAATACACCTAATGCAGATGTGTATGTAAACGGCAAAAAGAAAGGCGAAACACCTCTAATGTACAATGATGCGGGTATTGCTTTTATTCCAAAGAAAGTTAGAATAGAAAAGGAAGGGTTTGAGTCTGCAGAATTTATAATAAAAAAAAATAAAAGAGTAAACCCTTTTGCACTGATTACACTATATGCCGCTCCCTGGAGTTTAGGGTATGCACCATATTACAGAGGAGTATTAAAACCCATTGGGGACAAAGAGTTTTTTAAGCCAGATTGTCTGATAGAATCTCCAAAGCATTCTAATAAAGACCTAAAGGCTTCTAGTATAGATATACTAAGCAAGCTTGATGGAAAATATTATGGATACGCAGAAAGTGGCAAAGAAGGCTACTTTGTAGAACTAAATAAGGATTTTAAAATAGTAGAGAGTACAGATATACTTAAAGCAGTAAATGCTAAAAATAGACTTGAGTATGGAGTGACAAGCGATATTTTTATGAATAAAGAAAACGTATATGTACTGAGAAAGAATCCTAAACAAAGTGAAATAAATCTGTTTAAATTTAATTTAAATGGGGAATTAGTAGACGATTTTAGTGCAGTTATAAAACAATATGCTGACAAAGGATATTTTTTCAAGTCATCTCTAAGCGGAAACTACTTCTCTATATATAGCGGTAATCGGGTACTACTTTTTGACCTTGACTTGAATCAAATTGAAAATGTAGAAGCTAACTTGCCTAGTTCTATGTTTGTTGGGGATGACAGAAGCATGGTCTTTTTAAATTTAGAAGATAATGAGATGTTTCTAAGACGTATTTTAGATAGAAATGATGATGTAATTCAACTTTTTGAAGAGGTGAAACATAATTCTTTTGACTTTTCTTTAGATGTCTACCCTGAATTAAATAAAATATTTATAAGCAGTTTGACCAATGATTTTCCTCTCGAAAGAAAAGGTAAATTTCCTTCCGGAGTTAAAGGTTCACAGGTCTCTGTAGTTTCGTTTGATGATTTTGAAGAACTAGAGTTTGAGCATATTCTTTATACTGACCTTGATGGGAAGGAGTTACTTACTGCTGAGACTGGAAATAAAAAGTCATCGAGTAGTTATGATAATACTTATGCGTATTTAAAAAATAAGGGAGTAAAGGCTACCAAATCAGGCTATAGCATATTGAATCAAGAAGTCTATATTGTAGTTAGTGATAAGTCTAGTAGAACAGTATATGATGATTTAGTCATTACAACTATTTCAGAGGGTGAAAACATTAAAAGTAAGGTTATTAGGCATTCTGGCTCCTTTATAGCCGAGGCAGAAAGAGATTACCTTCACTTTATATCTCAAAGTCAATACGGGTCAGCGTTCATTGAGCATCTCACACTAGACTCAAAACTAGAAGTTGTTGGGTATAATATCAAGCCATTCCGGAAGACTAAAAATATTGTGATGAGTGGTAGAGGTGGAGCATTCAGTCTAGATGGTCAGATTCAGAATTCAGAAAAAAGTATCATCACTATTTTTGAACCAAAAACCTATAGGGCATATACGTTAGATTATATAGAATAGGACCATACTGGATACCCCTTTTTTATGCGTATTGATTAATTAAATCTAATAGAAACCAGACCCCCCAGTGCTTACAGAACCTGTAGGCTTAGGATTAATGCACATCACAGGAATCTTAGAGGAGCTATTTACTACTTGCTCTGCATAACTTCCTACGAATAAGTCAGAGAGTTTAGCACTTTCAGACTTAGTCATAATCATTATTAGGTCTGCATCGACCTCTTCAGCATACTGTATAGTATCTTTACCTAAATTATCTGGATATTTCCTGTCATCTAATAGGTGAGACTCAAACTTTACTGCGTGCTTCGTGAATATGCCCTCTGCTTGGTGTAGGTTTGCTTTTATTTTTTTTAGGGCTAGCTCATCATTATCCAGCTCCATTATTATATGGATTGTACTTCCATACTTTATTCCTAATTTTACTGCCCAGTCTATCTTCTGACGACTTGTTTTAGTAAGATCTATAGGAATGACAATTTTATCAAATTTAGGATTTGTTTGTTTCTCCTTTACTACTACTACAGGTATCTGGGAACTTTTTAAGACTCTTGTAGTCGTACTCCCAGTAAACTGCTCTATACCATTGGCACCATTGGTACCCATTACTATAGTATCTGTTTTGTTCTCTATTGCTATTCTGTTAATTACCTTGTAAGGTTTTCCTTCAGCCAGTATAGTATTCACTCGCATATTTGGCCATTTGATAAGTATCTCAGACCTAGTATCATTTAGTTTATCACGCACCTTATCTCTAAGTATGGCTATCTCGCTATCATTGGTAAACAAAGATTTAAGCGTACTATTACTAAGCACATGCAGTAGGGTGATTTCACTGTCAAATAGGTCTGCCATCTCAACGGCATAATAAACCGCATTAAGTGATGCTTCAGAAAAATCTATAGGAACTAATATGATGTGATCCTGAGGAGTTTTAATATCTGTCATAAAATTTATATAAACTTGCCGCAAATGTAAACATTCTTTTAATCGTGAAACAATTATCAAATAGTGAACTTATCGTTAATAACGACGGTTCTGTGTACCACTTAGGACTTAGACCTGAGCATCTAAGCCAAACTGTAATCACTGTGGGAGATCCTGAGCGAGTGGCTACTGTCACGAAGCACTTTGATGCAGTAGACTTTACAATTCAAAATAGGGAATTTAAAACCAGTGGAGGAAGGATAGGGAATAAAGACATTACAGTAATATCTACAGGAATAGGTACCGATAATGTAGACATAGTGTTCAATGAGTTGGCTTTTTTGCTTAATTATGATCTAGTTTCATTAAAACAAAAAGATGAACTCAAAAGCTTAGACATCATACGTTTAGGAACATCAGGTAGCGTCTCTAGCAAAAATATGATGGATAGTATAGTCTACTCCAAAGCCGCTATTTCATTTGAAGATTTATTTCAATTCTATAATCATAGCTTTGAAACTGTTGCATTTGATGGCAGAGACTATCCTGTGATTCCTTGTGATGCCTTTTTGGAGACAAAGTTTAGAAGGTACAATCCTAGCCTTACACTTACAGCTAAGGGCTTCTATGGGCCTCAGTTTAGAAATACACAGATTACTCCTAAGTATCAATTAGAAGAAATCTTAGATTTAAAGCACAAGAACATAACTCTGGGAAATATAGAGATGGAGACCGCAGGTATATACGGACTATCTCATCTTCTCGGGTTTAAGGCGATATCTATCAATGCTTTATTAGCAGATAGGTTAAATGGAACATTTAGTAAGAATCCGTCTGCAGTAGTGGAGCGAATGATAAAGGAATCACTTGAGATACTATGCAGCTAAGAGTTATAGATGTAATATCATCTCATCAGATTAAGACTTTTCATACATTTGTGAGAGATCTGTATAAAGAGGATGACCAGTTTATCTCGCATATAGATCAAGACATAGAAAATATATTTAATCCCACAAAGAATAAAGCTTTTGATAGTGGAGAGGCTAAACGATGGTTAGTTTCAGATGGGAATAAAGTTGTGGGTAAAGTAGCTGCATTCTACAGTAAAGATCTGCAACAGATTGGGATAGGCTTTTTTGACTGTATCAATAAGCAAGAAGTAGCCAATCTACTCCTAGATACAGCTACTAACTGGCTGAAAGGAAAAGGCTACAATAAGGTAGAGGCTCCTATAAATTTTGGAGAACGTGATAAGTACTGGGGCTTACTGGTAGAAGGTTTTAAAAATCCATCCTATCAAGAGAATTATAATTTCCCATACTATCAGCAACTTCTAGAGAGCTACGGATTTACTAAGAGTATAGAACAAACCACAAGTGAAGCTAGACCTGAGGCAATAGATTATGATAAGTACAAGCGATTTACTGATAGACTACAGGAGCGGTCCAGCCTGAAAGCGGAGCATCTCAACCTGCTTGAGATGGACAGATTCGTTAAGGACTTTACTATCATATATAATGAAGCTTGGTCTACACATAATCATTTTGTACCTATGACCGAAGCAAGAGTCAATGACCTGTTTATGGAAATGAAACCTATTATCAGAGAGGACTTACTTTGGTTTATGTATGACGGGGATAGGCCGGTAGGGTTTTATCTCAGTCTTATAGACGTCAATCAACTATTTAGATACGTGAATGGAAATATGAATTGGATTGGGAAAATAAAATTCTTTTTTAGTCAAAAGATAGTAAAGGTAAACAAGATTCGAGGAATAATTTTTGGAGTAATACCTGAATATCATAACAAAGGAGTGTATAGTATCATGATAATGAAAATGTACGAAGTTATGTGTCGTGATCCGTATATAAAAAGTACAGAACTAGCTTGGATAGGGGACTTTAACCCAAAGATGCATGCTCTGTTTGATAGCTTAAAAGCAGAGAAAGTAAAGGTTCATTTCACTTATTTTAAAGTTTTCTGAATTTTTTCAATGTAGGCTTGTGTAAATGTAAAAAGTAATTCTACATTTGCAGCCGCAATAGCGGAAGAACTACGATTCCTTAGCTCAGCTGGTAGAGCATTACACTTTTAATGTAGTGGTCCTGGGTTCGAATCCCAGAGGGATCACAACTATTGTATTTATTTATTTCGACCCCTTTCTAAAGGGGTCGTTGTAAGTAACTTAAGCTTAAAACATTTCCTTTTATCTTCTTTCTAATACTACTTTTACTGGAAAATGTTTCACATATGTTTCACCTAGGAGT
>Ga0105054_10003736_pt1 | contig 23342 bp, 20 predicted proteins | sample BON02_FD_78091 | JGI IMG/M metagenome (GOLD analysis project Ga0105054, IMG submission 78091) | Freshwater microbial communities from Lake Bonney liftoff mats and glacier meltwater in Antarctica - BON-02 (megahit assembly) | ecosystem: Environmental > Aquatic > Freshwater > Ice > Glacier...
TCTGCGGCCTTGGCGCTGCCTGCGGCCGCGTGCGGTCTCGCGACGAAGGCAGCATCTCCCAAGAGCGCAATGCGCCCTGAAGTCATGCGTGGCACTCGTACATCAAAAACGACTTGGATGTACGGCTGCTTAGTCTTGGCGACTAATTCAGCTGCGGCGGGAGGAAGTGTTCTCGCTGCATTTTCTTTCATCAGGCGGATGTATTTTTCTTGCACCCGACCCGCGGACACTGACACGATTCCCCGATTGCCATCAATATCTGTCATCATGTCTTCAAGCTCATCGCCTTCGGCGACATTTTGATAGTAGACATAATTCATGAGTCGCGATCCAGTATTAATTTCTCCGCTTGGGCCTGGAATAGGATACATGCAGATGTGACCATCGTCGACAAAACAGAAGCCAAGAGCATCTCCCATAAACGCCATGGATTCATCGCTTATTTCATTTTCGGGAACAGTTCCCCGCCACCCTATGTAGCCGGAATATTCCGGCCCAGACTCGGGAAGGACCAATCGCCTTCCGGTTGAGGTGATTCCGTCAGCAAAAATCACTAGGTCGAAAGCTGCCGAGTTGCCATTGTCGAATATCAACGTTGCTTCTTCGGCTTCTTGCCAGGCGTCAACAACACTGTGCCCAAGGAAGTAGCGTTCGCGACCAAAATCTGCAAGAAGTGCTCGGTAAAGGGTGCTCCAGGACGTAAACCTCCATTCAACGGGTTGCTCATAGGCAATGGAGTTCTCAGGCCCTAGATATCGGAGTGCCTTGGAGGTAATCGAAAGCCTAGAGGGGTCCTGGGTGCTGACCTCTTTGAACCACCTGAGCATCTCGGGTTGGAGAACGATTCCACCCCCCCGGCCGTCTAATTCGCTGGTGCTGCGTTCGTAGACCGTTACATCAAATCCCAATCGATCTAGCAACAGTGCAGTCGTGAGACCTCCAATGGAACCTCCAACAACCGCAGCAGATCCCCGGCTTGACATGATTGGCTCTCCTTAAGTCTGAATTGTTCTCAAAGTAGAGTAATTGAGAAGAACTCACAATTGAAATGGATAATGCGCTAAATTTCGGTCGAAATTTCTGTCCCATTTAACAAAGAGGACAAGCCCATCAATCGAGCAATGTCGAGGGCGAGTCGAATATCGGTCAACGCTCTCGTGTCTCGTAGGTCAACATTGAGTTGCTTCTCAATATTTCTCAGACGATATTTGACCGTATTGGGGTGCACGTGAATCTGGCGAGCGGTTGCTGTGGTCATGCAGCCGCTTTCAATCCAAGTATTAAGGGTCTTGAGTTGATCGCGAAAGGTTCCCTCCGGCATTAAAAGCGGACCGAGCACTTGATGGGCAAATGCACTGAGCGTCTCAGGATCACCGTGTGTCAGTAGAACGCCGGTTGTGCCGAGCGTATCGATTCGGGTCAACGAGTTGCTTGCTTCGACTCTGCTGAAATCCAACGTTCCGGTGAGCGCTCGGTGCAATCGAGGGATTTCCTTTGAGCCCTTTGGCGCGCTGGTCACGATCCCTCGTACGCCTAAAAGTGCGTCACGCCGTCGCAGTTGCCTCAGGACATCTTCCAGGAAGGCGTCACATTGATTGGTGTTTGCCGTGGCAAGCAGAAGGGTTACGCGACTATCATTCCCACCAATTAATGAAGTAAACGTGGCATTGTGAACTATCCGCTCACACAAATTCAAAAGGCTGTGTCCCTCTTGGTGTGGAGCACTATTCGGCCAACCGATGAGGGCGACCTGTAATTGTGTATCAGGATTGAGGCCAAGACTTGATGCTCGACCCATCGCTGCGCGCAAGGTTGCGGGCTCATCTGAGGTTGTCAGGTGAGCAACCACGTCCCTGGCGCTCGCATGTTTAGCTTCTTTTAACGGCAGTTCTTTGGCCAACTCAAGCGCGACCGCAAGTACAAATCTGTCTATTGCCTGAGAGGCTGCCTGACCTTGACCGCGTTGATTTGGACCCACCCAAAGCAGAGCCACGGGAGTGGAGTCCAGAATTATTGGACGAACGGTGATGGATCCATCGGCTAACAGTTGGGACGAGGATAGCCGGGAAGTGCTCCATTGGTCGACGGTCCGCATGAGTTGATTTCGCATATCAAAATCAGCGTTCTGGAAGTCAAGACGCTCCTCGGCAATCACCGGTCCATAAATATCTTGCAGGCAGACAGGCACCCGAAATAGATTAGCTAATGCGGTCAGAACACCTGGCACGCCAACATTTGCTGCCACCGTACGCATGAGTTGATCATGTTGTAGATCAAGGTCAGCTAGTGTTCGTTGATTTTCCAGCAGCTCTTGATTGGCTCGATGCAATTCATGGATCATGACGCGACTGTCACCACGCAACCGAGCGGTCATTAGCGCGGTTGAAGCGAATTTTGCAAGGAGCTGGATGGAATCAATTTGCTCATTAGAAAAGGTCCGTCGAGAGTGACTGTAGCCAACGATCACACCTAACGGATTACCTTCGTCGGCTAGCGGGGCGGCGATGAGCGCTTCGTATCCTTCGCTGTGGGCCATGTCTCGCCACGCGGAAAATTCAGAGGTGTCTGACGCGTTGAGGATCAAGACAATGGATTTCGTAAGGTAAGCCTGCGCCGAGGGGCTCGAGTATCGCGGACCGTTCTCCATTAATGTTATAGGTCTTGACCCATTGACGAGATCGAGATAGGACTTGGAGAGTCCGGCTGAGCCGACAACTTTGAGTCGCTCTTCCGAGCAATCAGTGAGCATGACCGCGCATTTGTTGAGTTTGAGCAGTGAGCATGCGGTGTGCGCAATGTTGTCGAGAAAAACACTCATGGTGACATCAGAATTGATGGACTGAAGAATCGAGGAGAGTGCCTCAAGCCACTGCCGAAGGCTTCCGACGGTGTCTTTTTGATGGTCAAAAAGTGGATGCAGAAGTGCATCATCCTGAGAAATAATTTCTTTCATCAGATTATTATCTCGAAATCGGTTGATTACCACAAGGGTTGGTACTAAGGTTCCGTTGACAGATGATGGCCCTTGTTGCGAGGAGTTGCTGATGGAGTTCGGAATTGGTTTATGGGGTATGCAAAGTACGCGGAATGCACCTCTATCGCACCGTACTTTGTATCGCCGGCTAGCGGAAGACGCACAATTCGCCGAGCACGTTGGCTTTGAGTCCCTGTGGTTGACCGAACACCGATTTTGGTATGACGGTTATCTCCCCTCCCTGCTTACTGCTGGAGGCTATATTGCTGGGGCAACCCAGAAGCTTCGGATTGGAACCGGTTGCCTATTGCTCCCGCAGCATGATCCACTACGCATCGCCCAAGGCGTGAACACACTTGATCAGATTTCCCATGGGCGCCTGGATTTCGGGGTGGCCCTCGGTTATCGCGACATTGAATTCGACAGCCTGGGGATTTCTCGCAAAAAACGGGCGTCCCGCATGGAGAATGCCCTCGATATATTGGCCGCGTCTGCCAGAGGGGCGTCTTTCGGGGAATGTCCGATCTATTCGCCAGATCGAGGAGAGCCAGAACAATTCATTACACCTCCTCCGGTTCAGCAACCTGTCCCAATTTGGGTGGCGGCAGTCGGCGAGAAGGCGGTCGAGAGAGCCGCGCGACGGGGCTTGAATCTCTTGCTTTCTGACGCCCATGACGATCGGCGAGCAGGTGAATTAGTTGAGTTGTATCACCGAACCGCTCAATCCGCGGGCGTCGACAGCAGTAATGTCAGATTTGGCATTCTGCGTTATGTGTGGGTTGATGAATCGGCTGCTCGTGCAGAAGCCGCCACTATCCCGAGGCTGCGCTCGTTCCTGTTGGAGCAACTAGGTGGTTGGAGATACCTCTCGGACGAAAACGGGAACTCACTGGGCTTCGAACAGCCCCAGGCGTTGCGAAAAGCAGCGGAAGGAGTGATCCGGAACAATGCAGCCATCGGTACACCGGACACGGTAATTAGACGCTTGAAGAGTCTTGAATCCGTGGGAGTCAACTTCGTAATTGCACGTACACACATGGTTTCAGAGTCACCCGAGGACAGGCATCGGGCAATGGAATTGTTGGCAACCGAGGTTGCACCGGCACTCAGCACAGTAGGGAAGGCATGACATGCGCTTTGGATTAGGGCCTTTTGCGGCCGAACAGGCAGGTTCCGTCTCGTGGATGGAAGCGTACGAAATTGTTGGAGAGGCAGCACGTCAAGCGGACGCTACAGGATTTGATTCCGTATGGGTCAGCGAGCGGCAATTTACCTCTGACGGTTATTGTCCGCAACCGTTTATTGCAGCAGCTGACATTGCTGCGAAGACCGAGTCCATCAAGATCGGAGTGCTTCCTATTGCGGGCTTAACGCATCCGTTGTACCTCGCAGAAGATGCAGTTGTCCTCGATAATCTGTCCGCGGGAAGGGCGATTGTGGTCCCGATCAATGCAGTGGAGCATGAGCGGCTTGCCTATGGTTTGGGTGAGGAAGAGTACCAAGAACGATACCGCGAGACCATTGAAGTCCTGCTGAAAGCTTGGGCGCCAAAGCCATTTCGACATGACGGCAAGTATTGGACGATTCCTGCTGGTTTGCCTGAACATGCTGAGACTCCCTCTGGGACTGTCATGTTCCAACCTCAGCCGGCTCAGTTTGAACTTCCATTATTGATCGGTGGCTTTTGGTCGTATGGACGATCCCTTGCAGCAGAGATGGGATTACCCATGGTCTTAGGTGCCATTACAAACAACGATTCCTTACAAACTATGTGGGCCGATTACGACATCACGGCACCTTTCGCAGCCCGTCGCCCGAAAATGCTGATTCGCGATGTATACGTGTCAGTTAGTGAAGACCCATTGTCTGAAATTGCTGAAATGGTTTCCTACCAATTTAAACGGTATTTAGACTGGGGGTTGTGGAATGGTGATCCGGATGATCTCAAGGCATTGAGTGAGTCGTCACTAATCGTCGGCAATCCTGAGCAAGTTATTGAACAGATTGCCGAACTTGACACGGAAAATGGACTTGACCACCTTATTTGTCGCATGCATTTTCCTGGCATGCCACTTCATCAGTTGCTGTCCTCAATGACTCTTTTCAGCCGTGAGGTAATTCCTGAATTCCGCATGCCAGATTTGCCTAAGCAGATACTCAAGGGCATCTAAAATCGACCTGATGCTTGTCATCCCTTCAATCTTCAGGAATCCTTGTGAGTAGTGATGTTTACCTTGTCGGTGGAATTCGTACACCCTTTGGAAAGTACCGGGGTGGACTTTCGAGCATTCGGCCTGATGACCTTGCGGCCACGGTCGTAGCACAAGCGGTAAAAGTAACGGGTGCGCCGATTGAGGCAATAGGTGAGGTTATTTTGGGTTGTGCTAACCAGTCCGGAGAAGACAATAGAAATGTCGCTCGAATGGCCACCTTGCTAGCAGGTCTGCCTGACTCTATCCCGGGTTACACGGTGAACCGACTTTGTGCATCTGGATTAACCGCCATCGCAGATGCGTACTTGCATATTGCGGGAGGGGAATGCGAAGTGGTAATTGCTGGTGGCGTGGAGTCAATGTCACGTGCTCCGTGGGTAACTGCGCGACCTGCCAAGTCCTTCGCCGGACCGACAGAGGTAGCGGATAGTGCACTTGGTTGGCGGTTCATTAACTCTCGAATGAAGCAGATGGATGGAGGTAACGCAACCGTCTCTCTGGGTGAAACGGCAGAACGAGTCTCCGAACTCGATGGAATTGGCCGCACTCGATCCGACGAATTCGCCTTGCGTTCCCAGGAGCTTGCTGTGGCAGCCATGAGCAATGGGCATTTCACGGGTGAGATTGCGCAAATCGATACTCAGAACGGTCTAATGGATGTGGATGAGGCACCGCGCGCGGAGGTCTCCATTGATCAGCTATCAGCGCTCAAACCAGTTTTCCGTACAGACGGAATAGTGACAGCGGGATCTGCATCCCCACTTGCCGACGGTGCCGCCGCAGTGGTTCTTGCATCGCGAGCGTCTGTGGAAAAATATGGTCTGACTCCGCTAGCGAAAGTGATTGGCAGTGCATCTGCAGGGGTTGCTCCATCTCTTATGGGCTTAGGCCCCGTCCCTGCAACGAAAAAACTTCTAGCACGGCTAGGCGTCACGGTGAATCAGCTGGATGTCATTGAGATCAATGAAGCTTTTTCACCCCAAGCGCTCGCTTGTCTGGATCGCTTAGACGTGGACGTCGATCGCGCAAATCGGTGGGGGGGAGCAATCGCGCTCGGCCATCCCCTGGGGGCTTCAGGAACCCGGCTAGCGTTAACAGCTGCAAGGCAACTGCAGAATATCGATGGGAAATACGCCCTAATCACGATGTGTGTCGGTGTAGGGCAAGGCACATCGCTCATGTTGGAGCGACCATGACTGGTCAACCGCGACCACTTGAAGGCATAAGAGTCCTCGAACTTGGTGCACTCGTAGCGGCGCCCTTCTGTGGAATGCTGCTGGCTGATATGGGCGCCGAAGTCATTAAACTTGAACCTCCTGAAGGCGATATGGCTCGGCAGTTTGCGCCTTTCGTAGCTGGTGAAAGCGCCTTCTTCTTGGCAGTAAATCGCGGTAAGCGGGGGTTGACGCTCGACTTGAAGGACCCGCAGGACCTAGCCAGTGCTCAAAAGATTGCTTCACAGGTTGATGTCGTTATTCACAATTATCGAACCGGCGTCGTGGAACGCCTCGGTCTCGCCTACTCAGATCTTCAGGCGCTCAATCCGGGGCTGGTGTATTGCGCTGTTTCAGGATTTGGACCAAGCGGGCCTATGGCGAGTCGACCCGGAATAGATCTCTTGTTCCAAGCAGAATCGGGCATGCTCGCTGTTACAGGCAGCCGTGATGGCCTTCCCGTCAAAGTTGGGACGAACGCGGCAGATGTTTATGCGGCAACTACCGCGGCATTTGCAATCGCCGCCGCTTTGCTGCAGCGCGAGCGGAGCGGCAAGGGTTCAGAAGTTCACGTGGCGCTGCGCGATGCATTTGTCGCCCTACAAGCATGTTGGGTAAGTTCATATTTAGCCACAGGAGTGGAACCGGAGCGGCTCGGAACCGAATCACCATTTACTGCTCCGACAGGTGTTTATCAGGCCAAAGATGGAAATATTGTTCTTGCCGTGGTCAACGATAAGCACTGGCGAATACTGTGCGACACTCTAGAACTTCAAGATTTAATTTCCGATCCTCGACTTGCAACCAACGACGCGCGTGTTCAACATGCAGAGCTGCTAAGAACTCGAGTTAATGAGGCTTTGGGGCACACGAATGTACGCGACTGGATGGACAGGCTTACCGACGCAGGCATACCCGTTGGCCGTGTAATGGATTATGCGATGGTGTGTGAGGATCCGCAAATACAGCACAATGAAATGGTTCTTGAACTCAACCACAGTCTCGCCGGCGCGATCAGGGTACAGGGATCACCCATCTGGATGGATAACAGTAAGTGTGTAACGAAGTTTCCACCGCCAGCATTAGGCGAGCACTCGAGTGAAATCTTGGAAGAGTTTAAATGCTCCTCTGTCGGTGACCTAGGAATTGGCTGAAATGAACAGTACGAGCCGTCAGTTGGCGATTGACTTAAACAACGTCCTTGGTCCGCAAAGTCTCGGACATTATCGATTCGACAGCAACATTGGACATTTCAAAGTCATGAGCAACATCGGTGAGCAACTCAAGCCCAGGTCCGAAAGTATCCATGAGTTCGGCGCCGAATCGCGCGTAAATCTTTTGAACGTAGATGTCGTGCCGAATATAAGTGCGCACGAGTCCGACGAGTCGTTTGTCATGGGCAAGCAAACCTGTCCAGCCATTTTCATCAACGCACGTGGCCCACAGGATGCTCTCACCATCAACGACAAGTGCAAAATGCCTGTTTTGGTGATGGTGGTAAAGGGTTTTCAAGGTGGAGCCGTGCCGATAAAACTGACCAGCGGGCGGGTCCACTTTGCCTTGACCAAATCCAAGCGTAATAAAAGTGACTCCAGTTTGAGATGCTCGATCAAGTTCGGACGCCAGATCAGAGATTTCAGGATTCCAGGCCGACAAATAGACTTTTTCTCGCGAACTAGCCAAAAGCGTTCTGGCCGCATCCATAACCGCAGTCTTCCCATGAAGCCCAGTAATCACTTCGGGAGTTTCAGTGAGTTGTCCACTTTCCGAAAGAGCCTCAGCAACCGCATTGTCTGCGCGATCCATGCGGGATTCAAATTCAACTCGCAAACTTGCCAAGAGGTCATTGGGCGGAGTCGCGGAGAACTTTTGGGGGTCGGTGTCAATCAGAACAGCTGCACCGCGGGCTTCCAATTTTCTCAGCACCTCGTAAATTTTGGGCTGCGGAACTCCCGTGATTTTGGACAGTCCATAAGCAGTTTGACCGTAGGCTTTCAGGAGCCCCGTATACGTTCTGGCTTCATAGGTAGTGAACCCGAGCGAGCGGAGCGCATCTATCAAGCCCGTTTGATGTCCCATTTCCATCCTCACCTTCTTGCGTCCCGCCTTCGAGCGCGTGACCAAATCGTAACAGCCTCAACTTCCCCTACGGACCTTAGAGCAATTGTCCTGTGTCTGACTACTACAAGGAGAAATTCATGAAACTAAGAGAGCTCAAGGAAATTACTTATCTCGTGGATCGAGGGTTAGCTTGGATCACTATTAATAGGCCCGAAAGGCTCAATGCTTTTACCGCTCTCACGATCGACGAGTTGATTCATGCGTTTAAGCTCGCTTGGGGTGACCCCGAGGTTGGGGTTGTGGCTCTTACTGGGGCTGGAGATAAAGCCTTTTGCGTGGGTGGCGATCAGAAGCAACGGCAAGAAACAGGTGACTACGGACCGAGTGACTACGGCGTTTTTCAAGATGAATATCTGCAGCGAGTCATTCGGGACATCCCTAAGCCGGTCATAGCTGCAGTAAATGGCTATGCCATCGGAGGTGGTCAGGTATTGCACGTGGTTTGTGACCTGTCGATCGCCGCTGACCATGCTCAATTTGGCCAAGCAGGGCCCAGAGTTGGGTCTTTCGACGCCGGTTTTGGGACCGCTTATCTCGCTCGCATTGTGGGCGCACGTCGAGCTCGAGAAATTTGGTTCCTGTGTCGCCGCTATTCGGCGCAGGATATGATGGGCTGGGGTTTGGTCAACGCTGTCGTTCCGTTTGAGCGACTGCACGAGGAAGTTCGCTCATGGGCTGACGAAATGTTGGCATTGAGTCCCACTGCGCTGCGGATCGTGAAGCATTCATTCAATGCTGACAGCGAGTCAATTGCGGGAATCTCTGCGATGGCCTTTGATGCACTTGGAGTGTTCACGGGTACTGCTGAATCTAAAGAAGGCGTAGACGCATTCATCAATAAGCGTCCACCAAAATTCGAGGAATATAGGTGACCCAGCGTGTCGCTGTTCTCGGCGGAGGAACCATGGGGGCAGGTATCGCCTATGTCTTTGCTTTGAAGGGGTTTGACGTTGATGTAGTTGATCCGTTGGAGGCGGGTCGAGAGGGCTGCCGTGATCTTGTCTTACACGTGGCGGAACGTGCTGTTGAACGTGGGGTCCTTCAGGGCTCTGATCGGGACCTGCTTACTCAACGTGTCTGTATCCAGGCTTCGCTCGATACCGTTGAAACCGAGCCATTAATTCTCATTGAAGCGGTGCCCGAAGACTTTGCAATAAAGTCAACTACCTTGAAGTTGGCTGAGCGACTGAATCCCTCTGTGCTTGCATCCAATACCAGCAGCATCTCAATCACGTCTCTTTCCGAACAGCTTATTCGCCCTGAAGCATTCATTGGCGTGCATTTTTTCAATCCTGTGTGGTCCAATCCACTGGTTGAAATCGTGTTGGGTGCCAAAACTTCGACTGAGACAGCCGCAAAAGTTAGAGAATTAGTAGGCGTTATTGATAAGGAATCAATAACGGTCGGAGATAGCCCCGGATTTGCGTCCAGTCGACTTGGAGTTGCATTTGGCCTTGAAGCCATTCGTATGTTCAGCGAAGGTATTGCCTCAGCCGCCGATATTGACCGGGCAATGGAATTGGGTTACCGGCATCCCATGGGCCCGTTGCGACTCACTGATTTGGTGGGCCTAGACGTACGACTTGGCATCGCGCGAAATCTGGCGCAAGCGTATGGACCTCGTTTTGACCCACCACAGTTGTTGATCGACATGGTGGACAGAGGGGATCTTGGAAAAAAGTCCGGACAAGGATTCTTTATTTGGTGAAAGTGGTTGCCGATGCACTTCACTTTCCCTATAGTCAAACAAGTACCTACCGGAGTTAGTACTAAGGAGCGGTGTAATGGGTAAACTTGAAGTCGGCGTTGGCATCTGGAGTATGCAATCCACGAAGCAGGGTCCGCGGCACTTTTCGTATCTCTATAACGAGTTGATGGAAGATGCCCAGTTCTGCGATGAGTTGCAGACAATCAAGACAATCTGGCAGACGGAACATCATTTCTGGTATGACGGGTACTCACCGGCCCTGCTCGCTGTTGCGGGAGGAATCGCCGCAGCGACCAAGCACATCAGAATCGGACAGTCCACGATGCTCTTCAGCCAACATGAGGCTTTGCGCGTTGCCACACAGGCAGCAGTGGTTGACCAGATTTCCGGTGGCCGACTTGAACTTGGTTTGGGTTTAGGCTATCGCGATAACGAATTCGATGGATTCAATATTGATCGGCGGACACGTAGAACTCGATTCGAAGAAGGAATTGAGGTTTTGAGGGCCTCTTGGGCGGATGGTCCCGTGAATTATCACGGTAAACGATTTGATGTGCCGGACGTCAGCGTGACACCCAAGCCATTTCAGCCAAAGATACCGATCTGGGTCGCAGCGGTTGGGCAGGAGCCAATTAAGCGTGCCGCAAAACTGGGAGTGTCAATCATCCTCTCCGACGCTCTGACTCTTGACCAGTTGAGTGAACACATCGAGCTCTACCACAAGACAGCCGAGGAGCACGGCGTTGACGTTTCACAAGCGAAGATGGGTGTGCTGCGCAGAGGCTGGGTTGCGGAGACGGACGACGATGCATATCAAAATGCCCTGAAGTCCCTTAAATTCCTGCTGCGTGACCAACTAGGTGGTTGGCGCTATTTGAAGGACGAAAATGGTCAGTCGGTTGGATTTGACATGCCCGACAAGCTTGACGCTGCGGCAGCGAAACTTGTCACCGTGCATGAGCGCACCATCGGGCGCCCCGAAAAAGTGACTAGGGGACTGAGGGAAATCGCTGCAACGGGATGCGATCACATCATTTTTGGTACCCGCTTTGATTCACTACCGCGGGACAAGTACTTGCGTTCACTTGAATTACTTGCTACAGAAGTTATCCCGAATATCTGACATGTTGAATTGGTGATTGGAGAAAATTATGCGATTCGGACTGGGACCCATGACATTGGAGTCAGTGCAAGGATGGCGTTGCGCTGGATGTCGTAAGCCGGATGTCGGTTGTTGTGGCCGCAAACAGGTAGACATCTACGAAGAAGTTTTGGAGCATGCTGTTACGGCCGAGTGGTGGGGATTCGATTCGGTTTGGGTAGATGAGCGACACTTCACGCCTGACTCGTTCAATTCATCGGCGTCGGTAGTCGCGGCAGGGCTATCGCAGCGAACCGATTTTGTACGCGTCGGAATGATGCCCGTTCTCGGTCTCGTGAATTCCATTTACGTGGCCGAAGAAGTCGCTTGCATTGACAACATAAACGCAGGTCGAACAATCGTGGCTGGCCAGGTTCCCAACGATGAAACCGTGCGCGGGTGGGCCGGCTCCGGGGCATCAAACTCGGTTGAACGAATCCTAGATGACATTGCCGTTCTTCGAAAGTGTTGGGGACCTAATCCATTTTCGCATCACTCAGAATTTCATAACATTCCCATGAATAATGAAATCCACGTTGAGGCACGGGGCCTCGATCGCATTTCCGTCCAACCCAAGCCCGCTCAATTGGATATGCCGTTGTGGATGACCGGTGGGACCGAAGCCGCCGAGGTTGCACGGCGTACCGGAGTGCCTTACATGGCTCCAGGCCATTTGTCCTTGGAGCAATTGCGTCCGAACTATGAAGGATTGAATTCGACATTTGAACGCATAGTTCCATTGATTCGTGACGTATTCATTGCGCCCACTACAGATGAGGCCCATCGACTAGCAGGAACGGCAATTCGCGATTTGTACAACGCCCAGATACGTGCAGGACTTGAACTGACGTCCTCGGAGTTTGACAAGCTGGTCACGGACACCATCATTATTGGCGACCCAGACACCTGTATCGAGCGCTTGTACACGTACGAACGGGAATTGGGTGTGAACTACATAGTTGCGAGGTTGGTCTACCACAATATGCACCCAGGTGATTCGGCTCGAGCTATTCAATTGTTTGGTCAAGGTGTCGTTCCAGAATTTCGGATGTTCGGTCTCCCTGACGAAATCCGAAAGGTAGTATGACATGCCAGATACTTTTGACGAGTTAGAAGTCCTTCCGTGGTCCCAGGTATCAGAGCTTCACGAAGATCTTTTCGAGAAACAATTGGACTACGTTCTCACTCAGTCGGATTTTTACAAGAAAAAATTTGAAGAAGTTCCCCGGGCATCGGTCACTTCGCTATCCGATTTAGCTCTTTTACCATTTACCACGAAAGACGATATTCGCGGCAGCCTGTTAGAGCGGCCACCGTTAGGACTGCACGTTGCGGCGCAACTCAATGAAATAGTCCAAATTCAATCATCATCAGGCACTACAGGGATGCCGACTTTTGTTGCGGCGACTCAACAAGACATAGACACCTGGAATTCCATGGGAGCAAGGGTGTTTTATGCCAATGGTTTTCGCTCTCGGGATTGGGTAATGCATGCGTACGCCATGGGTCGCGGATTTGTGGGCGGATTGGTCAATATTGAACATCTCCAGCACCTCGGATGCTGTGTTATCCCGTTGGGTGCTGAGTCGGGTACAGAGCGGCTCCTACAAGCGATCGACCACTTAAAACCCGTTGCTATGTGTGCCACGCCGTCAATGGTGAACCACCTTGGGAGCGTTGCCCAAGATGTACTTGGCAAGAGTGCTGCAGAGCTTTCGATTCGTAAGATTTCCGTTGGAGGTGAGCCTGGCGGTGGCATACCCGCAATACGTCAAAAAATGGAGGAACTGTGGAACGCGGATGTCCGCGACATGATGGGTGGTGCAGACTTTGGGAGCACTTATTGGGCTGAATGCGATGCGAAGGACGGCATGCATCTGTGTAGTCAGGGATCATTACATGTTGAGTTGATCGACCCTGACACTCTGGAGTCACTACCAATTGAAGAAGGCACAACAGGTGAATTGGTCTACACCACATTGCGTCGGCAGGCAACACCACTGATTCGCTATCGCATGGGAGACATCGTCACGGTGTCAGCGCTGGATTGCTCGTGCGGCAGGACTGGATACCGCATCAAAACCCACGGTCGGGCGGACGACATGCTGATCGTCCGGGGTGTCAACGTGTTCCCCGCGGCGATCAAGGATGTCGTCACGCAATTGGCCCCTGACGCAACAGGCTATCTCAAGATTGATCTGGATTTCGATGGACACAGTACTTATCAACCCCTCAAGATGCGTGTCGAGCAAAGCCAAAGTTCCGCGCTGGATCCAAGTGAGCTGGCCAGGCGGGTTGAAGATTCGGTTCGAGACAAGCTCACGGTGCGCGTCATTGTCTCCATTGTCCCGGAAGGAAAAATCGAACGACCAGGGACCCAAAAAGAGAAACTTCTTGAAAAAATTAAGGTTTCATAACGACGCATGAATTCTTTGCATACGCGAATTTCTTTGAACTTTAGCGTGTAATCTTCGAAAAATTGGTAAGGGCAATACCTAAGAAAGGAGGCGCATTACGTGAAGATCTTAGAGGTCTCAAACCTTGCCAAATATTATGGTGACGCAGTCGCACTGAACGGCTCAAATTTAACTATGGATGCGGGTGAAGTCCATGCGATCGTTGGCGAGAATGGCGCGGGGAAATCGACACTCGTGAAGGTGCTCTCCGGAATTGTGGTGCCTGACGTTGGCACTGTGACCATTGCGGGCGAAGAGTTGGAGTTTGGCAACCCGCGCAAGTCAGATTCTCTAGGTTTAAGCACAGCTTTCCAGGAGCTTTCCTTAATTTCAAACCTGAGCGTTGCGGAAAACGTACTAATTTCTGATCTACCGACACGATTCGGAGTGGTAACTCGAAGAGCAGTCGAATCCCGGGCTCGTGAAATTCTCCAAGAGTGGGGTGTCGCAGATATTGATGTGAGCCTCAAAGTGGCGGCACTGTCCCTTAGCGCCAAGCAGCGAATTGAAATCGTTTGCGCACTTAACAAGAAGCCGAAAATCCTCATACTTGACGAACCCACTGCGGCGCTCCCTGATACAGCTTGGCTCTTCAAGCACATTCGCCTGATGCGAGATGCTGGTACTTGCGTTATTTACATCTCACACAAACTCGCTGAGATCCAGGAAATTTGTGACAGAGGAACCATCATGCGTAATGGCGCCGTAGTTGGAGAATTTCAGAAAGAAAACTTTAATCATGAGGAAATTATTTCCACCATGATTGGACGCTCGATTTCCCTTGCGTTTCCTGCGCGGGAAAAGCAATTGCCCACTGAGGCGGCGACCATCCTGGTGGCCAAAGATGTCAAAGTTGGACGCCAGGTTGCTGGGGTGAGCTTAGAGGTTCGCGCGGGAGAAATTGTTGGCATTGCAGGGCTTGAAGGCCAGGGTCAACGGGAGTTGTTTTATGCGCTAGCCGGTTCTATCAAGATGACTTCAGGAACTGTCACGGTTGATGGACAAGTTGCAAAGCTGAAGACACCAAGGACCGCTTTGCGTTCTGGCCCGGGGATCGCGCTCGTTCCGGAGGAACGGAAGCGGGAGGGGATATTTGCAGACATGACTTCGGTCAAAAATATTTCGGTCCCAGCCCTCTCCCAATTTACTATTGCAGGAATTATCCGAAATCGAACTGAGTGGCGTCTGTCCGCTAAGGCTGGCAGAGAGAATCATTTGCCGGAGGCCTTTTTGTCAAGAAATGTTGGCCAGTTATCGGGTGGCAACCAGCAAAAAACCGTTCTGGCTCGTACTGCTCTGGCAGGTGCGCAGGTACTACTCATGTTTGATCCAACACGCGGAATTGATCCGGCAGCAAAATTAGAAGTTTATAGCACCCTGCGTAAGTCATCAGGTGAAGGAGCCGGAATTTTACTGTATTCGACTGAGATCCCAGAACTTTTGGGCCTATGTGACCGGATCCTTGTCATGTACGGGGGCGAAATCGTTGAATCGTTTTCCTCGGGCGAAGCGACAGAAGAAAAAATCATGTCAGCTGCCGTGGGCCGACATACCAGCGCAATGTCACCGGGAGATAATCGATGAACACTATTCGTTCTATTGGTCACCGCATTGTGAGTGATGGTTCTACCCGAGCCGCGATCATCCTTTTGGTGTTTTTAGCAGTCTGGGCGAACTTCCAAGTTGGTGGGCTAAATAGCAGCATCATTAGCGGCTGGCTAGTGCTGTCGCTGCCGTTAGCAACGGCCTCCATTGGCGTCACCCTGGCCATCATTACCAAGCAGTTTGACCTTTCGGCTGCAGGGGTAATCACGCTCACGAATGTATTAATGGCTACCAGTTTTAAAGACATGAGCGTGTGGCTTGTGATCATCCTGATGCTTCTGATGGGTGCCGCGATTGGCCTCATAAACGGAGCATTCGTGGTGTTTGGAAAACTCCCAGCGATTGCGGTAACGCTGGCAACTCTCATTATCTTGCAAGGTGTTGCGTTGATTCTCTTGGAACGCCCAGGGGGGTCAGTTGATGCCGATTTGATTTCATTCGTTACTGGAACCTCAATTGTTCCGCGACCACTTATCATCCTGATCGTCCTCGTTCTTGCATGGTTGATATTCAAGCGAACGAAGTTGGGTATCTACATGTTTGCCGTCGGGCAAGATGAAGAAGCGGTCCATCTTTCAGGTGTGTCTGTTCGAAAAGTTCGCCTGGCAATTTTCACCATAGCGGGCATGCTTTATGCGCTCGCGGGTGTTTTCCTTTCTGCCGCAATCCAGTCAGGCGATGCAACAATTGGCGGGTCCTACCTTCTGCAGACTTTCGCTGCGATCGCCATTGGAGGCACAGCCTTCATCGGCGGCAGTGGCTCAGCGATTGGAACCATCTTCGGAGCGCTCACATTAATGATTATCCCAAAGATGCTTTTCGTTGTGGGCATTAGCGACTGGAGCCAGAGAATTTTCACGGGCGTCCTCATTATTCTCGCCGTCCTCATTGGTGCGATAACCGCGATGAGGCAGAGAGTCAAACTCAACGAAGTCGCAGGTGAGATGGAACAAGCAGAAGCGCATCAATTGGTGGAAGGAAGTGATCGCTAGTCATGAATACTGATGCTGCCGCAAGACGCAATTTACTGACTTCGCCGGGATTTGTTCGGCCTGTTCTTCTAATGAGCCTTGCGATCGGAGTGCTTTTTCTCGGTCGGTTCTATAGTGATGGGCTTCCCTCATGGATCGCCGCGCAGGCAATTCTGACTCAGAGTCTTTTCGTCGCTGTCTTGGCTTTTGGCCAAGGCCTAGTAATGCTAATCGGTGGACTAGATCTCTCGATGCCCGGCGTAATAGCGATCTCCGCCACTATTGTGGCATTGGGTACGAGCGTTTGGGAATGGCCGGTCATCGTTGCGGTCATTGTGGCGTTGTTGGCCTCCGCATTTATTGGCTTGTTCAGTGGTTTTCTGATCGCAAGATTCCAAATTCCCGCGTTTATTATCACGCTCGCGATGGGCGGAATTCTGACCGGCCTTGCCATTGGATTGACATTCGGACGTAAAGCCCCAGCCGCACCGGATGTCGTCGTGACTCTTTTTAGCGGGATCGGAAAAATTTTCGGGATTGGTATTCCCATTTTCGTGTTCCTCCTTGTGGGAGTGCTGGGTTATATAATCCAAGCCAAGAGCACGTTTGGCAGACAAGCGTACTTAATTGGAAGTTCACAGCCCGCAGCCCGCATAGCTGGCCAACCGGTGCTTCGCATTGAAATTTTAGTGTACGTTGCTGCCGCACTTTCTTCAGGTGTCGCGGGAATAATGCTGCTTGGCTTTTCAGGCAACGCTCAACTGAGTTTGGGCGATGAATGGCTAATTCCAGCCATCGCTGCCGTACTTGTCGGCGGAACCGTAATTGGAAGCGGTATGGGCTTTTGGCAGAGCACTTTCACCGCGACGGTACTTTTGACGACAATCATTGTTGTCATTCAAGCAACCGGCTTCCCTACGGGAGTCAAGTCCGTTCTCTACGGAGTTGTCATTCTCGTGGCCCTGTTGCTCACACGCCCAGACCGCAACTGGCGGTTTGGAAAATCGAGAATTCCCCAGCAAGCGCTGGAGGGATAGTGACGAGAGGAAATGTCAAGATGAAGATGAATAACAAAGCACTTGCGGCGATTCTATGCGCTGGTGCTCTAACGCTAGCCGGTTGCGGTGGTTCCTCGGACAGTGCTACAGACAGCGCTGCTACCGGAGACACTGCATCTGCAGACGCGGGCGGAGACGCTGCAGCCAGCGACAATCCGGTTGCGGCCAATTGCTCCATTCTTGGAGCAGGAGCTGTCCCTCCACGTTCGGGTGGTGACAAGTACATCGTGTACATGACATCGCTGAATATCGGTAACTCTTGGCAAGAAGGGGCATACAACACAGGCATGGGTGTCGGTAAAATGGCGCCTTACAGCGATTGTGTTGAGGTTCGTGGAGCACGTGACGAACCCGATCCCCAGGCTCAGATTTCACAGGTGCAGTCCATGGTTGCTGCTGGCGCCGACGCCATCATCAGCTACGCACTTTCACCAACTGCGATCAACGCCGCCTACACGGAAGCTTGCAACGCAGGTGTGACCGTGGTTGTTTATGACGCAACGGTAACTGACCCTTGTGTCTACAACGTCTCCTACATCACTTCAGTACCTGAGGGAATCGACGGCCAACCCGTCGAGAACCCATTCATGGGCTACAACGCCATGGACCAGTTGCTGCAGCTAATGGGCGGACCTGGCACGGTATTCGTGTCACACGGTGTCGCTGGTACTTCCACGGATATCGTTCACTACGGATCAGCACTTGCTGCGATGGAGAACTACCCAGGTACCGAAATTCTCACTGAGTACGATGGCCTCTGGGATAGTGCGCAACAACAAAAAGAAACTGCTAAAGCACTCGGGTCCTTCCCGAATGTTCAAGGTATCTTTGGCGGATACGGCGAATCCGGCGTAGTCAAGGCACTGGATGCAGTAGGTAAGGAAATTCCTGTATCCGGCGAGACATCCAACTACTTCCGTTTGCGTCTACTCGGCGGTTACCCAGGAGTTTCGATTGGCTCCCCCCCATCACAGGGTGCGATCGCAATGAAGGTGGCCTTGGCAGTTATTCTTAATGGACCAGAAGGCATTCCGATGGATATCGAAGTTCCTTACCGGATGGTCACTGCAGCAAACGTGATTGAATGTCAGCAAGCTGCTGATGCTCCAGCCACCGAATACTGCAACGTCTTCCCAGAGGGCACGGTCGGCGACGAGGAAACTGCAGATATTTTCAACGTCATGGCCCCTGAGGTCTCGTTGATGATGTCTCAGACAGGGAACGTTACCCCTGGTATAGATGCAACTCCTTACACCGCGGAGTACTTGGCCGGATTTGAGCAGGATTCATCACGTCGATACGTTACGCGTGAAGTCTGCCCAGATGGCTGGACAAAGGGCATGTTGCCTCAGAATGTTGAAGGCTGCGTTCAGTCCTAACGTTCTAGTTTAAATATCCAAGATGAGCCTGGCCCCGATCACCGTAAAAGGTTATGGGGGCCAGGCCTTCTCTTTTCTACTGGAAGAAAGATGGAGTGAGGGTCGCTATGGGTGAAGTACATGTGGCAATGATGAATTTGCTGTGGCCACGGAGTGGATTACCACGGCAGTGGTTCTATGATTATTGGTCAGGCGCACATACCCAAATCTCCTCTCGCCTGCCCGGGATCCATCAGTATTTCGAACATCACCTCGATCCTGATCTTGGTGAAGGTATGCCGGGTGCAGAATCGTGGAATCAAAGTGGCACTCGAGGATTCTTTGGTGACGCCGAGATTACATTTGTCTCTGAGCAGGATCTCGCGGAGTTTGGGGAGAGCCTCAGCCCACTGATGGAAGATGAACAAAATGTTTTTGAAAAAACAATTAGCTACCAAGCTCCGGGAGAATTTTCTCAAACTCTTAAGGATGACACACCTGATCAATCACCAAATGGGGATCTTGGCGACCAGCTAAAATTTATGATTTATGTCCAATCCGCCGTTGGGCTAGCAAGGGACGTTTTCCGTGACACCTTCGTGAAGCAGATAGCGGAACCCTTATGCGAGAGCGAGCACATCTCGAAGGTGCGATACCGACTCGTAAATTTTTATGACAACGACGCAGTCACGCTGCTTGCGCCCAACGTGAGTAATTTTGAGGCCCCAGAGAATCAGTTTGATGGATGTTTGGAAGTGGTCTTTCCGAATCCCATGGCCCGCCATAGATTCATCGGAACTGCACCGCAGAAGCAAAATAGCGCTACCTTGGCAGATCTCACGCGAGGAGTTACCTGCCACCGTGCAATCCGCACATTCACCGTCTATAACCATGGCGAGGTCACTCTTGCTGGGTTGAGAACCCCTCAAATGGCGGCACAAATCGAGGCACTTGGCGCGTTTAACCAAGTCAATGAGGAGAGTTACCGTCTCCTTCTTGGTCATCACACTGCTTCTTCGAAATACCGACCCGAGCCTTTCCGTTGAGGTGAAAATTTTGCGCCCCAAGAATTGCCAGCATAAAAATGTGCATCCGCTTCTCGGTGAGATGACCCCGCGTACAACCGCATTTTCAACTGCACCCTCAAATACACGAAACGACTAAATTGGAGATGAGATGATCGAGACAAAAGCAATTTTGATTGGCGAGAAACCACGTGCGGTCAGTATCGGCAGCATCAAGATTCCCGATTTGGGTCCACACGACGTATTGATTTCATCCCGAGTCGTAGGCATTTGCCGATCTGATGTCGAACTCCGCGACGGCCACCTCGAGCACATCTTGAACATTGATTACCCGATCGTCCCTGGCCATGAGTGGAGTGGGCAGGTCGTTGAGGTTGGAAAGGGCGTGAGTCGATTCAGCGCTGGTGACAGGGTGGTGGGGGAGTGCTTGATTACACCGCTAGATTGGTTTGGCTGCAACGTGCATGGAGCGGGTTCCGAACTCTTCACAGCGCCTGAGCAAGTGCTACATAAATTGCCCGATGCGGTAGACGACGTCATGGGCGCACTCGTAGAGCCGTTTACTATCGCATTTCGAGCGATCAGAGAAGCTGGGCGTTGTGATTCCGGAGATGTCGTGGCAATTATTGGGGGAGGCATGGTGGGCCAGTGTGCGGCCGCGATTTGCCGAGCTAACGGTGCAGTAACTGTCATGATTGAACCCAAGGAACTTCGGCGGGACGCTGCCAAGGAGCTCGGCGCCGATTCACGATAGACCCCACGCAGATAATTAATCTTGAAGAATGGTTTCTCGAGAATACTGGACTATCAGGGCCGAGTCTGGTCGTGGAGGCCTCGGGCGCACCAGCCGCACTAGCTCTCGCCCTCGATGTGGCGACATTTGAAACTCGCGTTGTTATGATTGGCATCACCAGCGTGACACCCATCGCGGCGCCCCTCAACGTCATCCAGGCGAAAAATCTCGTTATTACCGGAGTTACAGGTTCGCCTAAAGTTTGGCCTGCTGCACTGCGTTTCCTTGCGCGCGCGGGTATAGACCTTCGCGGTTTAGTGACGGCAACTTTTGACTTCGATGATGCCGCTGAAGCGTTCTTGGCGGTTGAAGATCCAGTACAATTGAAAGTGCATCTCATCCCAGGTGGTGCATCCTGATGGCGGGCACTGCACCAGTGCTCGGAGTTGAGGGCTTAACAGGGACGTATCTCAGAACTGAACTTATTTCCCAGGGATGGTCCGTAATTGGCGTGTCGCGACGTGCATCAACATTCGAGCATTCGGGTTACACTCATGTGTCGGTGGATCTCTTGGACCGCGAGGCGACCTTTGCTGCCCTTGAGTCTTTTAGCGGCATCACCCACATCTATTTCTGTGCATTCATGTGGTCGGAGAGCAAGGTCGCAGAGATCGAGCGAAACATGGGACTTTTGGTTAACGGTGTCGAGGCAACTGAGGCCGCTTCGCCAGGTCTGCAACATGTGTGTCTCTACGAGGGTGGTAAGTGGTATGGGTGTCACGTTCACGCTTTTAAGACGCCCGCCTACGAAGATGATCCACGGGTCATGCCGCCGAACTTCTATTACAATCAGCAGGACTATTTGGTTGAGCGTGCATCTGCAGCTCGTTGGAGTTGGTCTGCACTTCGCCCGGAGGGAGTAGGCGGTGTGTCAACTAGCACGCCACATAACTTTGTACAAGTTGCCATCATTTACGCGGTGATTTGTAAAGAGTTGGGAGTTCCACTTCGCTTCCCAGGCACACCGACATGTCGTGATGCCCTGTACGAAATGACGGATGCTCGACTACTGTCCCGCGCGGCCATATTTGTCAGCACGGAACCGGAGTGCTGCGAAGAAGCATTCAACGTCACTAACGGAGATCAGTTTCGCTGGGGACAGATGTTCCCTTATATCGCATCCCTACTCAAGATGGAGTACGGCGGCACACAGACCATGAAGCTGACCGAAATGATGAGTGACAAGGGTCCTCTATGGGATCAAATCGTAGAAAAGTATGGGCTTGCCAAATACCAACTTGAGGAATTGGCGTTTTGGGAGGTTGGCGACGGGATTTTCAGTCAAGAGTGGGACAACGTTCGAAGTATCATCAAAATTCGAAAGGCCGGTTTTGACGAATGTATTGATTCGCGTCAAATGGTGGACGATATAGCAGAGGAACTCGCTCTTCGAAATATTATCCCAAGGTATGAGGAAACACCTTCATGAATCAATAGTTGTCCGTGGCGGTGATTAAGTGCGGCTTGGACAATAGGACAGGCTGTGGTGGAAAAGTTCGCGCGCCGGGAATCAATCTGGCCGGAGTCTGTGCGCTTTGAACACCTAGATCTATGGGATCCAATCCATACCGAGGAAACATTCAGGAGCGTCGGATCTCACGACGTGGTCGTATTCGCCGCATGTGCAGATGGACCGGATATCGGGGGTCTTGCCGGACCGAACGTCAAGCTACTGGGTCATGCGCTCAATGCTATTCGCGATTCTGGGTTGGGGTATACAGCATGTGACGTTGTGTAAGGGTGGGAAGTACTACGGAGTTCATATTGGGTCGTTAAAAACACCGGCGAAAGAGTCGGATCCCAGGCGCCCTGGACCAAATTTTTATTATGCACAGCAGAATTTTCTGGAGGGGCGCGCACATCAGGTCGGGTTTGCCTACTTCATCTTCTGGCCTGAGGCGGTCTGTGGGATTGCCCCCGGGTAACCCGCTGAACCCTCTCTTAGTGATGTCCGTGCACGCGACCATTTGTCGCGAAGTGGGGATTCCCCTGAGGTTTCCGGGACCGCGAGGAAACTACGAGGCTCTTTATCAAGTCACAGACGTAGGACTTTCAGGACGGGTTACAGTCTTGGGTGCCATTTTGATGGAAGCACGTAACGAGGCGTCCAGCATTGCAAATGGAGATTACCTGCGCTGGGTGCACTTATGGCTAGGGTGGTTTCTAGCGGTTGTCGCAACGAGATTGTTGTTGGAGGTGGCATTTTCTTTTCGTCGAATCCCGAAGATACTGGCCTGCACTAGCCGCGCGACATCTCTGCGGTGGGCGTAGTGGCTCGATTTAGTTCATTGGGCGGTGCGGGTCTCATTTTAGCGGTGTGGGTTAGGGTCGAAAAGGCCTCTCCGCCCATTTGCTTGGGCGTCCTCAGCGCACGACGTTGCTGCAGATCTATATGGCGTTTCAGACTGAAAATGACGCACATTCGGAACCAAACATCGCGCCAGCGATCGAAACCGACACCCAAGAAAACGAACCAAAAAATGAAAGAGGGTGAAATGTCTGCAGAAATGAATAAATCAATTAAATCTGCCTTTTTTAGCGTTGAGTTGCCCATGATTGATAGGTCCTCGGTCAACATGGGCGGTGTCAACACTGCCATTGACGCAGTGAAATCTGCCGCCAAAGACGGTTACACAACCGCTACGCAGGCAGCCACCAAAGTCCGCCACAATGCCGGTCAGACCGTCACCCTCGTACGTGAGGCA
>Ga0105054_10003744_pt1 | contig 23312 bp, 16 predicted proteins | sample BON02_FD_78091 | JGI IMG/M metagenome (GOLD analysis project Ga0105054, IMG submission 78091) | Freshwater microbial communities from Lake Bonney liftoff mats and glacier meltwater in Antarctica - BON-02 (megahit assembly) | ecosystem: Environmental > Aquatic > Freshwater > Ice > Glacier...
TTCAATATCCGCTCAATCTACATTGCTAGGATGGAAGGTTTGGAGCGCCCTGAACGCTTCACTCTAGCATTCTGGAAGAACCAAAACAAAAAAACTAATCAGATCATTGCGGAGAATGGCGATTTTTCTGTGAACCTATCTACCATATAGGACGCTTCGAGACCCAAAAGTAAGAAAAGTAAAAAAGAGAATTAAAAACTAAAGCGCGTATTCCATTTTGTTCATTAACTCAATATACTCAAATGTTACTATTTGAATAATACTGAAAAACCATGAAAAACCATCAAACTTGCGAATTCGTAGCTGAAACAAAAATCAATTGCATATCATTTTGTTTCTAATTTCATTTCCATCTCGTAACGAGATTGATTTAGTCAATCCGTTGAATCTTTCATTGTGGCTAAAAAAATTATTTCTAGTGTCTACTTGAAGGTATTCATGTCTTGTATACTCGAGGCGCTTTCATCCAATGGAAGCCTCGAAGATGTGCTAATCAATTATCCAGTGTGTGGCATGAGCACTTTCGCTATATGGTGGGTCACCAACGATCTCCCGGATTCTACCATTGCAAGATTCCCCCCGAGTTCACCACGATGGTATTGGGCCGCTGTCACTTTTGTAGTTTTTGCTCTTCAAATAATTACTGATTGTAGCACCGGTAATTTCGGCATTTCAGTTGTTTATTGCACTCATGCAGGAATGCTTGCCCTTTTGGTGAAGAGATTTGATTCAAGGCTGTTCACCGTTGACGAGTTGTGGGTTGCTTGGATGGCAGTGGTTATTGTTGTTGCAGTTGTTTTATATTATGCATTCATTCTTCCTATACTTGATTCAATGGCCCATGTGGTTGGCTGGATACTGGGAGTGGCTTGTGGATCGTTTTACAGCATGGTTTTATCGACAGGTGTTTGGCGCATCATTGATGAAGAGAGCCTCAGCTAGAAACCATTCACCTTGTTTATGTTGTCTATGCCTCTAAATTTAATGATGTATAAGTTCGTAACCTGCACGGATCACAGGTTTTACAGTATTTCTGCTTCAAGATTGTCGAGTATCAGGCTTCATTTTAATATTCGACAACTGCACGTAGCATCAATAGATTCTAGAACAGTCGGTCTTCCACTCGCTTTAATATAATTTTCACATAAGTTTTGGATTTTTGAAATTCGAAAAACGGTGAATGTACCGTTAATATTGCGATCAGCTGTTGTTAATGATAACGATGAATAGCGATATCCGTTTCAGGTATTCACTCCTATGCTACAGCGAGAGATCCTTCAAGAAGGTCTGCTAGAAAAACAGTCGGTTAAAACTGTATTCGGAAAACATAAATGGCATCCCCGTTACTTTGTACTAGATGATCGACGGTCACTTTGCTACTACGATCCAGCAACTGGCGTTCTCAAGTGTCAAATCGCTTTAACTGGAGATACGACCGTCAAGCCGATAGACGGGAAGAGTCTAGAGCTAGTAACTCCTTATGTAAGAATGGTCTTGAAAGCAAACTCTTCGATATTGAGGGATGCGTGGCGTCACGGTATCCATTGCGTTATCAAAGAAGCGCAATTAAACAAAAACAAATTGAACGTGGTTCGAAAGCGGGCTCAAGAGATGAGAATGCCGCAGCAAATGGGCGAAACAGGTAGAGGCACGCACATGTTCAAAGCCGGTGGATCTACATTTGAGGTAGACACGAGATACACGTTGGAGAAAGTCATTGGTCAAGGAGCCTATGGGGTGGTGGTTGCCGCTAATGATGAAGTAACAGGATCACATGTAAGTTATTAGGAGTTTGGGCTATTTAATGTTCATAATTGGGTCTCTAGGTTGCTATTAAGAAAATTCGAGGGGTTTTTGAAAACGTGATTGATGGGAAACGAATTTTGAGAGAAGTCAAGTTGCTCAGGTTCCTGAAGCATAAGAACATCAGTCATATTATTGACTTAATGCGACCTGCTCCGATACCTGGACAATCTCGAATTCAGTTTGATGACGTCTACATCGTTCTGGATCGTATGGACACAGATTTGAATCGAGTTATTTATTCCGACCAACTGCTGTCAGACTTGCACATCCAATTTTTAATGTTCCAATTATTAAGCGCTGTTCATTACTGCGAGACTGCTAACGTAATCCATAGAGATCTTAAACCGTCTAATATCTTGGTGAATGCCAAGTGTGAGCTGAGAGTTTGCGACTTCGGTTTAGCTCGTGGCATGCAAGCAAGTTCCGACGAGTTAACAACGTATGTCGTGACTCGATGGTATAGAGCACCTGAACTTATTCTCGCGTGCTATAACTATTCAAGTGCCATTGACATGTGGTCTGTTGGATGCATCTTTGCTGAACTGCTGTCGCGGAAACCTATTTTCGCGGGGGAGGATTTTCTGCACCAGCTGAAACTCATCTGTGAGGTAATTGGATCTCCTTCTCACGAAGATCTGGCATTCATGAACGAAGGCAGTGCGAATAGGTATCTCCGTGACATGGAATTCATGCCTAGAAAGGAATGGAGGGATGTTCCTGGGCTTAAGGACGCTCCTGAAAAGGCTTTAGATTTGTTAAACAGTATGCTTACTTTCTCGCCGAGGAAACGAATATCAGCTTTAAATGCACTCAAACATCCATATCTAGCCACGTACCATAAACAACCTATTAAATCAGCACCAGTTCAATTTGACATCGAAGCTATCGAGAGAATGAATCTTACTCGAAAGCAACTGCGAGAAGCAATAATGGAAGAGATTCGATTTTTCAGAGGCGATTGTTACGATGAACAAAGGCAGCAGAGTGCTGCATCAGCGTCTAGTACACCTGCGAAGAAGACGCGAGGTAAAGAGGAGTCAGCCTCGTCAACCGGTAGCAAATATACCAGACATAAGGAAGAGTCAGCCTCATCGGTTACGTCTGCCAAGTATTCAAGACCAAAAGAAGAATCTGCGTCATCTGTAACGTCCGCTCCAAGCGACACTACAGCTTTGATAGAGTCGTGAACCAATTATAAATATATGCCCGTTTTTTAATTTTTAAATTAGAAATCTGGATTCGGGCTCTGGAAAGTCGGAAGTCTCCAGTGGCGTTTGTCGTACAAGACACGGTGTACATATTCTTCATAGGTGCGTTGATTTCCAGTGAATGGTTTTGTATCAGGTTCTAGGCGGTAAAAGAAAGGCATGCTGATTCTGGACTCAGGTGAAAAGGCTGCGTGCAAGCAAGGTCGTATGGCACCTTCACTGAGTTCCCCCATGAGTTCTCCTGCAAATAGAACTAATTGGTTGTCACGGATGCTTTCATCGATTGAAATCCAGTCGTTTAGAATGGGGTCGAGAACCTTCAGACCACATGATGACGCTTTGGGAGATATCGTCAATAGTCCTAGATCCGCGTGCAAGCCACAAACAGCATTCACTTCAGAATATTCAAAAGTTCGTAAAACGGAGGCACGATAGGAATGCCTGCAATCACCAGCGATCACAGGTACATTAAGGCGTCTGAAGAGGATGGAATGACATAAAGTGCCAATGGATTCAAATACCGTGCACAACTTGAGAGACATTTCAGGCACACTCATTATCAATTCCTTAGAATCCTGATCCGGAAAGAATGATGCTATCTTTTCCATGTATGCCCGGAACTGGTCGTCGCATACTCCACTCCTGGGTAGCCTCGTTTGCAAGAACGGTCTGGAAGGATGCGGTCTAAATCCCACAAATCTTCCTCGATCAAATAGATCAACCCAGGGTTCAAGGTTGTCTGACACACTAGTAATCATTCGAATTGCAGCGTACATATTTTTAATCAACTTTGGAAACTGTTTCCATCCCTGTGACATGTCAACAACGATTCATTGCGTGAAAGTCACATACTTACTTTTGGAAGATCAATGACGCACCAGTTTCTGTATTTCATTTCATTCGTAAGATGCATCATCGCCTCTTCTCGGAAAGTCATGAGTCCAGATAATCGGACTGGAATTATCTGTTTTAATTGCTGAATTCGAAGATTCTTGACTTGTATAGAAACCGGAAATATTCGAATGATACATGCATCGAGGGTTTGTTGGTGGCTTTGAAGTAAAGCACATCGAGTGATTATCTGTGATAGACAACTAAATGGATAGAAACAGGTGAAAGGCTCATCCTCTTTCAGCATGAGTATATGCGGATAGACTTCTTCTGGGAGATCAATTTCTGTTCTGCACCACGCTAGTGATTCGCGGAAGAATTGTATTGGATCGAAATTCGAAATAAACTCAGCAGGAGATGCAATTGTCAATTTGCTAATCATGAAACGCGGCACACGTATTCGCCTATCATCGATGGAAAGAATGACTTCCATAAATACCTGGTAGACCATCTATTTAAAAAAAAAATCGTTTTTTTTTTAACACAATTCAATTTTAAAGCACTATTTTTTTTTTAACAAACCTACAACAACTATTAAACTTTTGAAATTCGAAATATGGCGACATAATATCTCTGAAATAATCTTCGAACATTGAAGATGAGGAACTCTTAAAATGTTTTAAAGATACGGTATTTAAAATTTAAAACCCCGGACAGCGAAGTCGCAGAAATTCTATGTCTAGGAGATGGCCTACTAGTACTCAGTATCCTGATATCATAGTTCACTGAGGAACTCACGATATATTCAACCAGGTTCTGGGCCTAGAATCATTTTAATTACTAAATATGAAATATAATGAACGAGGAAGAAATAATTACCAGTATAAGGATGTCGATTCACTTCTCTTCAATCGCAAGAAGGAAAAGAACCCACCCTTCATTCTTTCTCAACATGTATACCAGACTCAGAATATACTATCATCATTTTAATATGACACCGATAACGACGAAGTGTCGTTTGGTTTCAAAGTTGGAAAATGATTTGCAAAAGCAGATTTTGAACGAAAACACGTCGGATTCGATAAATAGGTGCACGAATAGTTATTATCAACAAAACCATTTCGGGGTTTACAATAGAAGTCGTAAAACACAATGTCATTGAATAGTAAAATTACTTTCTAGGCTGCTTCAGGTGTCGACTGAACTGTTCATTATAATCCAAGCGAAGCAATAACGTCGAGTTTACTCTAACAAGAACTGTGTATAGAAACATGGAGACGCGATGGAAATCCACTGATATTTGTTCTACTGCTGAATCGTATCCGGCAATATCCTCTGAATCACTCATTAATTTATCATGGAATCTGAAAACCAGATGGCAGAATTTCATGCATTGCCGAAGAACGTCTTCTAGTGCTTTTCTAATAACATGGTTGTGAAGAAACGATTTCGAAACCAGTGACTCCACAAATTTCGCATGTGCTTCTTCGACAACTCTGAAATCTTTGGCATGGAGCATATTATCAACTAATTCTTTCTGAAGAGAATCAATTACATCCACTTGCAAATGGAATTGAAGATTGTTCACTAAGAAGGCCATTGATGCGCGTTGCCTCCACGATTTCATAAGTCGCTTTTGTTGCATGGGATTACATTTCTTTTTGAATTGCGTTTGATTTAAAATGGCCCATGATTCTTGCAAGGCATTTTCTACTCGCTTCAAGCCCAGTAAGAATCTAAATATCGTTCCATATTGGTCAAGCGTATGTTGAGTAAGGAGTAAATGCAAAGGCCACGAAACTCGCATTTTTAAATCCAGCAACGACAACCAAGCATCAGCATCAGTGACTTCGGGGGCACTGAAGTTCCACGAACCAACTTGTAGAAAACATGGCCGAGCCTCTTGCTGGAAATCTCTTAAATTCGACTTGTTTAATTCACTTTTGGCCACAATTCCGACCCAGGCATGTCCAGCGACTCGCTCAAGCTTCAAGACTCTTTGAATATTAACATCGCCAGATATGAACGCCCTCTTGATGCCATCACAGTCCATCACAGCAACTTCCAGCATCATCTTAATCGCTCCACTGGGTGTTAATTCAGACTTATAAGATACATGAATCGTGTTGTGTATATAGACGGACTTGCGTGCCGGAAAAGCCCCAAGCTTTTCATTTTCCCCTGAAAACAAGACGACGCTTCCATTGTATGCGTATAAATTGACACGATCCCTGTCAGGAGAGAATTCTACAGTACACGATATGCTGTTTGGAATGTCACCCAGTGCGGTGGGACCAAGCATGGGATCATGGTGAATCACTAGTGACACCCATGTAGGTTGGTCGCCTCGAAACTGTCGAACTTGTATCGAAGATTCAAAGCCTCGATCAACCGCCATCTTTGAAGCGAACCACAATCCTCCTCCAGGTTGCATTACCTCAATAATACCGTCACTCAAGTGGGCATCTCCAACCATCACTAGGCTTGATACTGGAGTTTTTTCACCCTTGTGTATCGAAGGAGTTCTCGTCGTGCTACTATCCAGAAATGAATTAATGATTGACCCTCCTCCTACTCCTCCAGAACAACCTTTGAATCCAGGCCCAAAATGAATTTTAGATCGTTTCAAATGAACTCTTAGTTTAGAGAAGCACTTCGAGGTGAAATCGTCCCAATCATCCAGCCCACATTGAATGGCGGCTTCTCTCCAAGCTCCGCTATTCACGGCCGCTTCCGATTGGGACAAGGATGTCTTAGGATTGGTAGACATGAGATCGCCTCCAAGGCTGATGAATGAAGAGAAGAACTCCCCACGGCCTAACAGATAGAAATCACGCACGAAATTAAGATGATTGATAAGCGACGCTCGATCTACTACCAGTTTCTGCACCTCAAATGCGATGAACAAATACCATTCATCAATAATACGCTCAATCTCCTTCATGGCGAATGTAGACTTCGCAGCCACAAACATCGAAACAAATTTATTGATATCGCCGCTTACACTTTCTCTTTGGAGAACACGGACTGATTTGCCGACAAAAAGAACTTTCTCTGCCATTTCTTTTCGAAAATAAGAATAGGGCAGCATTTCCTCTCTCAGTCGAAACTGTGATTTCCATTCGTATTCTGCAATCAATGGATGAAAATGTCCTTCCCCATATACCAGGACTGTCTCTTCATCCTCAGGGATATAAACCGAATAATCGCGTTCTTGTATAAAGAACTCTCCGTACTCATCAATGAGCATACCGAAAGCCATCCAAGCTTCAGTCATGTTGAAGAAGACCGAATTGGAAAAAAATAACATCCTCGACAAAGTTTCTCGGATTCGTTTGGATCCACAACGAACCATTTTCATATAAAGATAATCAAGAATTTGTCCACCAAACAATCCTGTACGTTTTATTTCATCAGTAATTTCAAAAACCATTTGAATCACTTGGGGCCATTCTCCTAGCAAGAACCTTATTTGAGATAATGGGGTGTGGGGGTCCTTGAGGATGAACTGCTCCATCTCGCAAACATTAGCATGGTGTTTGTCGATCACTTCCTTTACAGATGATTCATAAGCGGTCATTACAAGACAAGGTGACTGACTACTCTTGATGAGCTGATCCAACTTGCGCACAACGACGCCGATGCTTGCCAGTTCCTCAATGACCTTTGCTTCGGGAATGGAAACTACTTCGGGTACGAGCACTTGGTTGACACGTGCACCTTCTTCAGGGAGAAGTACAACGACACCTTCATATCCACAAAGGGAGAGAAGGACCTCATGCATCACCATCTTGAAATACTACCTACCAAAAACTCTATGCAGTTTTTTCAAATTGATTCCATTTTTTCAAATGTGATTCATTCAATTCAATACTAAAATGATACGCCCAAGAAAAAGGTAGTATCCACTCCACGTAAAAATCAGATAGCTGAACCTATTATGAGTTTAACAAGAATCAGCTGATTACCAAAGATTTCGTTCGCTCTTCCCTTCAACTTTGAAACATGATCAATTTATCTAGTTCATTGAATGAACGAGAATGGACTTTTCCAGACTAATCTGGTCGCGAAAGAATCTTTTTGGGCTTCTTCATCCGCTGGCTTTTCATTCTTCTATGTCCTTGAGTAAATAAATAGAAAAATCATTAATTAATTAAAAGAATTAATTAAAAGGTAATCTGGAAGATAGTGGAGTAGGCAAATTACATGATCGATGACCAAGACTGGGATATACTAGAGAGTAACTAATACCTGCAGCAACAGCACCAATGGCTGCACCAGCATTGACATCTGAGAAATCGGGAGCGTAATCATTCAAACGAGAAACCAGAACCCCTGTAGCTATAAATACTGGGATCAGCACCACCATAGTTCGAGGAAACGAAGAGACAGACTTGACCTTGGAATCCACGGGTAAAAACAACCCACTGGATCTAAACAAGCCAAATTTACCTGCTAAATAAAGAGACATATACACGCCAGATGAAAATGCGCTGGCTGCATGCCCTGACGGATACGATTCATTGTAGTTGCCGATGCTTTGTTCAATCCTGGCGTCCGCTGAGGGTCGAAACCTGCCAACTGCGTGCTTCACACTAGTCGTTACCAGTTCCTGTAGCGCAAAAGCCTGTATCAAACCCAAGCAAAAGTGGTGAAAATCCACAAATAGAGGCCAATCATGATACCTATATTGGAGAATCACCTGAATTCCAATCGAAGTCAAAATAGGAACAAGAAGTACCAAAATAAGGAGCTCTACTTTGCTTATTGTGTCATCACGATACGGATACTGAAGTGATGTATCAGCAGGCATTTTAAACCTTTCGTGATGATCTCCATATCGGTACATAACGGAAGACAATATCAAAAGTACAAGGGAAGTGATCCAATCGATCCAAAATGTCCTAAACAATTGCGCGAGAGACAGTGAACATAGCCAATCTACCACCTGTTCTTCGTCATCGTCCTCTAACAGATCAAGATTGGGATCCATCTTATCAAGGACGCTATAAAAACTTAACGGCCATTTTATGAGACGGTGACTTGCTGCTGAAGTTAAAACTGATTCTTGATTTGAAAAAAGGAATAAACGTAAATAAAAAGGGTAGCATCCACGTGCTGGATCTGATTGACTCTGATATTGATTTTGAGGAGTATGATTGATTCCTTTGAAGAGAGAGATCTCGACAATGAAATGTTCCTTGCAATTCAGGCGAAAGACCTTGAAGCAGTCATCGATGTTATTGAAGAAGACGAAGCTGCTCGTTGTAAGGTTGCACCAAAAGGAATCAGGAAAGTACACCAGATTTCTCCGTTGGTAAATTTTGAGGATCCTTACGGGAACTACCCGCTTGCATTGGCTTGTAAGATTGGAGCAAAGAGAACCGTGATTGGACTTATCCTCCGAGGCGCGGATTCAAATTTTGAAAACAAATTTGGAATGACTCCTTTGATGGTTGCTTGTCAAGGAGGCAATGCCAATGCGGTCAAGGCTCTCCTTCGTAAGCCCATTCCACAATGTCCTCCACCTGCAGCAGTGATGTACGTCAACACCAAAGGTCTAACTGCATATGATTACGTAGATACTAAAAGTGCAGCCAAAATCCTACCGCTATTAGATTCGTTCAAGAAAAAGCAATCGACGAAGTTTGTTCGAAGAATACAACAATCACAACAGGGGCGACTGAACAAAGATGAGATCTCTTTAACAGAACTTGACTCTTCCGAAATAGATAAAGAGTTGTCTGACAAATTAACTGACTTTAATTTCTCACAATGGAAAAAGTCATTTCTCGAGGAAACTGTGTTGTTATTAATGTCTAAAGTCCATTCAAGCATTACGAAAGCAAGGACCATGACGAAAAAGCAGTGCATTGCTGCCAGAGATAAAGTGAAATCGATACCAAGAAAAGCTGTACATGTGTATCACAGCGTTGATTCATTGAATAAGACAAGGAGAGATCACGCTGCATCAGTTATTCAACAAACGGTCTCAAGCTACTTGGCGAGGAAACGTCTTCGCGATTCTGTGTTGCTAGCTGCGCAAGAGATGCAACGGCGTAAAAAATTAAGCAACTATGTTAGTAAGATCCAAAGGCAATACCGGAATAGGTTATTTGGCAAAGCAGTTACGCATTTGGTGCTGACAAGTCACATGGCTAGACGCATACAATCCCAATTCCGAGGTTACTTGGAACGTAAAGGAAGGAACAGCGTATTGAAGATGTTGAGGTCTGGCAAGAAACTATGGATGGAGAAATACAGGACCAGAGGTTGGTTATCGGAATACGCGAGTCGTGCAGAGGCTGTTCAATGGGAATTGGATGCTAAAAATGCAAATAATTTACTTGCGAGGTTTTTAAGAATGAAGGTGGCTCAGAGAAAAGTGAAAATTCTAAGAAGAGAGCTTCAAAGTTGCATCCGGCTTCAAAAACATATAAGAGGATGGATAGCAAGAGCACCGTTTCGAATGCGGGAACTGCGATTTGAATTCCGTTCTGTTCTTGATATTGAAGATTTAAAAGGCAGAATGTATGAAATGATGTCTTGGGAACCCATATTGCAACTTAAAAAGGAACTCGAAGCATCAAATACAATATGTAAATTAACCAAGCCCGTGGCTAGCGCTCTTGCAGATGTTACTCAAGCTCGATTGCGATTTGAATCTGCCAGTTGCTTGCAAAGGGTGTTTCGTGGGCACCTTGGTCGTCAAAGAGCGAAAATGTTCTTGCAAAAACAGAATTTGAAACTGGGCGATCTCAAAGGTTGTTTGAGCATTCGTGGTTTAAGGGATAGTGGACAAGGTATTACGATGAAAGGCCGAGGGTATTGCACCAAATGTATGTGTAGAAAATTTATTGAGAGCGACAGATCAGAACAGATATGCAAGAATTGCACACATCATGTGGTACGACATGTTGGAGTATTTAAATCTCACTTTGAGGATTCTCAAGAAAATAATAAACTGAAACCTCTGAACTTGAAACGGTACGCAAATGCAGGCGAAAACTCAGAATATGATGAGGAAGAAACAATCAGTAAGCCTAGCTGCATATTTGAAAAACAGTTGCAACAAAGACAAAAAGATGTGCTTGAAAAGAAACGGACTGAAAAAGTCAAACACAAACTTAGAGCTGAAATCGATCTAAAATGGGAACGCGATGAAAAGAGGATGGAGGAAAAGCACCAGTTGCAAGTACAAAGTCAAAAGAAGAAGCAGGAGAACAACCAGCTAAAGCTGCTGTTGAGAGAAAGCCAAGTCGTGTTGCGAAATCTTGAAAAACAGCAATTACAAAGAGATCAACTTCGCATTAACTTTCTAGCCGAACAAAGGCAATATGTTCGAAAGATTAAGAAGATAACAAGTCCTACCAATGCAGGACCCAGATCTCCGCTGACTAGCCCCAATTCAACCGTGTCCATACCCACCATCAAGATAGTTCACTCAAACGAAGGAAATTGTCCCGCTGATGCAAGCAGAAATAATTTAGCTGCAGTTCCGATGGTTCCAAATGAGGAATCTGTCAAGACCCATGTTGAATTCACGACGAAAACAGCGGTTAGAAAGGAAAGTTGTAGTCAAACCGAAGACTTTGAGCTTATTCAAAATATTCGTAAGTTAGAAGCTCGTCAACTGAAGGCAGTGCTGTCTTCTAAAAGTGCATTGGAGAACTGCAACCAACAATTGTATTTGAAGCTGCATTCCTCGGTAGACAACCTTCCTCGAATTATTAAATTGGGTGCACGAAACTCCTTTATTATTGGTCGAGCGGAATCAAGTGATATTGTGCTGGACTCGCCAACCAGACCCTCTATGGTTTCAAACAGACACTGCCAATTATATGTGGATAAGAAACATATTTACGTCACTGATTTGGGAAGCAAGAACGGAACTTGGGTAAACCATTCGGTGAATGTGGGAAATTCAAAAACGGCATTACTGCACGGTGATATTCTAACTTTTGGAATTTACTCAGCAAGCCAACGCTCACTTTCTTCGGACGTCGAATACGAGCTTCGACTTGATTAACTTATTGAACAATATATTAAATGATTAACTTGACATAATCCGTTGTAAATCTGCCACGAATGCGCAAACAATGTCCTTCCATAATGCCAACTCTCCAAACTCACTAACTTGTGATGCCACATACATTTTAATAAATGCACCTAAAATATATCCAGGCCGCTGGAGTTTTGCATCAATGATGGAATGCAATAGCCATTCAGATCTTTCTTTAGGGACAGGTATATCAGGAAAAATACCGTATCCTGGAACATAATCCTCGCCATCTTCATGCTGGGGCGCGATTCGTAACTTGTAAACGCACTCGTGTCTCAGCAGCATCTTCAGCTTGTCCAAGTTGATAACAGGGCGGGAGGCAAGTCTTATAAATCTGTTCCAGTCAATGTTTAGTAAACTAATTTCTATCTCTGCAGAAACCCCGTCTAAGGCAGGTTCTGCAGTATAATCCATGCACAGAATTATCTTGGGAAGGGATATTGAAGCACATCCCAATTCGCTCACGCCTGCTTTCATCTCGATACCTACTAGACATCGACCGGAGAAAGATGCATCGTGTTCATCAAACTGCACAACAGAACAAACGCTTCCTACAGCGGGCAAACAAGTACGAGGATCCATCCACAGCAATTTGCTCCCATTCTCTTGAATGCAGAAATCCAGACGAAGCGAACATCCGTTCTTATGTTCTTTGTTCGAAAATAATTTTAATAACCATGCTGCTGGAAAATCGTTCAAGTTTGCGGTTTTTACATGATCATGTAAACTGTCTTTGTCAAGGCAATCTCCTGGCGCCTGCATCACTCTGAAATCGAGCGTCTGCACTCTCGACAACGACTCGCTTATTGTCTTGTACTCTGTTTGGTTAATCTTATTCATATCCAACACTGACTCAATTCGAACATGAACAGCACCCGAATCAGCATCATGCTCGATCCATAGATCACTGGACTCATCTGCAGTCAGTTTCTCCATGATGGCACTAAACGATGGGAGAATAGTACTCAATGTTTCTAATAAATATTCATCCAAAACTGGATTCTCCCTATCAGCGGCGATTTCATTCAAATTACGAATAAAATGAAACAATTCCTGAATTTTTAAAACTCCGAGGATCTTTGTATCAAGCTGAAAATGATTAACTGCTTCTTCGCTGTTCCACAAATGCGTGCCTTTCATCTCCAACACAAGTTCTTTGTTCTCTGCTGGTTTCCCGATGTAAACATCTTGAGCGCATGATGCAATATAAAGTTCTTGCGAAGGCCCTCCGAATAAAAACGCTTCGATCACTCCCGCCAATTCATTCTGAACTTCTTTTTCTGAAAATTTCTCCAGTACTCCTTTTGCATGATGCAAAGAATCAAGAGCAGAAACTGTGTTACCTTCCCCATCGTGCATCTTCAGCGCTTCAGTTAAACGTGAAGCCAGAGATTGAGTACCACTACCAAATTCTGTCGACGAAACTGACGAATCTTCCGTTTCAAGTTCATCTGATTGAATATTGGAAACAGTGTGCTTCATTATACGTCTCAACGAGGCAGCGTCAACAAAATCATCTTCCTCTGCAGTGCAGCAGGCGAACATGAATTCAATATTACCGCGAGGAATTGAACGGGGTTGCCCTAACGAGTCGAAACGATGAAAAAATAGTACACACATTTTTTTCTAGTACTAGTTTTAATAGTAGAAGAGAGGTCACGTGGCATAGGTTGTTGAATTTTCTAAATGATGAATCTCAACCAATAAAGAAAAATCCTACTTTGAGGCAAGAGCTGAATTTATGCATCTAATTTCCAGGGATATAGAGGTTTCTTGAATTATTAATTAATTAAAATCAATCTGATATTCAGCACTAATTTCAAATTCGAAATTCGAATTTATTTTCTCTTCAATACATGCACGTGCTGCCATTTTACTTAGAAAAGTAAACATCGACTTTCTACATTAACGGTTTGCCGAATTTCGAGCGAGCGCACAATTCCAACAATATATAAAAAAAAATTAATTATTAACAGGCTTGCGCTCTATTGGGAGTGTTAGCAAGTCTTAGTATTTGCGCTAACCAAAAAATTGCTTGTGCCTGATTTTGAATTTGAAGGTATCTGATGAAATTAGCGATACTATCATCCAAACATCCAACCTTCATTTAATATTAAATAGGTTCAATGAAAGTACTTTCGCTAAGCTTATTGGCGGCATATTATGGCATGGTCTCTGCTGCCTCAACTGAGGATTTCTCCGGCAGCTACCAAGAGCTGAATGGATGTCTCGCATCGTTCGGTAGGTGTCTGGACGAAACCAATAAATTCATCTCGGTTCATTCACAGGCTACATGTGAAAAGAATGGACACCATTGGGTTCCTGCGTTCATAGATGCATCGGAGTTTCAGCAAGCTTCAGATTCGACTTTAAGTAGGTTTGGATCTGACGTGGGTTTGTTCCTTGTACAAGTACCCAAGTCCTTAGATACCGCCTCTCTTTCTGGGGTTTCTCTTGGAGACAAACTTTATTGTGACGGAGAACACAATTACGTGTACGCTGACGGGACGACTGAATCGGTACAGCAGGAATTAAAGCGACAAGGCTTATTCGGATTTGCTGTCCCAGCCAAGCTCAAAATAGCACCATACATGGAAGATTATGAATTCACTCAACGGGTACAACACGGCGGTAAAGTGTTTACACGTCAATACCTTCTCGCACCAGGAGCTGTTGGAAGAGCGAAAGAGGTGGCTGCGAAGTGGGCCCAGCGATACCACGCAAGAAGGGTATTAAGCCAAACAGAAAACGATGATGCACATGATCTAGAACTGCACTTTGGTCGACATTTAACTTCAAAGAACACCATGATAGAAGATATCTCTGATGATTCGAAGATCAACTCGATCCATGCTACTGCTGAGCTTGGTGTGCTGGACGATCTGTTAAACATTGAGCATGATATTATGTGGTCGGAGCCTGAAATTGTGTTCAGCAGCTTTAACATGGATGCATCAGCATTGACACAAGCTGGCAACAAGTACCCTGTAACTGCTACCACAGCTTCCAATGACTTGAATCCTTTTTGGGCAGCAGGAATTACCGGGAAAGGTCAAGTGGTAGGTATTGGTGATTCCGGTCTAGATACCAAGCATTGCTCATTCACTGATCCTAATGACGCTCTTCCAAGAACTCAAAACGCAAAAGTAGATTCGACAACACACAGAAAAGTGAGTCAGTATTTCAGTTATGCTGACACAGGCGCTGGTGAAGTGGGTGACCATGGTACACATGTATCAGGTTCAGTTGCAGGCAATAGTTTAGGCGGCGTAAACGATCACAAGGGCATGGCTTTCGATGCCAAAATCGCATTTTTTGATATTGGATTACCTGGGCAAGGAGGTCTTTTGGTACCACAGAATATTGCACGAACTATGTTTCCGCCTGCTTATCAAGCAGGAGCACGTATTCACACCAACAGCTGGGGAGGTAATGTCAATGCCTATACCACAAACTCTGCACAAGTTGACACTTTTTCCTACGAAAACCAGGATTTTTTGATCTTGTATGCCAATGGAAACTCTGGTGATACTGGTGCAGCCGGGAGTATCGGAACTCCAGCAACAGCTAAAAATTGTTTAAGTGTCGGGGCCTCGATGAATACGGATTCATTCTTCGAGCGTCTGGGAGCAACTTGTGATGGCAGAGTTCCTGCTGGTACATTGTGTGAAGACAGCATGGCAGTATTTACATCGGATGGACCTACATACGATGGGAGAATCAAACCTGACATTTCTGCACCTGGAATGTTCATTATGTCAGCCAATAGTGAAACTGCCTGTGATATGCAACCCAAGGCAGGAACATCAATGGCCACTCCAGTCACTGCAGGAAACGCTGCACTCGTTCGTCAATTCTTTTTGGAAGGCAGATATCCTCTTGGAAGCCCTGATCCAGCAAAAGGATTTACTCCGATGGGGGCCTTGGTTAAGGCTATCTTTGTAACAAGTGGAGTGAGTCTTGGTGGAGGACACGGTACTGTTCCTGGTCTTCAATCAGCTCCTTCTGTAGTTCAAGGATTTGGCAGAGCTCAATTGAATAAAGCCTTATTTATATCTGGTAATGCAGCAGACGAAAACAACGGCATATCTCTATTTGTGGATGGAGACTACGCCAAGATGCCTACTATTAAAGCGACCGGTGAAAAAGCTACCTATGAGTTTGACATTAATCCAAATGCAAAGGCTGGTATGCGAGCTACCTTGGTGTGGCATGATCCACCTGCAAGTGCTACAGCTGGGAAAGCATTGGTTAATGACCTCGATCTCCTTATTACGCTGCCAAGTGGAACAAAATTGTATCCCAACAAACTGACCCAGGCCGACAAGGTGAACAATGTAGAACGCATCGACATCCCACTAGCTTCATTAGCAGGAGTCACAAAAGTAACACTGACTGTCACTGGGGCATCTGTCCAAGCAGGACTTCCTCAACCATTTGCACTTGCAGTTCTAGTACCTCTTTCTACCGCTGCAGCTCCTGCTCCAGGAGGAGGCACTGGTGGTAATACTGATGGTGCTACTGATGGTGGCGCTGGTGATTCTACAGGTGGTGATGGCGGAGCTACAGGTGGTGTTGTAGTATATCCTCCAGATGGAGGAGAACCGGAAACTCCTTTGAAACCAGTCACTGGAAACAGTTCATCTGTTGCAAGCTCATCGTCTGCAGTTTTGATAGTAGCTGGTGTTGCAGTAGCAATGATGGCAGGCTTTGTAGTGATGAAAAATCGCAAAACTCAACAACCCCAAAACAACAAGGGACCCTCTAACATGATGTCTTATCCACAACAACAACCGCAAATGGGCCAGCAACAAATGGGTCAATGGGGAGGATCTCCTCAAGGAGCTGGTGTGTGGTAATCGCATTCTCTTATTACATTTTTGAAATCAACTAATTTTTAAAATAGTTCTATTTATTTATATCTCCTCGGTTTTAGTTCGTTTGAAAGCGTGGGGCTTGGAGTCATGAGTTGCTCTTCGTTTTTTCCATTTATTGTTCCGTCCTCTCTCATTGATGAACCAGGTTGTAATTTGAGCAACCGACATAGATAGTTCCACTGAAAGCATCGATTTAATATCCTCACTTGGATATGGATTATCTAAGTTCTCCGTGAACCATCTCTTTAAAGTATTTTTTGCCTCTTTAGACAAATTACTTCTCTTATTGGAAAGTATTTGCTTGCAAATGGCATTTCCATTTTCAGGTGCGACTGAAATATCTGTTGACGATGAGGAACCGAGTACCACGGGGTTGGCGTTTTGCACAATTCCCAATAGATGTGAAAGAAACAGCGACTTGAAATATATGTGAAGAGAAAGCCATCTACATTTACTAGATTCCTCAACAAGCTCTCTAATATGTATACCTAATTTTTGAAAGGATTCCTGTTGAGCACATTCAAAAGCATGTATCAACTGCATGCCGTCTTCCAGTCTCATGGATGCCAAGCACAATGCACGTCTGACAATGGAGTCATGTCCAGATGTTTGGAAAGTACTTTGAACAAGGCTCACAGTATTACGAGTTAGTTCTTCTACCTCCTTTTCAAGAGTTCCTTTTCGCTTTTGCACCAACTTGAGTTGAATCGCAGAATTTCGAGGCGTGCCTAAACCATCAGCTATCGTAGACTGCCTATTCAAACCATTTAATTTTAAATCACTTTCCGATTCGGTTTGGAATGAAGGTGATATAGAAGGAGAACTGGAGATAGCAAGATGTAAAAAATCTGCCAAGCCTTCGTCATATTCATCTGTTGCTAAACCGGCGTCAAGGGAGTTAACACCATCGGTTGAAATAGAAAACGGAATTGGAGAGAGAGAAGATCCTCGGTTTCGAAGAAGTTCATTGTTGCATAATTCTCCTGTATTTCTACGGAACTCACTAAAACCTGTGCTTCTGCGAAGTTTTTGAACCCCATTCAAAACTGCAGTATGGCTATCTGATGATTCAAAAGTTGCATTTTTGCCCGTTTGAAAGCTTTCCAATCCGGAAGTCCAAGCGAGGTCTGAGAAACTACGGTATACATACAAGTCGCCAAAGGTGTCTGAAAATCTGCTCGTGTCATAATAAAAAGGTTCCTGTTCCTTAGCTTCGATGGTTTCCATCATATCTTCGTCGAAAGCATTTTCTCTCAGTATACTAAAGTCATACTGATATTCCATTCTGGTGCTGAAACTGATCAGGTTGTTTTAGCTTTGATCTTGACTTGATGAAGGTTTTGCTTAATAAATTAACTTTGAAAATCGCACTTGAAGCCCGAGCCGTGATTATTTAGTATTTGTCACTTTATTCCAAGTTGAGCGACTCTTGTAATGAATAGCTCAAATGAGGTGTGCACTCTTTAACTAGATGATGAATGTCGAATGGCCTAGATTTATGCTGTTGAAATTACTGCACAAGTTAGCTTTGCTCGAGAATGGATCTGCACAATTCAACTGATGATCTGAGTGACTTGTCTAATAAAATAATGGATTTGTCAACATATAATTCCTTTAGAGCAACGGACAAAAGATCCGGTGGAGAATTGTATAAGTTGGATTAGTTAAAATCCATTCTGCCATGTTGACGAAATTTAACGTAAGCAACACTAGCTAGCTTCAATGAACAATTTTCACTTTCAACTAGTTTCATGTGTAACCGACTTTCATATTTAACGATAAATTTGATAAGTTCAAGAATCACTGTAATGAATTCGCTATTCAAGACACTAAGACTACTGAAAGAAATATAATGGTCCAAAAGGGTCCATGTAACGGAACAGAAGAACGATTGTGAAATTTTAATAAATTTTTGATTGATCACCACTTTTTCTCGTTCTGCATGTGTGCTCGGTATGAAATAGAACCGTTTGAATTGTATCTCTACAGCTGAGATCTGAGTAATAGGTAGCTGTCCTCCTTCTTCGCCATTAGTTTCACCAAGAACTAGTTGTCTCCACAAACATGCAGTTCGATGACGTATAATGACTTCATTTGACTCCTGAAAGTTAGTAGCTTTCGTTGAATTGCATGTTATTCCATTGATTTCTCCATATAAATATCCCATCTTCCAGTCTAGAACGGCAATAAAAATATATAAACGTTCAACGGTTCCATCGGTCACACCTACCGGTACATACTATAGTGGCTGGGAATAATACCGTTCACGCTCTCAAGAGGTTTTTGCCTTTCAAATACTGAAAAAATAGAATTTTCTTTTACTGTAATGGCTTTATGCGTATGATACATTTGAAGCACTGGACTAACTCGAACAAGAAAGTAATCGAGAAGGGTGAATTTATTCAACGCTGAGATTCAATCTCTTGCTTGCAAAAGTAAATCGTGAAGACTGCATATCTAGATTTGATGAAAACAAAAATATCTGGAAGTATATATAATTAATTATATGTTCTGATAATTGCAATGTTCACATGAATCAAGCCGTGATTTTTCTCTCGAAAAACGTGTTGTTTTCGGTCCGACCCCCATTTGAGGTGACAAATAATGACCCCATAATTTATTTGTAATCACACAACCAGCAGGAGTGTTTGTTTGTTTGTTTCTGTTTAACCCTTATCTCGTTCTAGATGGAGAGTCATTTAGCTCGTCGACTGCGGGCGTACCTGTTCTCGAATGGATCTATTGTGCTGACGAGCCTCATCGGGCACACATACATGAAGCGTTCTCCGTTTTATGATACCCTTTTCAGACATGTGGTGTTTTCTGCCATGTTAGAATACAGCGCTCGTTCGAAAAAAAAGATTCATGGTGATCATCGTAGAGAGATCCCGTTGCTTGATCAACTTTCAAAAACTGGATTATATGTTATTTTAGGAATAGTTGTGGAAGGAGTAACCAAGAAATTGTGTGTATCTCATTTTGTGAACGAGCGAGGGACCAGTAATATTCCACGTTTTATTATGTGGTCCTTCCTCTACGAAATCATCTTTGATTTCTTTCATTACTGGATGCATCGCATTGAACACATCGTGCCTTTTCTCTACCAGTATTTACATAAGACTCACCATGCCTATTTGCATCCTTCAGCATTAACTACGTTTCACCAGAATCCAATAGATTTAGTTCTATCAAATAGTATTCCCAACCTCCTGACCCTCGAAATTCTTAAACGCTTTTTCAATTTCAGATTTTCCGGATTCGAATTCAGCCTGATTTGTTCATATAAAGTATTCGTTGAAATTGCAGGGCATACAGGAGTGCATACTAATGCCACTGCGTTCCCCCAATTTATGTGGCTTCCAAAATTGTTCGGAATCGAGTTGCACACGGAAGATCATGACTTACATCATTCAGCCCCGTCCAAGCAATGCAACTTTTCCAAGCGGTTCACTCTATGGGATAAATGTTTTGGAACTTATGTAAAAGAGGATTCCAATATTTAACAACTGTTTTTCTGTCTATAGGTTTAAAAACAACCTTCGTATCCAAGGTCCTAGAAAATGTTTGGCAACCACACACATAAAGACACCCCATACAACCATGAGAAGGGCAGATTTCGGTAATAGTCCCATGAGTTGTCTTTCTACAACAATATTATACAAGATGTTCTTTCCTTTGACACAGCCTCGTGACTCGCACATTGCTCTCAATGCAATTCGCCCATTGGATTTACCAGTCCAAATCATCTTAGCAGTATTAAGTCTCCGAGGACGCTGTTTCATATCTTCAATTTGAAAGTGCACACCTTCGGTAGATAAAAATGACACTTTAACCTCGTACACGGCATTGGGTTCCAAGGATTGCACTCGGTACTCCTTCCACTTCCCCTCATGGACGGACTCACTCATCAACTCTACGCCTTCCGCTAAGTTCGCACGGACGGACTCACTCATCAACTCCACGCCTTCCGCTAAGTTAGCACCGACGATGCATGTTGTCGGCAGTACAAGAGCCAACAGGAGCCTTTTCATCGTCAAAGCTCTGCTCAAAAAAAATCACTCGAGCACAAAATATTTTGGGTAGTGGTAGGACAATGCTGTCTGCGAACGATATTAGTTTACGAACATCAGAGGGAAATGTTCCAATAACGGAGATGAACAGGGACTCTGCCGACCCAATGCTTCAGTTGCTAACTGATGACTCTGTGTCGCATTGCTGGTATTGTAAATTAGGTAGTTGCTTGAGACCTCACAGACATCACGGAGCAGGTGTTCGAACGCTGGATTGTTGCAGCCAGCTTTGCTTTTGGTGTTCTGGGTCCTATGGCAATGGGGATACATTCAAGCGTCGTCGATGGGAGGCAGTCGAGTGGATAAATGGAGCCTCCACTCACTCGCGTCCTAAACGAGGCGTTATATCTTGGGACGATGAAATTGAACTCGCTGATCGAAAAATATGGATTCGAATTTACTGCAAAGCGAACCATTCTGATAAGACGCAGCCATTGCTCCATCAGTGTAGTGCTTCCAATGGGAAACCGGTTATGTTATTTTATCATGGAGGTGGATTTTGTATCGGCCATCCTTCCACTAAAAATCACGATCATTTATGTGCCAAATACGCGCGCAGTGGAATATGCGTTATTTCTGTAGATTATAGACTTTCGGTATGTATTTCATATATTTTGAACTCGATTGTTTCTAACAGGATACAGCCTGAACATCCGTTTCCAGCAGGAGTTGAAGATGCTTTTGAAGCTTTTCGCTGGGTAAAAAGTTCCGACGCCAAACAATCGATTCCAGAAGGTTATGATGCCCAGAACAAACTGATTCTATGTGGAGACAGTGCAGGTGCCAACTTTGCCCTGGTTGTTGCAGCACTAGCTCGTGATGGTCTCACAGCAAATCTTAAACCTTGCGATATGCCGAATAGGGAAATAGCTCATTTAATTCTCTTCTATCCAGGTCTGTTCCATCAACCTTCAACAGAATCCAGTCGGAATTTAGAAAAGGGATATTTCAGTAAGTTTGCTTCATCGTTTGCGCATGCTCTTATCATATACTAGTTTCTAAACCGGTTATTCGATTTTTCTTCACGTCTTATTTACCTGGGTCGATGGAAGAGGTTAATGAAAAATTATTGGACCGTCGAGTTGCTCCAATGATTGCAGGCATGCACAGCCTTCCAAAGACCACATTGATATCTGCCGATGAAGATCCGTTGAGAGATGAGATATATATTCTGGCAAGTGTATTAGAAAGATGCAACCACATCCACTTCACGAAAACGACTCATGGGTTCGCAACCTTCCACTTTCTCAAGCAGGCGAAAACTGCGCATATGGATACCGTAAAAGATATCGAGTATCTCTTTAACTCCCCTGATACAATCTCTTCATAAAGTATATCAACCAATTATTGTATTCAATCTTGTCTCCTCTTCATGGTCCTGTATATTCACTGAGCTATCGTTAGTATACCCGGAATATTAACCAGCATGAAAAGGTTCACAATATTCCAGCAAGAATATAGTAATGGGAAAAGTTTGACACATTTCGGTATCAGGCACGATTATAACAATGAAAAATTCTAACTGTTAACTCTCTTAATCGGAATCATTCAATGATACACAAGTTTGCTACGGAATTCCGAGATGAAGCAGGCATAGAATTCGATTTCAACTCCTTTTCTTTCGAGTTTTCCTTCTACGACGCAGCTTTTTCAAAATAAAATCTAGCGCCAGAATCAAAATGACACACAATACCAGCATCATATCGAAAATACCTTTGAAAGTTACGCCGAAAATTCATTTTTTTAGTTCTGTTCCTCTCGTTTGATACATAGAGCGATATCCGATGTAGAAATTGAGTGATTCTGAATCCATCTATGCCTTGTATCGAACTGAATGCATCAGATCGTCAAATCCCCTGGTGATCAAAGAGGCAACCCTCAACCTCACCATCAAAATTAGGTCGGAATCAGAACGAAAAATCATGCAGAATTCAATTTTTTTAATCGATTTTAGGAGTCCAACTGGTCCAGCTATCAGATTTAGCTACATATGGTCTTTACAAGATATCCACTTGACAAATTCCCTTGACAACATCAAATGGTGGACCACCAGTTATTTGAATTACTTCACAAAAAACCTCCCCCGTAACGCAGGATTGCTAGTTATTAGAATTGTGATATATGCGCTTTTATAAGTTCTTTCCAATTCTCGAAAATAGAGTTTCAAAAAGCAGCAACCGGTTTCTCAAAGAGCTTTTAGACCATCTTAAACGAGACACTTGGGCTCTTTTCGTGATCGATGCTTAGATTCACGAGCTCGAGCAAATAGCACACACATTTTCTTTATTAAGATTGAAGGTTCAGCCCCCCTCTCAAGACCGTACACATTTAACTAACTTTTTCCAACAAATGTTTCAAAAATGGTCGATTTGCTCGATATATTTTTCAGGAGTTTCCATTTTTACGCACCAAATGTAAATGGAACAAGATTTGAAACCCAATTACACACTATTTCAAA
>Ga0105054_10003746_pt1 | contig 23300 bp, 17 predicted proteins | sample BON02_FD_78091 | JGI IMG/M metagenome (GOLD analysis project Ga0105054, IMG submission 78091) | Freshwater microbial communities from Lake Bonney liftoff mats and glacier meltwater in Antarctica - BON-02 (megahit assembly) | ecosystem: Environmental > Aquatic > Freshwater > Ice > Glacier...
ACCAGATCGATGACAATATTGGTGGCTAGGTTGCTGCTTTGAATGATCATAAGATAAAGCAAATCATAGATCTTTACTTTCCTGCCTACTTTATTATACGATTCAGTTTCGCTTTCGTCATTAGAGTCAAGGGAGTAAGGGCTACCATCAACGATACTTTTGAATTCATTTTTAACAATTAGAGAGTCATCAATAGAAAATTTATCGGCCGATGCCTGTTTGTATGCCTCGATAAGAACCGGGGTTTTCATTGTACTGGCAGTATGGAAACTTATCTTTTCATTGATGAGAATTTCTTCTCCGCTTGTCAAGTCTTTATATGCCAGAGCAAAAGTTTCCTTGTTTTTGGAAAGTTCTGCACTGATTTTATTCTTCAGATCCTCCGGATCTTTTGTTCCTGATGGAAGCATGAATAGTAGAATTGACAGGATTAATGAAAACATTTTTTTCTCCGGAATAATATAGGAGTCATTGCGAATATAGCAATAGTATAATTTGTATTTTTAGTTCCCATTAATTTATGAAACCATGATCAGATCAAATAGTTTATTGTTAGGTGCATTGCTCTTAATAACCTTTCAAGCTGCCATGTGCCAGGTAAATTTGAAAAGTGCAGAACTGGTATGGGAACATTACGATCGTTACAAGGAACCTATGATCACAAACCGTTTTTTCAAGCATACAGATGTTGTAAATCTGATCCAAAAGCATATGACTTCCAAGCTTCTTATTGCTGAGAAGATTGGCCAGTCAATAAAGGGCAGAAGCATTAACCATCTGAAACTTGGAACAGGCAAAACAAAAATCCTCTTATGGTCACAAATGCATGGTGATGAATCAACTGCAACTATGGCCTTATTTGATCTACTCAATTTCCTAGCTGCGGACGATGAACATAATGAGCTTAGAAAGTTAATTCTGGGCAATTTGGAGTTGAATATCGTTCCCATGTTAAATCCTGATGGTGCCCAGCAATGGAAAAGGAGGAATGATCTTGAGATTGACGTGAATAGAGATGCCCGTTATCTTGTCACACCTGAAGGCCGGGCATTGATGGATCTAGCAAAGGAACTCAAACCCGAAATTGGCTTTAATTTGCACGACCAGAGTACTCTTTACGCTGCAGGCTCTACTAGCAATACCGCCACTTTATCTTTTCTAGCACCTGCCTACGATTATCCGAAAAGTATGAACGAGGTCAGGAAGAGGGCCACACAATTAATTCTGATGATGAATACAGCACTCCAACCCAAGGTGCCAGGTAAGGTTGCTAAATATGATGATGCTTTTGATCCGCGTTGTTTTGGGGACACTTTCCAAGGGATGGGAATTTCAACCATACTAATAGAATCGGGCGGATATTATGCAGATCCAGAAAAGCAATACATCAGAAAACTGAATTTTTATGCACTTCTGAATGCTTTTGAATCTATTGCAAAGAAAACTTATGGGAACATGAATCTTGAAGATTATCAGACAATTCCTGAGAACAGCAGATCTTTGTATGATGTATTGGTCAGAAATGTAAGTATTAGTAAGGAAGGCATTTCTTTCCGTACCAACCTAGGGATTGTTCGTTCTCAGATCAAGGGTCCTGATCTCGCAAGTATGGCATACAATGGTCGTATTGAAGAACTAGGCGATGTGGAGCGTACTTATGGCTATGATGAAATTGAAGCCTCAAGTCTGACATTCACTCCCGGCAATGTCAAACAAATGAGCAAAAGGGAATGGGAGGCTTTGAGTCTGCAGCAAGAACTTGATCTGATAAGAGCAGGTTATCTTTTTGTGAAATGGAAGGATGCTGCATCTCCCGCCGGTCCATTGCGTTCAAGACTTTTGAACCTGACAAATAAGAAAACTAACAACATACAATCTGCTTCAATAGGTCAGCAGGCACAGTTTTTACTTAGCAGGGATGGAAAACCTGTTTACGCATTGCTTAATGGATATGTGTTGGATTTGAGTAAGGATGTGACTACTGTGCCGAATGTTTTTGGGTATTGATTTTTTAATATCAAGATTAAGTTCTGAATGATTGTTCAGAATATGCTTTATCCGGGTAAAGATTCACATTGTAGGAATGTTTACCTGAATAGCTCTTTCACTTCGTAATACTCCTGATAGCATGGCCACGCCTGTAAATGTACAAGGTAGTTTTCTAGTAACGCCCCAACTTGATATTCCAATTTGGAATATTAAGTTTTTATACTCTTCGTCATATAGCTGAAACATGAAGTCTCTGGGAATCGGGATATATTCCAAGAAACGGCTTTATCACCGTCATTTCGAACGCGCAAGAAAGATTCCTTTAATTTCTATAATCTTTCCGCGTGGAGAAATCTGTTGAAAATGGAATTGATTGTGAGAGAAACTTTAATAAAAGATTGATATGCATTAATTTTTCAAAGGGAACGGTCTTTAAATCAGCAGTCATTGCTGCTTTGAAGGAATAATATCCTACAACCCTGAATTTCGGTTTTTTCTCTGAATGAGCTTTTGCCTGCGAAAACAAGAGTGTCAAACAAATGAATAATAGTATTGTACTTTTCATTTTTTGTGAATCAGTTGAACCTAGCCTTTAATTAGGGTAGAATTCCCTAACACGTATTTCTTCTTGTAATGCTTCCTCAGTTTTGCCAAGCTTTCTTAAAATTACAGCCCTATAATGATGGCACTTTGCAGCCACATACGAATCAGGAAATGAACGGGCAGACTGAGTAAATAAATCATAAGCCTTTTGCTGTGATTCTGTATCTTTTTTCTTCATCAGGTTCTTCCCGTCAATATAATCCTGATGCCAGCGCCGTGCAATGGCACTCATGCGGTCGGCCTCCTGTAAGGTGGCAAACTGAGGTGGGAATTTTGAGGGCGTTTTCGGATTGATGATAAGATTTTCTTTTTTAAAGAATTTCTCAATTGCTTTAGCCATGGCAAGTGCCTCATTGTAATTATGTTCTCTGGTCTTTAAACGGGCTTCTTCCTCAGGGTTAGTGAACAGGGATGCTTCGGCAAGAACACCGGGTATTCCATAAGTGCCTCTTAAAACAGAAGATCCTGCACCAGAAAAAATAGTAAAATCAGAAACCACACTGACCGGAGTTTTTGTTTTGTACATGTATTTTGTCAGATTCTTTGCAAGTAGTTTTCCAAAAGCCACACCGGCCTTATTTTCTGAGGCAATGCCATGATAGTAAATAATCGGAAAATTAACCGATGGATCGGCAGTAGCATTATGGTGAATGGAAATAAAGAAATCAGCTTTATTGTCAACAGCCAGTTTTGAACGTTCTGCAAGTGGGAATGGAACATCTGTGCTTCGGGTCATCAGTACTTTTGCTCCTTTCTCTTCCAAAATCTCCTTTAAAAGTAGGCCGACCCGAAGGTCTATCCATTCTTCCCGTTCACCGGTAGGTCCCTGACGGTAGCTGTCGATAGCCGCAGAGCCGCCGTGACCGGGATCTATGCAGATAAGTTTGCCACTAAGGATACTGCCTTTATTTGAAATTGTCTGGGCAGAAAGGTTTTGCACGAACAAAACCATAAGAAGTGAAAATATTACTATTGTTTTTATACTTGTTTTATACATGAAGATTTGCTGTTGATATTATTAGTAGTTTTCATGGAAATGGGTAATAATTCGACCCATTTCATCCCGGATATCTGCAGTGGGAATCATGAAATTATTATTCATAAATGAGTACATGTATTTCTTCCCTTTTCTGGTCACGAAAAATCCCCCCTGAAGATGAACGTTTTGAAGGGTTCCTGTTATTGCCCAAACAAAAGGCTGTCCGTTATCAGTTTTATAGGCATTTCGAAGCGTACCACTAACTCCGCCTGCCGGCAATAAATTATGTAGTCTTTCTTCAGTTCCAAGTTTCTCCTTGATTTTAGTCAGGATCTTTATAATTGAACGGGGACTGAATAAATTATATCTCGACAATCCCGATCCATCTCTCCACTGGAACTTATCAGGCAGGTCATTCAGGAAGTTCTTCGAACTATAGGAGATCGCTGAATCAACACTGAGTTTTCCCGGAAGTAGGGAAGAACAAAGATATAAGATCTGCTCGGCAAGATAATTATCACTCGGAAGCATCATTCTTCTATAAAGGCTATCGGATGGAATGCTATAAATTGTTTTTGCATATGGAGGCAAATTCATGCGAATGATGTTTACAGGCAGTTTGAGTGTATCAGACAGTGTTGCAGCTGTCAATTCTGCTCCGGGCACAAGGTAAAGTGTTTGCCTGTAATTTGCCGGTATGGCCATTTGGGGATAAGTAAAGGTATTGCTCTTGTCATCTCTGAGAATAGTGAATGTTCTGGGATGGAATGACGTATCTAGTTTTAAGTATTGCTTTAGAAATGCAGGTTTGATCTCTAAATTCCCATACTTATCGGCATAAGCCTGAGCTCTGTTTTCTCCTACAGGTAATGAAACCATAGCAATCTGATAAATGGCGGAACCGTTAAAATCAGTACCGGCATTATTATGAGAATAAAATAGTTTTTTACCTGAATTTTTTAGGAAATCATACACCCGTTTTGATTTTAGATCGGGATGAAGGAAAGCCGGATCGCCCGTCCCCCAGAAAATCAGGGAATCTCCTTTACTGATATATCGAAGTCCGGGTATAGAATCTCCCAGCATACTGAGTGCGGTGTATAGGGTAAATAGTTTTGTATTGGATGCCGGTATCGCAGGTTTGTTGGCTTCAATTTCAAATACCGGCTTCATGGTTTTGAGATCATAAATTGAAAAGCCGGTATAGTGGTTTTTAAGAATCTCTGAACTCTTAAAAACCTTCGCTACTTTTCGTTTGGTTAGTTTTTGTGCAAGAGCATTTGAGCTCAAAAGAAATAGTATAAAGAAGCTTAATAAGACGTTAATCAAGTGTTTGTTTAAATTTTGATTTTCAGAGATCATCGATTTCAATGTTTTTATGTTTAATTTTTATCCTTTTGAATGGGACGGTGCTTTAGGGATATTTTTATGCAAGATAGCTTTCCGGCCTGAAAGATAAAAGAACAAATATAAGGCTGACAGGGTTTTGAACCCTGTCAGCCTTTTCCAAACCCTATCAGCCTTCTTCCTTTTAATTAAGAATATTGTTTAATATTGTGTGTATGCAAAAACTCTTCAATATTGTTCTTTTCAGTATTTTTCCCTGTCTGCTGATGGCTCAGAATCCCTTAAGACCCAGAGAAATGGGAATAAAGATAGGAGTTATGGCTGCTGGAAATCTGAATGCTATAACAGATGTTCCGGGAGTTAAAGTTGGGCATAAAACGCTGGTCAATGCTGAGTCTGTTCGTACAGGGGTGACTGCCATACTTCCGCATGATGGGAATATCTTTCAGTCAAAAGTTCCTGCTGCTATATTTGCAGGGAATGGTTTCGGAAAACTGAGCGGAACTACTCAAATCAAAGAACTCGGTACTTTGGAAAGTCCGCTTATTCTGACCAATACCCTCAATGTTGCCGAAGGAATACAGGCTGTTATCGAACATACACTGGCTCAAAAGGGTAATGAAAAGGTACAATCGGTAAATGCTGTAGTTGGAGAAACCAACGATGGTCATTTAAATGATATAAGAGGCCGTCATGTTAAGAAGGAAGATGTTCTATATGCTATTCAATCGGCAATAAGCGGCCCGGTGGTAGAAGGAAATGTTGGTGCCGGGACTGGTACTGTTTGTTTCGGATATAAGGGTGGAATAGGTACATCTTCAAGAAAGTTACCACAAAGTCTTGGCGGATATACGGTAGGGGTACTGGTTCAGACTAATTTCGGAGGGGTTTTGCAAATCGACGGTGTTCCGGTTGCGGAGGAATTAGCTAAGTTCTCTTTCAGCGATAATTTATTGAACAATGTTGACGGTTCCTGTATGATAGTCGTAGCAACAGATGCACCTCTAGATGCGAGAAATCTGGAACGTTTAGCTAAGCGGGCATTTATGGGGATGGCTAAATCGGGGGGAATTGCATCAAACGGTAGCGGTGATTATGTGATCGCTTTCTCTACTGCTGAAGCACTTCGTGTGGAACATCAGCCCTCTCAGCCGGTAATTCAGGCTGGATACCTTCATAATGATTTCACATCTCCGCTTTTTATGGCCACCATTGAAGCGACCGAAGAAGCCATTATAAATTCATTGTTTGCTGCCAAAACCACAACAGGGAATAATGGGAACAAGATTGAAGCGCTTCCGCTTGATAAAGTAATTCCGATTCTGAAAAAATACAATAGATTATAAAATGAGCAATGTATACGTTTGGATAAATGATTCTCTAATTCCTTCTGATGAAGCTAATTTAAATATTGCCGACCTCGCGGTACAAAGAGGCTACGGAATTTTTGATTTTTTTAAGACAGTAGACGCTAAACCAATTTTTCTTGAAGACCATCTGGATCGTTTATTTCGATCTGCAGTGCTGATGCGGCTGGAACTTAAACAGAACCGAGATGAAATAAGAAATAAAATCCTCCAGCTTATTGAAAATAATAATTTCAGAGATTCAGGAATAAAGGTTATCCTTACCGGGGGCTTTTCGCCGGATGGGTTTAATATCGCAGAACCAAATCTGATCATTAGCCAACAGGAGTTTCAGATCCCTAAAACGATGTCTGAGAAGGGTATCAGTATACTTACTCATGAATATCAGCGGCAGTTCTCTGACGCTAAAACGCTAGATTATCTTCAGGCCATCTGGTTACAGCCAATCTTGAAAGAGAAAATGGCAGGTGATGTGCTGTATTATTCGAATGGACTGATTCGAGAATGTCCACGGGCAAATATTTTTATTGTAACAAAGGATAAAAAAGTACTTACTCCCGAAACAGGAATCCTGAAAGGGGTAAGTAGAAAACATGTACTTGAAATATCAGCTGGAATGTATAATACAGAGGCTCGGGATGTGAGTATTGAAGAACTTAGAAATGCCGGTGAAGTTTTTATTACCAGTACCACCAAAAATGTCCTTCCGGTGGTAGAGGTAGATGGATATATTATAGGTGATGGGAATCCCGGGGAAGTCAGCAAAGTTTTGGCCAAAGAATATAACAGGATCATTTACGGATCCTGAGAGTAAATTTAATCAGAAAAGGGATAAGAATATTGCTCATCCCTCGTACTGACTATTATAAACTGACCTTTACAATCAGTTTCTTAATTACGCCATCAGCAATCATGGGCGCGTGCACATCTTCTGGGAAGAAGATCGCAAACTGATTGTCAGTTAATTCAAAATAGGTATCAGGTGCATCATTGTAAAAAGCTACATCCTTTTCAGGATTATAGTCGCCTTTCATCGATTTGCAATCATTTCGTGGCTTCCATCCTAGTTTTTCTTTGCCGCTGATGCAAAGCTGAATGTCAATGTTCTTGTTATGGCATTCAAATTTTGCGATAGACTCCTCCTGCTTCATTCCCTCCTTTTCAACAACAACGTAATTTAAGCCTTCGCTGATCTCATATTTCCCTGCCTCAACATTTTTCAGGTCTATTGAATTCAGAAATTCAAATGCTTTTGCAAAAAGTGGATGCAGGGTGGTGTATCTTCCTGCGTTTTCTAAGCTATCTATAATCATGGTATTTCTTTTTAAGATTTGGGTATATTAAAAATCCGCCCGGAATGCAGGCAGATTTCTTATTCATATTGTTTTTAGCGTTGAACGCGTCCTGAACCATCACCGCCTACCAGATCTTTAACTTCTGATAAAGTGGCATGATTTAAATCGCCAGGAATAGTATGCTTAATTGCAGAAGCAGCAACACCAAATTCAGCAGCATCACTCAACTTCATGTCTGTAACCAAGCCATATATAAATCCACTGGCGAATGAGTCGCCGCTACCTACACGATCAACTATACGAACTTCGTATGATTTGGTATGGTAAAACTCTGTGCCATCGTAAACCAATGCCGACCAGCCATTATCTGAAGCGCTGTGGCTTTCCCTTAAGGTTGAGGCAATATATTTAAAGCCGAATTTAGCTTTCATTTGCTGGAATACATCTTTATAACCATCCAGATTCAATTCACCTTTGGTAACATCTGTACCTTTACTCGTAAAGCCAAGTGTAGTGTCTGCATCTTCTTCGTTTCCGATACAAACATCCACATATTGGCAAAGTCTGGTCATTACTTCTCTTGCTTTTTCTTTAGTCCATAATTTTTTACGGTAGTTAAGGTCGATACTGGTAGTGATTCCTCTAGCTTTTGCTGCCTTTAAAGCAGCTTCAGTTAAAGCAGCAGCTTTATCACTCAAAGCAGGAGTAATACCGGTTGTGTGGAACCAATCAGCACCCTCAAATATTTTATCGAAATCGAATTCAGAAATCTCAACTTCAGAAATAGATGCATCAGCACGGTCATATACTACCTGTGAAGCACGCATTGAAGCGCCAGTCTCTAGAAAATAGATTCCTAATCGCTTTCCACCTCTTGCAACAAATTGGGTATCAACACCATATCGGCGTAAATGATTGATTGCCGACTGGCCTAAAGGGTTATTTGGAACTTTAGAAACAAAGGTTCCGTTTAAACCGTAATTGCATAATGCAGCAGCTACGTTAGCTTCTCCGCCACCATAGGTCACATCAAAACTATCACTTTGTACAAATCTCTTGAAATCGGGAGTCGATAGACGCATCATTATCTCTCCAAGTGTTACGACTTTTTTAGCCATGGTTTTATTCTGTATTTAATTGAACGAAGGTTGTTAAAATCCAAATTTAGGATAAACAAAAATACATTAATGGTCGATAATTAAAAGATTTATCCATGCTTTATTGCTCTATGGCAAACAAAATGTTACCTAAGCATATAAAAGCTTCGATTTTCGATTCTGCTTAGCTAATTATTTATTAATTATCTAATTTAGGGGCTTAGTTTTACTTAAAATAATATTACAGATGAGCAAGAAAGCAGAACTCTTGAAATTAATACCCGAACAGGGGATATTGCCTTTATATTTCAATAAAGATAAAGAGACCAGTATTGGATTATTAAAAGCATTATATAGTGCAGGTATTCGCGCAGTAGAATATACGAACAGGGGAGAGGCAGCTTTGGAAAATTTCAAAGAAATGAAAAAGGTAGTTGATTCTGAACTTCAGGGTATGTATCTGGGAATTGGTACTATCAAAGACGGAAAAATGGCCCAGACATTTATAGATGCTGGTGCAGATTATATCATTTGCCCTGGTCTGGTTGAAAGTGTTGCAGAAGTTGCAGATAAGCATGATATGTTATGGGCACCGGGTTGTATGACTCCAAGCGAAATAATCAGAGCAGAAACATTGGGGGCAAAAATGATTAAGCTTTTCCCTGGAAATGTTTTGGGCCCGGGTTTTATGTCGGCTATCAAAGAATTGTTCCCAAATCTTAAGTTTATGCCTACCGGTGGTGTTGATCTGGATCAGGCCAATATTGAGGGATGGTTTAAAGCCGGAGTTTGCGCAGTTGGAATGGGCAGTAAGCTGGTGAGTAAGGATATAATGGAAAATAAGAAATATGATGAGCTTATCGCCTCAACTAAGTCGGTTTTAGAGATTATCAAATCTATAAGAGCATAAATAAATCTTCATTTTAGAAAGCCGGCGGAAGTATCTCTGCCGGCTTTCTTTGTTTTATTTCCGTATATAATCCACCTGTAGGAATATTTATCCTGAATGAAGTATTTCAATAAAATTAAGTATTCTGAAATTGTTCAGGTTTATCAGATTCAGATCATTTTTACTTTTAATTGATTTGAAAGGCTGTTATTTCCTATTTTTAAAAATCGTTAAAGCTTATCTGAACGTATCTTAGCTTAGAGTTCAGAAGATTTGTGAGACAGATTAGGCCCAAAGAGGAATGTTCAGACAGTTGTTTTTATTTTATTTGCTTTTTTCAATCTGGATGCTTTCCTCAATCACGAAAGTAAGTGCACAAAGTACATCCAATGAAGGGACTGATTTCTGGGCTGTTTTTCCAACACATGTTCCGGCTTTTATAAATGGAACAAGGCCATTAGCAAGATATTCCATATTCATAACAGGTAAGCAGGCTTCATCCGGAACAGTAACTGTTGGGAATTCAAGTCAGCGTTTTAACCTGACAGCAGGGAATACAGTTATAGAAGTTCCTATAAATCGTGGGGATGCTTATATTGATGAATTGGAAGCAGGTAGAGTACTGACCAACAGGGCAATTAGGGTTCAGGTAGATCCGGGAAAACCCAAGGTGGTAGTTTATGGGCATATTTTTGCCGGAGCCCGATCGGCTGCTTCACTTATTTTGCCTAAGGAGGCTCTTGGGCAACAATATTTTAGTATGAACTATGAGAGCGGTAATACCCCCGATCCCGGTAAAAATCATATTGTACTGATTGCAAGTGAACCAAATACAAGGATCTTCATCAGGCTTAACGGGAATGATCTTATTCCCGGAGGAGTTACTCTTGCTAATCCGGGTGATGTTTATGAATACCTGTCAACTGTTGATCTGACAGGTGCTAATGTATTTGTTGATCCTGAAACATCCGGTTGTAAGCAGTTTGCAATGTTCTCAGGCACTACCAACTCGGCCATTATTGCTCCTTCCGGTTGTATCGGTAGTATTTCCTCTGATCCTTTGTATCAGCAGAATTATCCTGTAGATAGCTGGGGAAAATCTTATGGATTTATTCCCTTCAGCTCTAGAAGTCCTAACGGCACTTTAGTCAGAAGCAGAGGAAATTATGTTCGTGTTCTGGCCAAAGAGAATGGCACAAGGGTAACTTATAACGGCACCCAGGTAGCAAACCTGAACGCCGGACAATATTATCAAACCCCGGCACCTGTTAATGAACCTGCTTATATTTCGGCTAATAATGCAATCGCGGTTGCCCAATATTCTCTCACTCAAGCCTGTGCGGGTGCTGGATTCAGCGATCCGGATATGGTCATCCTGAACCCAATCGAATATAATATAAAGAACATTACCGTTTATTCCTCAAACAGAGAAAATATAAGTCAGAACTACGTGAATATCCTGATCAAAACTACAGCTGCGGCCTCGTTCAGAATCAATGGACGTGCACCCGGTGGTACATTTATAGCATTAAGGAATAATCCGGACTACTCTTACCTACAACTTAACCTGAATCAGTATCCTACACAGACCTTTAATTTATCTGCCTCCGATGGCTTTAATGCAATTGCTTACGGATTTGGAGATGTAGAGTCTTATGCCTATTCAGCAGGTACAAATCTGGCTTCAAGCCAGTTCGTAAAGGCAATTAATAAAATTACACTCGAGGAGATATCCAATGCCTGCACCAGACAGGATCTTGATTTCAAGCTTACCCTAACTGCACCTGCATCGAGCTTAATCTGGCAGCTGAACGTGAATGATTCACCGGTCACACAGACTAATCCGGTAGCAGTGGCAGTTGTACGGAATGGCATCACATTTTATGAGTATTTATTTCCAAAAAATTTAGGATACATTCTGCCTGGTCAGAAAATAATAAAAATAATAGCAAAATATGCCACACTTGCAGGATGTAATCTTGATGAACAGGAAATTGGCTATCAGTTTGATGTATTTGATCCGCCGGAAGCCTTGTTTACAAATTCTATCAACTTCTGTTCGAATAATGAAATTAGCTTTACCGATATGAGTAAGGATAATGGTAATCCCATCAGCTCATGGGAATGGGATTTTGGAGATGGGAATAAATCTATTGATCAGAATCCAAAACATATTTTCACGAATTCGGGTTCATTTCAGGTTGTTTTGAAAGTAAGGAATTCAACGAGTTGTGAGGTAAAGGAATTTACTAAGACTATAGTGATAAATGCAAGTCCGGTGGCAGATTTCTCAAGTTCAAATCCGGGCTGTAATAATGCCGCCATTACCTTTACAGACCTATCAAGGTCAGTTCAGGGAAATATTGTAAAATGGGAATGGGATTTTGGGGATGGTAATAAATCAGTAAATACAATTTCTCTACCGGTTACCAATCAGTACACTTCTGGGGGGAACTTTCTGGTTAGTTTAAAGGTGACTAATGAATTTGGCTGCGAAAATATACTTACTAGGCAGCTTGATATAACCACGCCCTTTCTTGAAGCTGGAGCAGATACATATATTTTGCGCGGAGGGTCCGTGCGCTTTAATATTCAGGCTACCGGAACGAATTTAAAGTATAAATGGACTCCATCAACCGGGCTCGACCGAGATGATATAAAAAATCCGACTGCATCTCCTTCAGCTGAGACCAGATATTATGTCACAATAAGCTCAGACGAAGGTTGTATCCTTGATGATAATATTCTGGTGAAAGTGCTGGAAATGCCATTCGTCCCAAATACTTTTACACCAAATGGAGATGGAATCAACGATATATGGAATATCGAATACCTGGATAGCTATCCTGCAGTTAGTGTAAATATTTACAATCGCTTTGGAATCAAGGTATTTGGGTCTATCGGTTATTTGAAAGCCTGGGATGCTAATTTAAACGGTCAAATGCTACCGGTAGGTACCTATTATTATGTGATAGATCCTAAAATTGGAATACCTGTTTTTAAGGGATGGGTAGCTGTAATTAGATAGATGACAGAATTTATGCAGAATATATTTTACAAGTGTTTGTAATATAGAATACTGGTAAATAATAAAAAAATAGAAGATTTACATTGAAAAGGATTTTTTAACTTGTTCAGCTTTCTCAATTATGGTTTTTTTTCAGGAGATATGATTTTGGATTAAACATAATGAAAGAGTTAACGCTTAAAATAAAATATTGATGAAGAGGGTTGTTACTTATTTGTTTTCTTTTCTGTTGAGCCAGTTTGCGCTCGCACAGCAAAAACCTCAATATACTCAGTATGTGATGAATAATTTTATTCTAAATCCTGCTATCGCGGGAATTGAGAATTATGTTGATGTAAAAGCCGGGTATCGTGCTCAATGGCAGGGGCTTGAAGGTGCTCCTGTGACTTCCTATCTTTCCATTCATGCTCCGATAGGGAAGAATTTTTTATATGGGACATCTACCTCAGTACCACAGGGCGGAGGAAGCAACCCCAATAGCAGGAGTTATTTGCAGAATTACATGGCTTCTGAACCACATCATGGTGTTGGTATGACACTTGTTTCAGATAAAGCAGGCCCTATTTCCAGAACTGATGTCAACTTGAATTATGCCTATCATATTGGTATTACTGAGCAGATAAACGTTTCTGTTGGTCTTGCTGCCGGGATTTCAAAGATATACCTTGATCGCTCTAATCTGATTCTTGAGAATCCCAATGACCAGGCCATTGGAAATGGTAATTATGATAATTTCAAACCGGATGTGAGTGCAGGGATATGGCTTTATGGTCCAAGATTTTTTGCCGGGGCTTCTGCACAACAGCTTTTAAAGAGTCCGATAGGATTCAGCGACGATCCGGTGACCTATGATCAGGGAAGAAAAGTGCCACATGTGTTCGTAACTGCAGGATATAAAGTTTATCTGGGAGATGATTTTGCTGCAATTCCTTCTGCCTTATTAAAAATCGTAACACCGGTTCCAGCTTCGGTGGATGTAAACTTAAAGCTTGCTTATAAAGATCGCTTTTGGGTAGGTGGCAGTTACCGTAAGGATGATGCCTTTGCAGGTATGGCGGGCTTTAATGTGGGGTCTTTTATGAACATCGGTTATTCCTACGACCTCACCACATCAGGTTTGAACACCGTAAGTAATGGATCCCATGAGATTGTTCTGGGAATATTTTTGAACAACCGTTATAAGGTAAGTTGCCCGCAGAAGAGTTGGTGATTAGGTGGTTAGGTGGTTAGATAGTTAGGTGGTTAGGTGGTTAGGTTGTTAGCTGTCCCAAAGGGATGCATTAGCATTATCGGTTTTCTGTAAATTCTACTAGATGTCAAATGAAATATAATTTTCATTCTTAAGTATCAACTATCAATTATCAACTATCAATTAATAGAAATTACCACTTCAATAGTCCGGTTACTGGTTAATTTTGCAAGATTGTCATCCCGATCCGCCCTTCGCGGAGAGGGATCTGTTGAAATCAGCACAATGCGGGCAGGTAATGTCTGATTAATTACTAAATTATCACATCAGTAATTCAAAGACTTGGCTTTGAATTCTTGTTTCTTGAGACCAATCTCGCCTCTTAATACTTACATCTCAATACTCATATCTCAATACTCATATCTCATATCTCAATACTCAATACTCACATCTCACATCTTTACTAAAGCTCTTTCCTTAATCGTGCTACCGGAATATTCATCGCTTCGCGGTATTTTGCAACGGTTCGCCTGGCAATATTATATCCCTTTTCTTTAAGAATTTCAGTCAGTTTTTCATCTGCCAGCGGACGGCGTTTATCTTCATTTCCAATACACTCTTCAAGTATCTTTTTAACTTCCTTGTTTGAAACTTCTTCTCCGCTATCCATTTGAATAGCTTCAGAAAAGAATGATTTTAACAGAAAGGTGCCGAATTCGGTTTGCACATATTTCGAATTGGCCACACGCGAAACAGTTGAAATATCCATACCTATCCGGTCGGCAATGTCTTTTAAGATCATCGGCTTTAAATTCTTATCATCCCCGGTAAGGAAATACTCGTACTGATAATCCATTATTGCTTTCATTGTCTTAAGCAATGTTTGTTGCCTTTGCTTGATCGCATCAATAAACCATTTTGCTGAATCTAGTTTTTGTTTCACGAATTGAACAGCTTCTTTTAGCTTTTTGTCTTTTTGAGCCGTTTTATCATAATGTTCAAACATATCTTGATAAGAGCGGCTTACCCTGAGTTCTGGTGCATTTTTTGAATTTAAGGTCAGAAATAATATTCCATCATTATTACTGATATGAAAATCAGGGATGATCTGCAGCTGTTTTGTAGTTACTGCATTCGAATCACCGGGCTTTGGATTGAGTTTAAGTATTTCATTCACCACTTCCTTCAGTTCTTCAGAGTCCATATTTAATGAACGTTCAAGCTTATCGTAGTGTTTTTTTGTAAACTCATCGAGATGATCCTCAACAACCCTAATTGCTTTCTGAATTTCGGAGCTTTGTTCTTTTTTTCTTAGCTGGATCAGTAAACACTCTTGAAGATCTCTTGCTCCGACTCCTGCCGGATCAAATGATTGGATTACTTTAAGCATTTCATTTACCTCCTCATCTTCTGCAAATATGTTTTGAGAAAATGCGAGATCATCTACCAGAGAAGTAATTGGTCTTCGAAGATATCCATCATCATCCAGACTACCGATTAATTGTTGACCGATTCTGAAGTCTTTATCAGAAAGTGGAACGAGATCTAACTGAGCCTGTAGACTTTCGAAAAATGAGTTTTGAACGGCAATAGGGATTTCTTTGCGGTCATCGTCATCATCTCCATTCTGCTCATATTTGGAACTATAATCATTAATATTATCGTCTTGGAGGTAATCATCTACGTTAAATTCATCCAAACTTTCCTGTGAATCTTCCTGATTATAACTATCATCCTCCGGATCCCGGTCAGGGTATTCTTCAACCGGCTCATTCATATTCGCCAGACTTAAATCTTCGAGAGCCGGATTGTCTTCCAGTTCTTCCTTAATGCGAGTATCCAGTGAAACTGTAGGGACTTGCAGTAATTTGATAAACTGAATCTGCTGCGGAGATAGTTTTTGTAGAAGTTTTTGTTGAAGGTTTTGTCTTAACATAAGGTGATTTCTACGGTAAATTTACATAAATATTGATGGATGAAATAACATCCTTGAAATATGTTTGTAATAGCAAAATTTACGAGCATAAATTGTATTTGTCTTTTTAACTATAATCTATAAATTTAAGAAGAATCAAACTTCATAAAAATTATGGTTATCGTAAAAGAATTTAAAGAATTCATCTCAAAAGGAAATGTTGCAGATTTGGCAGTTGGTGTAATTATTGGAGCTGCATTTGGAAAAATTATTTCCTCATTGGTTGATGATATTTTGATGCCTCCAATAGGCTATCTACTTGGTGGAGTTGATTTTGCAGATAAGAAGATACTGCTTATTGCAGCAGATACAGTGAATAAGGTTGAAGAAGTTTCAATTCGTTACGGAAATTTCATAAATACTGTCATTCAATTTCTCATTGTTGCCATGTGTATTTTCGCAGTTATAAAGGCCATCAATACTCTGAAGCGTAAAGAAGAGGCAGCTCCGGCGGCTCCAGCCCCTCCAAGTGCTGAAGAAACGCTATTGGCTGAAATCAGGGATTTGTTGAAAAGCCAGAATAAATAATCTATAGGTAGTTTAATAGCTCTGAAAACCAAAAATTACAAGATATTTTAACTTTTGAGAAATTCGACTATTAGAAATCTCATTTTCTAGTTTTTGAAGATTCAATCCTTAACTAATGCAAAGCAAACAGAGCAATAAAATTTCATATTTTTAATCTGTTTCAGACATTATTTATGAGTAGGTATGGATATTTTGATTCAATTGTTTGAATTGTGAAAAATCAACCTTATATTTGCACTCCTGTTTTTTAGAGCAATAATAGATAAATAAGTCATGAAAAGAACATTCCAGCCTTCTCAAAGAAAAAGAAGAAATAAGCACGGGTTTAGAGAACGTATGAGCAGTGCAAACGGAAGAAGAGTATTAGCTTCAAGAAGAGCTAAAGGCAGAAAAAAAATATCTGTGTCTGACGAGCGTCGCCATAAAGCATAATTTTGATTGTGTTTTCGTAGCCTTACGAATTGCGCAGATCAAAATCTGCTTGTAAATCAGGCTAAATAACAATCAAGATGTATAGTTTTAAAAAGGAAGAACGGTTATGTAATGTAAAGCTTATAGAAAAGCTTTTTACTGACGGTTCTTCTTTTTTAGTTTATCCCTTCCGCATAGTCTGGCTTTCTGAAGTTTCAAACTCCGGTATTCCGGTTCAGGTTTTGATCAGTGTCCCAAAAAAGAGATTTAAGCGTGCAGTCGACCGAAACCTGATTAAGCGCAGAATCCGCGAGGTTTATCGCCTGCATAAATCCGAATATCTTATTCCATTCCTGAATGAACAATCAGTAGCGCTCATATTGGGAATCACTTATATTGGTAATGAAATAGGAGACTATGCTTTTCTTGAGAAAAAGTTTAAAGATGCTTTAGTCCGTTTTAAGAAATTATATCCTAGCAGTCATGTTGAAAAGGGTAGTTAAATCGGTATTTTCAGCTTTTTTTCTGTTTCTGATCTGGATCTATCAGAATCTGATTTCACCGATACTTGGAAAGTCATGCCGTTTTACTCCAACTTGCTCGCATTATGGGATTGAAGCGATACAAAAGCATGGGCCTTTTAAAGGTGGCTGGTTAACAATAAAACGGGTCGGCCGCTGCCATCCCTGGGGAGGACATGGTCATGATCCTGTTCCATGAGTTTTTTCTTTATAAATAATTTCGCTTTTTTGCAGCTATGAATGATCAATTACTTTTACTTCTTGAAACTGCTACCAGCAGCTGTTCGGTAGCTTTAACTGAGAATGGAAAAATCATTGCAGTCAAAGAAGCCAATGAGCAGAATATTCATGCCAGCCACATCACTTTGTTCATTGAAGACTTGATGATCAGGACAGGTAAAAAATATTCTGATTTGAATGCTATAGCTGTAAGTAAGGGCCCCGGTTCGTATACAGGCCTAAGAATTGGGGTTTCGACTGCAAAAGGACTCTGCTATGCTCTTGATATTCCATTGTTGGGAATAAATACAATCGAAGCTATGGCATTCGGTCTGCTATCCAAAAATGATATTCAGAATTCGGATTTGCTAATCCCAATGATCGATGCCAGAAGAATGGAGGTTTATACAGCTATTTTTCAGAATGATCTCAAGGTACTCGAACCGGTGAATGCAAAAATTGTGGATTATTTTTCATTTGATCAATATGATGGCAAAAATCTTGTATTATTTGGAGATGGAGCCGGAAAGTTGAAGGAATTATTTTCTGCTAAAGACAATATCAAGTTTATTGATTTTACAAATTCGGCAGCAGATCTTAATGAAATAGCCTGGAGAAAATATTTGAATAATGAAACTGAAAATGTGGCTTATTTTGAGCCTTTTTATTTAAAAGAATTCCTGCTCACAAAATCTACAAAAAATAATTCTTAATCTTTTTTTCCAACAAGGCCTTTGATGAATTTCCCGATAGGATTTTTTCTGAATCCTGATATTTTGGTTGCGTTAGCCTGATGCTCTAAAATGCTTCCAAATTTTAATCCGAATCCCAAATAAAATCCAAGACCTGTATAGCCACTTGAATAAGGTGATGCACTTTTACTATAGTTTTTTATCATTTCATAGCTTTTGAAGAGCTGATCACTACCCATATAGAATTCAATATTTGGCGTTTTAATCATATACTGCCCTCCAATTTGTAATGAACGGGTAGTATTGTAAGCAACTGATGCGGTAAGTACATGGTTTTTTAAATGATAATTATTCACCAGAACCAAATCTCCACCACCGTAATAAATGGTTTTGGAAAGTATCAGGTTTGGCTTATAATTTCCAAATTCTTTACTTAGCATTATTTCAGCCTTGCCATTTATCATACTTACATAAGATCTGTTAACTGATTTTAAACTTATTTGGGTGTCCAGACTGTCGGCCAGCCTTTCATCAGCACTTGCGTTTGAAGCATTATCTATAATGATTTTACCGGTTTCAAAATCATACTCATAAGCTTCTTTATTCCATTTTATGAAACCAATGTCCTTCAGATTCCCTAAGATGGTCCATCCGTCACGTAATCGATATGAAGCTCCTGCTGTGATTGAGAGCCCCGGATTTTTAAAGTTTGGATTGACCATCTCTCTCTGAAAATTATCAAATTTGAAGCTCGACCTAAGCTTTCCACTTAAGGTAACATCGAACTCATCAATAGATTCATCAATGTTTATTTCAGATTTATCAACTTTTAATGAAGTATAATTTATTCCACTAAGCAAACTGAATTTTGCTCCCAGCGAAAAGCGCTTTGTGTAATTTTGCCGGTATACAAAACTGAACTGATGGTATGATTGATTGTACCCGTTTATATTAAAAAGGTTAGTAAGGTTAGTGGCATTAAATACTCGGAAATCGTCGAAAATTGCAAAAACCTCATTGGTAACACGGGCTCTTCCATCAGTCCGAATTTGCCAGCTAATTCCCATTTCCTTATATTTTTTCACCGCCTTCAGTACGCGCAGCATAGCGATATAATTATTTGAACTGAAGGCAAGTGTATTCATTCGGTTTTCGCCCAAGGTGATATTGCGGCCATTAAATACGCCATCATATATCAGGGATTTGAAGGCGGGCTCTGCCGGACCGGAGAATGTTCCGTTAAAGCTGATTGTTGGAATGAGAAAATTGAATGCAAAACGACGACTCGTATCAACCTGATAAGCTCTTTGTGATGGATTTTCAAAACTGTCGTAAAGGGTACGACTGTTATAAAGCGAATATTGCTGGGAATAACTTGTTCTGACTAGCCCAAAAAGTAAAAATAACATTGGAAATAGTCTTAATAGAGATATTTTGTTTCGGCTAAAAATCATCTTGTATTTAATTGCTTCTAATGCTATCTACGAATAAATCAATATCAGTTGCTGGCATTAAACTTTTGTATCCAGTGTAAAAATTTGTAAAAAAATATTCCTTGTTACTTGTTAGTTGATACGACAATCCATACAGATCTTTTATACCATATTTATTACTTCTGAATATCTGACTGTAATTATTTTTAAGCGAATTTCTTAACAGAATCTGTGCATTGTTTAAATATAAAGCAAATGAAACATTACTCTGGTCGGCAACCAACTGATCGAATTGAATATAGGCCTTCGTTTTATAGATTAAGCGGCCGGAATTATAATCATTTAAAAATCGTTGAATACTTGAAGGTGAATTTGAAAGGATTAGCAAATTATCTGTAATGGTAAAGAAAGGCTTTGAATACTTTTTCATAGGATCTCCAAAGTAAAAATAGAACAGATTGTTGTAATTCATTCTTCTCACGGTTGGTGAATAAAACGAACTTATTGGATCAAGTAAAAACTGAAGTTTGCTACCATTACTTACTTTTATGATTGCCAGACTCTCGGAAGTTGAAAGATGCAGTGTGCTAAGTTCCTTACCCCAAAGTTTTACCATATCCCGTTCAGGATTGATGCCTGTTTCAGAAGTTATGGTCTTTATTTGTTTCTTGAGCGTGTCCAGCTCATTTCTGGCCTCAAATACCTGATCAAGGTCTTTTTTATACACTGAATAATCTGAGATGCCATAAGTGATCGAACTCGCTGTATTATAGGGCATTATAAGTTTGATCGTATTCTTAACGGGTTTCTGATGAAGAAATATTGGGATGTAACTGTCTTTTGCTGAGGAAATTCTGCTTATTCCATTAAACATCATTACATCAGTTTTGTAATTCAGCACCAGACTTGAATAACCTATGAAGCCTTCGAAAAGCTCCATATTGTCACTCAATTTCCGTCTGAAGAAGGGTTTTAGAAAGCCGGCTTTATTATAATTTATGAAAAGATGAGCCAATGCATTTGCGTCTTTGTTTAGTCCGGTATTGATCTCCCTTATAAAACCGGGACTTATCTTCATAGTTTTATCATCAATACTTTGGCTTAGTAAAACGGCAGAAAAACTGCCTCTTGCAATTCCATTATCAATGCATAGGTAAAAAGGACGCTCCAACTCAGAATAATTGATTTGTAAAATAGCAATTCCTGATTTTTCTTTCATGCTTACTCTAATATCTGAAAGTTCAGACAAGGTATTGTGAAGGTCATCAATAGTAAGTGACAGTTTTAACTGGATTGACCATAAAAAATGAATGCTGTCTGTTTTGGATGGATGAAAAGACAAAAAAACCTTTTGCCCATCAGTGATTTCAGCCAGTTCTTTCTTACTGATCAGAAGTTTTTTTAACCATGCCAGCTCCTTTTTGTTATTGGAACCTATGATTGTGTCGAAAACAGTGTAATCTTTAAAGATATCATACAGGCTTTTGTCATTTGGGTATTGAAAAACAAGGGAGGCATCTGCCGGTATTTCAGAAAGCACCCGGTCATTATTCCGGCTCTTAACATTAAGATTAGAAAAATATAAATATGCAAGAGAAATCACTGTGAGGACTAAAACCGTTGTAATTCCTATTATTTTCTTCATCAATCAGCGCTTTAAACAAATTTAAATTTTTATGTCATTGCAGAAGAATTGCGGACATGTTTGTTAAATTAGCAATCTATTCTAACATTATGAACAAACATGTAATTATTATCGCTTCAGTGTTTGGAATGCTTGCTGTTATTTTAGGGGCTTTCGGTGCTCATGCATTAAAATCGCTAATTGATCCGGCTGGATTAGAGGTCTGGAAAACTGCTGTTAGTTATCACTTTTATCATACACTGGCGCTGCTTTTCGTGTCAACGTTTCCTGCAAGCAAAGGCAGGGCGGTAAATTTAGCTGCCTGGTTTTTTTCCATCGGAATTTTGCTTTTTTCGGGTTCATTATATCTCATTTCTGCCAAAGAAATACTGAACATCAGTCAGCTTTCAGTTCTTGGGCCTGTAACACCAATTGGTGGTTTATTTTTTATTCTGGGTTGGATCAGCCTGATTTTCGTGGCCTTAAAGAGTATTAATGCTTGAGTTTAATGAAACGGAAGGCATTGAAAGGAAAACTCTTTTTATTGAGGTAGTTCTGCCCTTAGCTATTCCCAAAACCTATACCTATCGAGTGCCTTTGGAAATGACCGGAGCTATCTCAATCGGGAAGCGTGTGGTCGTTCAGTTTGGAAGGGCCAAAATTTATACCGCCATCGTTTATCAGGTTTCTGAAATTCCTCCGGCACTTTATGAGGCTAAATATATTATCGATGTGCTCGATGATGAGCCAATTGTGAATGAGTTTCAGTTGAAATTATGGAAGTGGATATCTGACTATTACCTCTGTCATATAGGGGAAGTAATGCAGGCTGCGCTTCCTTCAGCCCTCAAACTGGCGAGCGAAACTCGTATTATCCTGAACAATTCAACGGAGTTCGATAAGTCTGAACTATCTGATAAAGAGTTCCTAATTATTGATGCACTGGATATTCAATCAGAGCTGAAGGTAAGTGAGATCAGTAAGTTACTCGGACAGAAAACGGTATTTCCTATACTCCGAACTCTTTTTGAAAAGAATATCATCATCATATCCGAGGAAATTTCGGAAAAGTTTAAACCTCGTAAAAAGGCATTTATCAGCCTTCATCCTCAGTACAAGGATCCCGAACAACGCAAGGCTTTATTCGAAATTCTTGAAAGGGCGCCCAAACAACTTGAACTTTTGCTGGCTTATTTTAAACTTGAAAAGCAGCAAAAAGAAATTTCCAAACCCGATTTGCTGGAAGTCAGCGGAAGTGGAGCAGCTGCATTGAAGGCTCTAATTGAAAAGGAAGTCTTTCTTCAAGAAGATAAAGTGGTAAGTCGCCTGAGTGCTGAGGAACTTGATACCCTACATGATTTTAAGCTCAATGATGCACAGGAAATTGCATTGGGAGAGATCAATGAGCAACTGAAAGAGAGGGATGTGGTTTTGCTTTATGGTGAAACATCCTCAGGTAAAACACAAATCTATATTCGTCTGATTGAGCAAATGCTGCTTGAGGGCAAGCAAACATTATATCTTTTACCTGAGATTGCCTTAACCACACAGGTTATTGAACGTCTACGGGAGCATTTTGGAGGACAGGTTGGCATATATCATTCCCGTTTTAATGATAATGAACGTGCCGAAGTATGGCAGAAAGTATTAAAAGGTGAGTATAAAATGGTTCTAGGTGCGAGATCCTCTATTTTTCTGCCCTTCAAAGATCTCGGTCTGATTATCGTCGACGAAGAACATGAATCTTCCTACAAGCAATATGACCCTGCACCCCGATACCATGCCAGAGATACAGCTATCTATCTTTCACACCTGCATGGGGCAAGTATAGTTTTAGGATCGGCAACTCCAAGTTTGGAGAGATTCTATAATGCCAAAATTAAGAAATATGGCTTTGTGACCCTAAAGGGCAGGTATGGCGGAGTAAAATCACCTTTAATTGAAGTGGTGAGTATAGCCGAGGAAACCAAGCGCAAAACCATGCAATCGCATTTTACTACAGTTTTGATAAATGAGATTAAAGCTGCATTATCCAGTAAGGAGCAGGTGATTCTCTTCCAGAACCGTCGTGGATATCCGCCGCTATTGCTCTGTACAACCTGCGGGTTTACTCC
>Ga0105054_10003752_pt1 | contig 23279 bp, 22 predicted proteins | sample BON02_FD_78091 | JGI IMG/M metagenome (GOLD analysis project Ga0105054, IMG submission 78091) | Freshwater microbial communities from Lake Bonney liftoff mats and glacier meltwater in Antarctica - BON-02 (megahit assembly) | ecosystem: Environmental > Aquatic > Freshwater > Ice > Glacier...
ACATGGTGCCCGGCGACCCCGCAGGCATTGCCCTTGGCCCCCGCGCTACGCCGGAGATGCGCGAAGCGTTCAAGGTCAAGATGGGCCTCGATCAGCCGTTCGTCGTGCAATACGTCAATTTCCTGACCAACGTCGTCACCGGCGACCTGGGCACCGATGTCTGGTCGAACCGGCCGGTCGCCACGATGATCGGCGAACAACTGCCCCATACCATTGCGCTGGCGAGCGTCGGTCTGCTGTGGTCGATCATGATCGGCATCCCCATGGGATGTTTCTCGGCGGTCCACCGCAATAGCCTGCTCGACAAGTTCACCGGTGTGATTTCGGTCGCATGCATCGCGATTCCCTCGTTCATCGTGGCGCTTTACGCCCTGCTTCTGTTTGCCGTGAATCTGCGATGGTTTCCAGCCATCGGGGCCGGCGAAAACGGTGACCTGGGCGACCAGGCGATGCATCTGGTGCTGCCCGGGCTTGCCGTCGGGCTGGGTTGGGTCGGCTATCTGGCGCGCTACGTGCGCACCTCGATGCTGGAGGTGATGGGCGAGAACCATATCCGCATGGCGCGGGCCTATGGCCTGCCGAACCAGCGCATCACCTATATCTATGCCCTCAAGCTGGCGATCCTGCCGACCGTTGCCCTGCTGGGCGTCGGCGTCGGCAGCCTGATCTCGGGCGCGGTCTTCGTGGAGATCATCTTCGCGCGCCCCGGCGTGGGCAAGATGGTCGTGGATGCGGTCAACACACGCAATTATCCCATCGTCATGGGCGGCGTGCTGGTCACCACCATGCTGTTTGCCCTCTCGACGCTGGTCTCCGACCTGATCGTGGCCTGGCTCGACCCTCGCGTGCGGCAGGGGCTCTAGCATGACAACGATCGAAGCCACCGAAGCCGGCGCACCGATCCGCCGTGAGTCACGCTTTTCCTGGCTCTGGCAGCTCATACGCGATCCGCTGGGCTGCTTTGGCCTGATCCTGGTGCTGCTGATCGTGCTGGCCGCCGTGGGCGCCGATGCTCTGGCGCCTTACGACTACAAGGCTCTCGACATCAAGAACCGCCTTGCCGATCCCTCCTTCCAGCACCTGCTGGGCACCGACAACCTGGGCCGCGACACCTTCAGCCGTATCCTGTTCGGCGGTCGCATCGCGCTTTATGTCGCCCTGGTTTCGGTCGGCAGTTCGCTGGTCCTGGGGCTGATTCTGGGCATGTTGGCAGGTTACGGGCCGCGCTGGCTCGACAACGCCCTGATGCTGCTGTTCGATGCGGTGCGCGCCTTCCCGGTCATCATGTTCGCCCTGGCGGTGATCACCGTGGTAGGCCCCAGCCTTGAGACGATCATCTTCGTCGTCATCGTCACCACCGTGCCCGGTTACGCCCGAATAACGCGTTCGCTGACCCTGACGCTCAAGAACAACGAGTTCATCCTGGCGGAACGCTCCCTGGGCGCCGGCGTGGTGCGGGTCATGTTCTCGCACCTGCTGCCCAACCTGATCGCACCGCTGCTGATCCTGGCCAGCATGGACATCCCGGTCGTCATCACCATCGAGGCCGGCCTCTCCTTCCTCGGCCTGGGCGTCAAGCCGCCGACACCGTCCTGGGGCTCGATTCTCAACGACGGTTATTCATTCATCCGCAACACGCCCTGGCTGGTCATCGCCGGCGGCATTCCGCTGATCATCACAACCCTGGGCTTCACCTTCCTGGGTGAGGCACTGCGCGATGTGTTCGATCCCAAGATGAAGAAGGATCGATGAGCGAGAACGACCATGTCCTCGACGTCCGCGACCTGTCGGTCAGCTTCCGCACAGGGCGGGGCAAGGTGCGCGCGTTGCGCCATGTCGACATCACCGTGCCCAAGAACAAGATCGTCGGCATCGTCGGTGAGTCCGGCTGCGGCAAATCGACCCTGATCAATTCGGTGCTGCGCCTGCTGTCGCCCAATGCGGTGATCGAACCCGGCTCGGAAGTGAACTTCCTTGGCGACGACATCATCAAGATGAACAATTCCCAGCTCACCGACCTGCGCGGCCAGCGCATCTCGATGGTCTTCCAGGACCCGATGACGGCGCTCAACCCGGTGATCTCGGTCGGCACGCAAATGACCGACATCCTCTACCGGCTCAAGATCTCGAAGGCCGAGAAGAGGCAGCGCGCCGCCGACATGCTGGCCCAGGTCGGCATTCCCGACGCAGAGCGACGGCTGGAGGATTATCCCCACCAGTTCTCGGGCGGCATGCGCCAGCGCATCTGCATCGCCATGGCGCTGATGATGAACCCGGCCCTGCTGATCGCCGACGAACCGACCACGGCGCTCGACGTGACGCTGGAAGCCCAGATCATCCATCTGATGAAGGAGCTGCGCGAGAAGTTCCAGTGCTCCATGCTCTTTGTCTCGCACAACCTGGGCCTGATCGCCGAGCTCTGCGACGAGGTCATCGTGATGTACGCCGGCGAGGTCGTCGAACAGGGCGAAGTCCACGACCTGTTCCACCGCGCGCAGCACCCCTACACGCGCATGCTGCTGGAATGCGACCCGGCCCGCATCGTGGAGACCCGCCAGGAGCTGCCGACCATCTCGGGCAGCGTCCCCGATCTGATCGACCTGCCCAAGGGCTGCATCTTTTCGCCGCGCTGTCCACGCCGCTACGAACCCTGCAACGAGGCGCCGCCCGACCACTATGCGGTGACCGACCAGCATTCCGCCCGCTGCTTTCTGGTGCGCGATGGCCGATAACATTCTCACCGTAAAGGACCTGCGCGTCCGCTTCCGCACGGCCGGTCTGGTCAAGGCCCTGATCGACCGCATCGAGGACCCCTTCATCGATGCCGTGATGAAGGTGTCGTTCGACCTGGGGCGGGGCGAAACCTTCGGCCTGGTCGGGGAATCGGGTTCCGGCAAGACCACCCTGGGGCGCGCCATCATCGGTCTGGTCCGGGCCCAGGAAGGCAGCATCGAATACGACGGCAACGAACTGATCGGATTGAGCGACAGCCAGTTCCGCGACATCCGGCGCAACATCGCGATGATGTTCCAGGACCCGGTGGCCAGCCTCTCGCCGCGCAAGACGGTGCGCGCGAGCATCACCGAGCCGTTCCGCATCCACAACATGAGCGACCGCAACCTGGGCGAGGAGGCGCGACGCCTGCTCGATCTGGTCGGCCTGCATCCGGGGTTTGCGGGCGCCTACCCGCACCAGCTTTCGGGCGGCCAGGCGCGCCGTGTCGGCGTCGCCCGCGCCCTGGCGCTGGAACCCAAGGTGATCATCGCCGATGAACCCACGGCCGGCCTCGACGTTTCGGTCCAGGGCGAAATCCTCAACCTGATGAACCGCCTGCAGAGCGAACTTGGCCTTTCCTACCTGATCATCACGCACAACCTGCCCGTCGTGCGCCATGTCTCCGACAAGCTGGCGATCATGTATCTGGGCCGCTTTGTCGAACTGGGCACGACCAAGGAAATCTTCGAGAAACCGGCCCACCCCTACACGCTCGGCCTGCTCGCGGCCGTGCCCGAGCCCGACCCGGACAAGCGGCGCGACAAGCTGGAGCTGCAGGGCGAGATTCCCTCGCTGATGCGCCGGCCCGACGGCTGCGAATTCGACACCCGCTGCCCCTTCGCCCAGAAGAAGTGCCTGGAGGTCGCGCCCAAGTACGAGGAAGTCGCCCCGGGCCATTGGGCAAGCTGCCACTTCCCCTTCCCCGACCCGGCGAACGCCAGGGCGGTCGGCAAGGGCGCAATGGCGGGAGAGGGCAACATTCCCCATGTCGACGGTCACGCGACCGAGGCCGGCCACAAGAGCAGGGTGTCCCAGTGATCGGGGCCGTGGGCGATGAGCTTCAGCCGTGAGGCATGGGAGGCCAATGCCGGCCTCTACGAGACCATCGCGACAATGCCGTTCAACGCCGAGCTGGCCGCGGGCACGCTTTCGGACGAACGCTTCCGCCACTACATCGTGCAGGACGCCCACTACCTGAAAGCCTACGCGCGGGTCTATGCCATGGCCTCGGTCAGGGCCGACACCGAGGGCCTGATGGTGACCATGGCCGACTGGGCCGCCGGCACCATGCGGGCCGAGCGCAGCCTGCACGAGCGCTACTTCAAGGAGTTCGGCCTTGGCGCCGATGAGGTCGCGGCCATCGAGCCGACGCCGACCTGCCTTGCCTACACCGGCTTCCTCACCGAGTGCGGCGCCGTCGCCCCGCTCGAAGTGACTCTTGCCGCCATGCTGCCCTGCCAGTGGGTTTACTGGGAAGTCGGCCAGGCGATCGCCGCCAGGGCCGCGCCGGGCAACCCCTTCGCCGCCTGGATCGCGACCTATTCCGCGCAGGGTTTCGGCGAGGCCTGCGCCCAGGCCCGGGCCGAGACGGACCGCCTGGCCGCCGCCGCAAGCCCGGCCGTGCGCGAGCGCATGCACCACGCCTTCCGCAAGGCGATGCAGCTCGAGTGGCTGTTCTGGGACAGCTCCTGGCGCCTGGAAACCTGGCCGGTCGGCTGAGCGGCGGAAGGGTTAACGCACTGGATTCGGAGAATCGGATTCCGTCATGGCTGACAGGGCTTTAGGGCCAATTGGGTTCGTTCCGCAGAAATGCCGGTGGGGCGGCGTTTTTCTTCTCTTTTTGAATTAATAAATGACACTAACTATTTGATGTAAATCGAAACTCCTCCTCCACGCTTACTCCTTGTCATCCTCCGCGAAAGCGGAGGATCCATGCTGTGACGTTGCGGTCCGCACATGGCGCAAGGGCGCTCTCGGGGAGAGGTCACAGCATGGATCCCGGATCGGCGCGCCCTGTGGGCGCTTGTCCGGGATGACGTTGTGGTGGGGTGATCGGGTTCTGGCCGGGGTCCACGCGTGGCACCGGAGCGCAAACTACGGGTGATGGCCGACTCAGGTGCGTGCGCCACCGGGCAGCAGCAAGGCCACTGCCGGCGCTGGCCTCAGCCCCAGAGTTCGGCGGGTGCCGGGTGCATGATGTTGCCGTCGAAGGCGATGCCGGGGACGCGGTCCTGTTTCATCAGCAGGGGGCCGTCGAGATCGACGACGCGGGCGCCCTGGGCGACGAGCATGGCGGGCGCCATGCCGAGCGAGGTACCGACCATGCAGCCGACCATGATCTCCAGTCCGGCGGCCATGGCGGCATCGCGCAGGGCGAGCGCCTCGGTCAGGCCGCCGGTCTTGTCGAGCTTGATGTTGACCATGCCGTAACGGTCGGCGAGCGAGGCGACGGTATCGCTGCCGTGGCAGCTTTCGTCGGCACACAGGATGACGGGGCAAGCGATGCCGGCCAGAGCGGCGTCGTCGCCGGCCGGCAGGGGCTGCTCGATCATCTCGACGCCCAGAGCGGCAAGATCACCGCCGATGGCCTTGAGCAGATCGACACTCCAGGCCTCGTTGGCATCGACCACCAGCCGTGCCCCGGGGGCACCGGCGCGCACCGCGCCCAGGCGTTCGAGCACCTGTTCGCCATCCAGCTTGATCTTGAGCAGGGCGCGCTCGGCATTGTTTGCCGCCGCGGCGCCCATGGCCTGAGGCGTATCGAGCGAGAGGGTATAGGCCGTGATCAGATCCGCAGGCTCCTGCAGGCCGGCAAGCTGCCAGACCGGCTTGCCGGTCATCTTGGCCTCCAGATCCCACAGGGCGCAGTCGAGCGCGTTGCGTGCCGCACCAGGAGCCATCAGCGCGATCAGCTCGTGGCGGCTGGCGCCCTGTTCCACCGCGTCGCGCACAGCATCGATCTCGGCCAGGCTGGACTCGATCGTCTGGTTGTAGCGCGGATAGGGCACCGCCTCGCCGCGCCCGGCGACGCCGTCCTCGCCGATCTCGACGACGATCACCTCGGCGGCAGTCTTGGAGCCGCGCGAGATGCGGAAAACCTGGGCCAGCGGCCAGGATTCGTGTGCGGCGGCGACGGTACGGCTCATGGTCTGCCAGAAACGGCTGCGCCGTTCCCCCCCATCCTGTCCTTCCCTTTCCAGGGGGGAAGGGACGGTGTTGCGGCGACCGTGCCGCCAACTGTCATCGGCGGAAGGAAATCACGCCTCCCTCCCCCCTGGAGGGGGAGGGTTGGGGTGGGGGGGAGCGGCGCGGAGCGCCGACCGGCGACATAACCCACGACTACATCTTCGCCAGCACGTCGACGATCGGGCCGACGCCGCCGCGCAGCGGATCGCAGCAGGGCATGCCGAAGCGGCGCGAAGTGTCTTCCATCCAGGCCCTGGCATCGGCTTCGGTCATGGCCGAGGTGTTGATGCTGAAACCCACGACCTTGGCCCTGGGGTTGGTCAGGTGCGCGGCGCGCTCGTTGGCCTCGATGCATTCCTCCAGCGAGGGCAGCGCCCGGCCTGGCACGCCGCGCATGTGCGGGCGGGTCGGCTCGTGGCACATGATCAGGGCATCGGCCTGGGCGCCGTGCAGCAGGCCCAGGCTGACGCCGGCGAAGGAGGGATGAAAGAGCGAACCCTGGCCCTCGACCACGTCCCAGTGGTCGGGCGTGTTCTCGGGCGTCAGCCATTCGGTCGCCCCGGCAATGAAATCGGCGATGACGCCGTCGATCGCCACGCCCTGGCCGGCGATGAAGATGCCGGACTGTCCGGTGGCGCGGAAGGTGGCATTGAGGCCCTGAGCCTTCATCTCCTTCTCGATCGCGAGCGAGGTGAACATCTTGCCCAGCGAACAATCGGTGCCGACGGTCAGGACACGCTTGCCGGCGCGTTCGTAACCCTTGCCGACCTTGAAGTCCTGGCTGGGCTGGCGCACGTCGAACAGGGTGCGGCCATGTTTCCTGGCGGCCTCGGCAATCTGGGGAATGTCGGCCATGCGCTTGTGCATGCCCGCCATCACATCCATGCCCGATTCCAGCGCCGTAAGGATCGTGGGGATCCAGTTGTCGGGGATGAAACCGCCGGCATTGGCCACGCCCAGCAACATGGTCTTGCAGCCGGCCGCAGCGGCCTCGGCAGGGGTCATGTCGGGCAGCTTGAGATCCTGGGTGCAGCCTTCCAGGCGAAGCTGGGCCCTGGCCTTCTCGGGCCGCCAGATCTTGACGCCGGTGCAGCCCTTGATCGAGAGGTCGTCCTGGGCATCACCCAGAAACAGCAGATAAGGCGATCCCGCCTTTTCCATGATGTCATTCCCTTGCCGTTATGGCCGTGCAGCGTTGTCCGCGCCGGCGCGATTCCGCGCGATCTTACCCATTTGGCCCGCCGATGAAAGCGGGCTGGTCATCAGCGATGCTGATCGAGGAAGGCGCGCAAGGTCGCCCGATAGGCCACGGGTTCGTCGATCGCCGGCTTGTGGCCGCTGTCGGCGAAGACGACCATCTGCGACCCGTTGACCGCCTGGTGGATCAGGGCGCCTTCCTTGACCGTGATGTAGTCGTGGGCGCCATTGAAGACGAGGCAGGGCCGGTCGAAACGGCGCAGGTCCTCCAGACGCGACCAGCCGGCCAGATCGCCCACGCAGGTGAACTGGGCCGGTCCCCATAGTCCGCGCTGGATGCCGAGGTTGAGTTCGCGTTGCGTCTGTTGCCGCCGGCCACCGGTCGGCCTGCGCTCCTGATGACGGGTATAAAAGAGCGTGCAGAAGGCCAGGTACTCGGAGTCCTCGATCGTGCCTTCGGCCTCGTGGCGCTCGACCATGGCCAGGGTTTCGTTACCAAATGCAGCGATCAGGCGGCGCAGTTCGGCCATGTGGAAAGGCATGTCGGCGCAGGTGTTGGCGGCGATGAAACTGCGGACCGCCCCGGGATAGCGACAGATGTAGTCGCACCCGAGCCAGCCGCCCCAGGAATTGCCCAGCAGATGGACCGGCCCCAGATCGAGCGCCTGACGCACCGCTTCGACCTCGGCGGCATAACGCGCCACCGTCCAGAGCGCGGGATCGTCGGGCCGATCTGATGCACCGGTACCAAGCTGGTCGTGGGCCACCACGCGCCAACCCAGGTCGGCGAACCCGGCGTGCACAGCACGGATGCCTTCCGAAGCGATGCCGGGGCCGCCGTTGATGAGGAAAAGCACATCGGGCCCGGCGCCGTAGCTGTAGACCGCCACGTCTCCGCCCGGAACGGCCACGCGGCAGGTATCGTCGGGCCGGCGTGTCCCGCCCGGACCGGCGCCCGTCATGTCAGAGCAGACCCTGCTGCTCGAAATAGGCCTGGGCGGCGGGATGGAGCGGCGCCGACAACCCCTTCACCATGTCCGAAGGTTCGAGCTGCTCGAACACGGGATAACTGTGCCGGAGTTCGTCGAGGTTCTCGAAAATCATGGAGACGAAATCGCGCACGACCTCGTCGGACATTTCCGCGCGGGTCACCACCGTCGCATTGACGCCGAAGGTGACAACCGGCTGGATGACGCCCTGATAGACGCCGCCGGGCACCTGCGTCATGACCAGATAGGGCCGCTCGGCAACAAAGGCGCGCACCGCTTCGGAATCGACCGGAATGATGCGGATTTCGACGGCGTCGGCGACATCCTCGATAGCAATCGCGGGGTTGCCGACCGTATAGAAAAAGGCGTCGATCTTGCCTTCGACCAGGGCCTGGCCGGCCTCGTTCTGCTGCAGACCCTCGGCGCGAATGTCGTTCTCGATGTCGATGCCGTAGAGCCCCAGAACCTGTTCGGCATTGACCCGCCCGCCCGAACCGGGATTGCCGAGATTGACGCTCTGGCCCCGCAGATCGTCGACACTGCGGATCGACGATGAAGCACGGGTCACCAGCAGCACCGTCTCGGTGTGGAGGCTGAACAGGCTGCGCAGGTTTTCGAGCGGTTTCTTTTCCCACTCACCCTGACCGTTGAAGGCCTGGAAATTGACGTCCGACTGGACGACGCCGAAGTCGAGCAGGCCTCGGCTGACCGCATTGGCGTTGAAGACCGAGCCGAGGCCCGGCCGCCCGATGCAGTTGTACTTCCCGTCCGAGACCTTGTTGACGATGTTGCAGGCGTAAAGCACCGCCTTGAAATAGACGCCGGTGACCGCCCCGCCGCCAAACAGCAGATCCTGGGCGGCACGCGTGGGCGCGCCCGAAAGGACCAGCCCGCCGGCAACAGCTACGGCAAGTAGCGCTAGGCGCAATCGGCGCATGACCATGACTCCATTGGCGAGAACACCACAGCGTAGCGCGAGATGGGCCAGCGCCCAACTGCGGATGGACTATGGCTGTGTGGCAATTCCCGGCGCCTGCCGCAGCCAGGCCACCACCAGGCCGGCAATGCGTTCGGGCTGTTCGGGCAGCATGGCGTGGCCGATGCCCGGCAGGTCGACCACGTCGACCCGGGAACCCAGAGCCTGGCGCAGCAAATGGCCGTTGCCCGGTGGCGCCACGATGTCGTCGGCGCCCTGGATGACCAGCATCGGCGCCTGTCCGCCTTCCCACCAGTCCTCCAGTGGCGTTGCCGCATTGGCCGCATCCTGGATCGCGCGGGCGTCCTGCCACCAGCCGTCGAGCCAGACCGCGGCATCGGCGCCGGGCGCAAAGAACAGCCGGGCAAGCACATCCTGCCGGCGCGCGCCCGGCAGGGCCGTATCGTAGAGTTCGGGATAGAGCGCCCATTCGGGAGGCAGGGGCAATTTTCCGCCGCAGGCCAGCAGGACCAGGCGATCGACCAGCTCGGGCCGGTCGGCGGCAAGGCAGCGTGCGATGCGCTGGCCGTTGGCGTGGCCCACGACATGGGCCGCTCCCGCGCAGAGGCCCTCGATGACCAGCGCGACGTCGGCCGCCAGGTCATGCAGCGTGACGCCCTCGACCGGACCCGTGCTGTCGCCGACACCACGCGGATCAAGGGCGATCGCCCGGAAACCCGCGTCGGCCAGCCTGGACGCCAGATCGGCGTAGTCGGCCGCGCCGCGGCCGTGGGAAGGGATCAGGACGACATCGCTGCCCTGCCCGCAGACCCAGGCAACGAGACGCAGGCCGTCGGCCTCGACGATGCGGCGCTCGGCGGCCAACGCTTTGGCCTAATGATCGCCCTCGTCGGGCACCTGGGCGGTCTTGAGGATCGTCGCCATGATGAAATAGGTGCCGATGGTGAAGATGATGTCGAGAAGCTGCTGATCGGAAAACGCGGCACACATGGCCGACCAGGTCGGCCGGGCGATTTCCTTGTGGGCGAACATATCGTCGGCGGCCTTGAGCAGGAGCGCCTCCTCTTCCGTCCAGCCCTGGGCGCCGGCGCCATGGCGCACACGGTTGATTTCCTCATCGCTCATGCCGATGGCGCGCGAACGCACGACGTGGTGGTCCCACTCGTAGGCCGATTCCGTGTTGTGCGCGGTGCGCAGCACCAGCAGTTCGCGCTGGCGCCCGCTGAGGGTGCTGGTCTTGACGATGTGGTTGCGGAAATCGACGTAGTTCAGCATCAGCTCAGGATGGCGCGCGACGACGTTGTGGATGTTGAGCGGCGTCCCCAGGTCATCGAGCACAGGCTTGAGCGTAGCGTCCCACTGGGCAGGCGGCAGGGGAGAGAGGCGGCCTTCGGCTGCATCGGTCATGGCGGGTTCCTTCAGTTGCACTTGGCGGTGATGCCGCCGTCGACCAGGAGCTGGGCCCCGGTCACGTATTTTGCTTCGTCGCTGGCCAGGAACAGCGCTGCGTGCGCCACATCCCAGGCATCGCCCATGCGGCCCATGGGGACCATGGCGTTGCGTTCGGCAATCAGCTTCTCGCGGTCACCGTCGCCGTACTGCTTGAGCAGGCGGGCTTCGACCAACGGCGTGTGCATCAGGCCCGCGATCACGGTGTTGGCGCGGATGTTCTCGGGCGCATAACGCACGGCAATCTGCTCGGTGAACTTGTGCAGCCCGGCCTTGGCCGCGGTATAGGCGATGTTGTCGCGCCCGAAATAACGCACGCCGGCGAGCGAACTGACGTTGACGATGGCGCCGCCGCCCTGACCCTGCATCACGGGCAGGGCATGTTTGCAGGTCAGGAAGACGCTGGTGAGGTTGAGCGCGATCTGGGCCTCCCAGACCTCCTCGTCCATGGTCACCGGGTTGCCCGGCGCCGAACCGCCGGCGTTGTTGTGCAAGACGTCGAGACGGCCGTAACGGGCAAGGCAGGCGTCCACCGCCGCCTTCACCTGGCCGCTGTCGGTGACGTCGGCCTCCATCGTCTCGCACTGGCCGCCCTCGTCCGCGATCAGTGCGGCGGTTTCCTGAGCAGCCGCAAGGTTCCGGTCGATGGCGAAGATATGCGCGCCCTCGCGTGCGAAAAGCACACTGGCGGCCTTGCCGTTGCCCCAGCCGGGCCCGACCGAACCCGCGCCGGTCACCAGCACCACCTTGTCCTGCAATCTGCCTGCCATGAAACCCTCGTCCTGCCTGTGCCGAACCATATGACATGGTGCAGGGACGAGGCCAACGGGCGCGGCTCTATTCGGCGGCCACCGCGCGGTTACGCTCCTGGGCAAGTTCACGGGCCGCCAGGCGCAGGGTGAGCGCGCCGCCCTGGAGGGCCAGCAGTGCCATCACCACGGCAACGACCAGATCCGGCCAGCCCGCGCCGGTGCCGAAGACACCGGCGGCCGCCAGCAGGACCGCGATGTTGCCAAGCACGTCGTTGCGCGAACACAGCCATGCAGAGCGCATGTTGCTGTCGCCGCTGCGGAAGGACCAGAGCAGCACGAAGACCGCGGCATTGGCGAACAGAGCCAGAGCACCGACCACGCCCATGGTGGGAGCGTGCGGCACGGTGCCCGCAACGGCGTGCCAGACGGTCGCGCCGATCAGCCAGAGTCCGAATGCGGTCATGGTCAGCCCCTTGGCGACCGCGGCGGTGGCGCGCCAGCGCAGCGCCATGCCGACGACCATGAGGCTGACGGCGTAGTTGGCGGAATCGCCCAGGAAATCGAGGGCATCGGCCTGCAGCGAGAGCGAGCCCGCCAGCACGCCGGCCACGATCTCGGTTCCGAACATCGCCAGGTTGATGCCCAGCGCCAGCCACAGGACGCGCCGGAAGCGGCTGTCGCCCGAGGGGGGAAGCGGCGTTTGGCAGCAGGACCCGGCCATGAAAACTTCCATCAGATTCGGCGCGATTGAAGATTGACGCGCTGCCGATTTGTACAATGATCTGACAATGCATGGAAACAGGGTTCCTCAATGAAAATGTCTGCAACCATCGCCGATCTGATCGACCTGGAGCGTTATCCCCTCGACAGGATCGGCTCGCCGGAATGGAAGGCGCTGGTCGATGACTGCAAGCGCCAGTACGCCGAGCATGGCGCGGCCAACCTGCACGGTTTCGTGCGCGCCGACGCCCTGCCCCTGCTGGCCGCCGAAGCCAAGGCGATGCTGCCGGCCGGCATCAAGAAGAAGCGCATGCGCACCGCCTTCTTCCATGAGGATGAACCGGAATACCCGGAAGGTCATCCGCGCCGGCGCCGCTGGCCCGACGACCTGCTGCAGCTTGCCTACGACCAGATCGACCCGCAGGCCATGATCCGCACGATCTACGAATGGGACCCGCTGACCGAGTTCATCCGCGTCGTCGAGGGCCGCGAGAGCCTCTATCGCATGGCCGACGAGTTCCAGGCCCTGAACCTGACGGCCCTGGCGGACGGCGAGATGCAGCCCTGGCACTTCGACGCCAACGATTTCACCATCACCCTGTTGCTGCAGGCCAGCGACGAAGGCGGCGCTTTCAACTACGCCACCGAACTGCGCGAGGACGGCAAACCCGACTATGACGCCATCAGCCGCATCTTCGAAGGTGACATGAGCCTGGTGCGCACGCTGGAGCGCTCCGCCGGAACACTGACCCTGTTCCGCGGTCGCAATGCCTTTCATGTCGTGACCCCGGTGAAGGGCAAGGCCGATCGTATCACGGCGATCATGACCTACGATGAAAAGCCCGACTGCTTTGCCAGCGAACGTGGCAACACCTTCATCTACGGACCGCGTGTCGCCGAGATCTACCGGGCGCGCCGGGAAACAGCAGCCTGAACATGACCCGGCCAGACGATCTGATCGATCTCGCGCGTTACCCCGTCGACCGCCCCGACAGTCCGGAAGGCCGCACACTGGTCGCGGACTGCCGCGCCCAGATTGCCCGGGACGGCTGCTGCAACCTGACCGGCTTCGTCACGCCGCAGGCCGTCGCGGCCATGCGCGATCAGGCGCAGACCCTGGAGGACATGGCCTATCGCCAGGACGGGCACCGCAATGCCTATTTCACGCTCGACGATCCCGCCCTGCCCGAGGCCGATCCACGGCGGCGCACCTGGCACTACCGCATGAACCAGCTTGCCGGCGATGCCATCCCCGGCGGCACAGGATTTCGTGAACTGTTCGAATGGGACGCGCTGACCGAGTTCTTCCGGTCAATCCTGGGGTACGACCGGCTCTATCGCATGGCCGACGAGTTCCAGAACCTCAATGTCATCTACCTGCATCCGGGCCACCACCAGCCGTGGCACTACGATCAGGGCGAGTTTGCCGTGACCCTGCTGTTGCAGGCGCCCGAGGCCGGCGGTGAGTTCGAATACGTGCCGGCGATCCGCAGCGAAGACGACGAAAACCTGGAGGGCGTTGCCGCAGCCATGGACGGGCGCCATCCCGGCCTGGTGCGCCCGGCGCGCGATGCCGGGACACTCACCGTCTTTCGCGGCATGTATGCCCTGCACCGGGTGAGCGAAGTCGGCGGCAACCGGTCGCGCATCACCGCCGTGCTGAGCTACGACGGCCGCCCCGACCGCATCGCCACCGACCGCGAGAATGCCCACATCTATGGCCCGCGTGTGGCCGCTGTTCTGGAAGCCCGGCGGCAACAAAGCCTTTGAAAGCGCGGCCCGGGCGCGCTACCCCCCGTCCATGAACAACGACAATCCCCGTCTGGACTTCGATCCGGAAGAGATGCGCGCCATGGGCCATGCCATGGTCGACATGGTGGTCGATCACTGGACGCACATGGCCGACAAACCCGCGGCGGTCGATCTCGACCTCGAGAGCCTGCGCAAGGTTCTGCGCGAGCCGCTGCCGGAAGCGCCGGGCGACTGGAACGCGACACTGGAAATGGCGCGCACCCACATCTTCGAGAGCATGGGCCAGATCGCCCATCCCCGCTTCCTGGCCTTCGTGCCCGGACCGTCGTGCGCGGTCGCGGCCCTCGGCGACATCCTGACGACCGGCTACAACACCGCGGCCAGCCTGTGGCGCGAAACCCCCGGTCCTGTCGAGATGGAACTGGCGGTTCTGGCGTGGCTGGGCGAACTGGTCGGCCTGGACGCCGAGTGCGAGGGCATCTTCACCTCCGGCGGTTCGGTCGCCAACCTGACCGGGATCGCGGCAGGGCGCACGGCAATCCTGGGCGAGGACATGACCGGCGCGGTCGCCTATTGCGCCAGCCAGACGCACAGCTCGGTCGCACGCGGCTTCCGTATCCTGGGTTTTGCCCGCGCCCAGCTTCGCGCCATCCCGGTCGACGCCGCCTTCCGCATCGACGTCGCCGCGCTGGAGGCGGCAATCGCAGAAGATCGTGCGGCAGGACGCCGCCCGTTCTGCATCGTCGCCAATGCCGGCACGACCAACACCGGCGCGGTCGACCCCATGCACCGGCTTGCCGACATCGCGGAGCGCGAGGGCATGTGGCTGCACGTCGACGGCGCCTATGGCGGCGCGGCGGCCCTGGTGCCGTCGGGACGCGCCCTGCTCGCCGGCATGGAGCGGGCCGACAGCGTGACCATCGATCCGCACAAGTGGCTGTTCCAGCCCTATGAAGCCGGCGTCTGTTTCGTGCGCCATCCCGGCCTGCTCGACCGCACCTTCGCCAGCAACCCCGAATATCTCCAGGACGTCGCGGGCAATGACCGCGAGGTCAACCCGGCCGACCGCGGGATTCAGCTTTCGCGTGGCGCGCGCGCCTTCAAGCTGTGGCTGTCGCTGAAGATTTATGGCGCACGTGCCTTCCGGGCGGCGGTGCAGCAGGGCATCGACAACGGCGAGACGGCCGAACGGCTGCTGCGCGAAAGCGGACGGTTCGAGATCGTGACCGCGGCGACCCTGGCGGTGGTGACCTTCCGTTTCGTGCGGCCCGGCGTCGAGGGCGCCGCCGCCGACGCCATGCACCGGCGCATCGTCGACGCCCTGCTCGCCGACGGTTACGCCTTTGTCACCTCGACCGAACTGCTGGGGCGCACCTGCCTGCGTTTCTGCACCATCAACCCCAGGACGACGCAGGAGGATCTGGCAGGGACGATCGCGCGCATCGTGCAATTCGGTGACGCGGCCGGCATGAGCGGCACGCCATGATCCGGGCGTTGAAGTTCTGCCTGCCGGTTCTTGGCCTGCTCCTGACCGCAGCTTGCCAGCACGGCGCCTTCCCCACCGCGCAGGGTGACGCCGCGGGTGTTGCCCAGCCGCCGCTGATCGTCAGCCTTGCCCTGCCGGGCGACGACAGTGCGCGCGACATCGCGGTTGCCACCGCGATGGAGGAACTGCACGTCCCCTCGGTCGGCCTCGCGGTCATCGACGGCGGGAAACTCGCCTGGACCCGGAGCTGGGGCGACGGCATCTCGGTGACCACACCCTTCCAGGCAGGCGCCATGGCCCAGCCGGTCGCCGCGACGGCAGCAATGTCGCTGGTCGAGGAGGGTTACCTGACGCTGGACGACGATGTCGGCGCCTGGGTCGAAGGCTGGCGTCTGGCCGTGCCCGATCATCCCGTGACCCTGCGCAACCTGATGAGCATGACCGCGGGTTTCACCGATCCCGCCTTCCAGGGATACCCCCAGGGCGCGCGCCTGCCGACCCTTGGCCAGATCCTGGGCGGCGACCCGCCAGCCAACTCGCCGCCGCTGGCCGTCGCCACGCCGCCGGGTTCGGCCTTTGCCGTTTCCGACAGTGGCTATGTCGTCCTGGAAGTGACCATGCAGGGTGCGACCGGGGTCGATTTCGCCGAGATCGCGCGCGCCCGGGTCATGGTGCCGGCAGGCATGAACGCCAGCAGCTTCGAGCAGCCGGCCGGCGATACCCTGTCGGTGATCGCGGCCACAGGCCACGACGGCCAGGGCCGCGACATCAGCGGCGGCTGGATGAACCATCCCGAGCGCGCCGCCCTCGGCCTGTGGTCGACGCCTGCCGATATGGCCGCGTTCCTCATCGCCCTGGGCGAGGCGCGCAGCGGCCATGGCGCTCTGCTGGGCAAGGCTGGCGTGGCACAGATGCTAGAGCGCCAGGACGGCGGGCCCTGGGGCCTGGGCTTTGCCCTGGGCGGCGACAAGGCCGGCCTGGCGCTGCACAAGAGCGGCGCCCCGCAAGGCTACAGCGGCTACATGCTCTTCTTCCCCGCCACCGGCCAGGGCGCGGTGGTGATGACCGGCGGCGAAAACGGCAGGGCCATCGTCGCGGCCATCCTGGATGATCTGGCCGCGACCTACCGCTGGCCCTGGGACGGCGTGCTGGTCGATTGACGAACCCGGTCGAGCCTCTACAAGGGGGGCGCAACCGGGAGACCACCATGGCCGACAAACCCCTCGATCTCGATTTCGTCCGTTCCTACTTCCCAGCGCTGAACGATAGCTGGGCCTTCATGGAAAATGCGGGCGGCAGTCTGGTACCCCACACGGTGATCGACCGTGTGAAGGACTACATGACCGAGTGTCAGGTCCAGCCCGGCGAGGGATCGGAAATCGCGCGCGAGGCAACACGCCGCATGGCCGAGGGCCAACGTGTTGTCGCCGCCATACTCAACGCCGAACCCGAGGAGGTCGTCGTCGGCCCCTCCACCACACGCAACGTCATCGCGCTGGCGGCGGGCGTGCGCGGCTGGTTCAAGCCCGGCGACGAGCTGATCGTCACCAACCTCGACCACGAAGCCAACAACGGCCACTGGCGGCGCCTGGAGGAGTTCGGCATCACGGTGCGCGAATGGCAGGTCAACCCCAAGACCGCCGAACTGGAACTGCCGACGCTGCAGGCCATGCTCAGCGACAAGACGCGGCTGGTCTGTTTCTCGCACTGCTCGAACGTCGTGGGCGGACCCAACCCGGTCAAGGAGATCGCCGCGGCGGTCCATGCCGTGGGCGGCCTCGTGTGTGTCGACGGCGTCGCCTACGCCCCCCATGGCAGCGTCGACGTCAAGGACCTCGACGTCGATTTCTACCTGTTCAGTCTCTACAAGACCTACGGTCCGCATCTGGGCGTGATGTACGGCAAGAAGGAACTGCTGAGGAAGGCCAAGGGCCAGTACTTCTTTTTCCACGGCGAGGACAACCTGACGCTGAAGATGAACCCCGGCGCGCCCAACCACGAATTGACCGCCGGTTGTGTCGGCATCGGCCAGTATTTCGAGGCCCTGGCCGCCCATCACCTGGAAGAGCCGGCCAACGATCTGCACGGCCGCATCCGACAGGTCTACAAGCTGTTCGCGGCCCATGAGGAAAACCTGTCGAAGCGCTTTCTCGACTATGTGGCGAGCAATCCGCGCATCCGCCTGATCGGCCGCACCACATCCGATCACGACCAGCGCGCGCCGACCTTCAGCTTCACCATCGAGGGCAAACGCTCACAGGACGTCATGCGCATTCTGGATGCCGCCGGGATCGCCGCCAATGCGGGTGATTTCTATGCACCACGCGTTCTCAAGGCCATGGGTATCGACCCCCAGGACGGCGCCGTGCGCTGCTCTTTCGTGCACTACAACACGGCCGCCGAGGTCGATCGGCTGATCAAGGCGCTCGACGCCATCGCCTGATTTGATTGAACAGCCGTTCAGCTTCCCGATCGCAATGTTTGCCAAGCGCCGCGTAAGCGGCTTCTATGGCACCGGGCAATGAGGGCCGCGCCAAGCGGCCCCTGGGAGAGCGTAGATGGCTTTGGCCGCAGAAGCGGTGGAGCGGCAGGCGGCGCTTGTGGCACGGGACATCCACAAGTCGTTCGGTGCCGTGGAGGTGCTCAAGGGAGTCTCGCTGACCGCACAGGAAGGCGACGTCATCGCCATGCTAGGCGCCAGCGGCTCGGGCAAGAGCACCTTCCTGCGCTGCATCAACCTGCTGGAAACACCCAACTCGGGTGATGTCCTTGTAGGCGGCGAGTTGATCGCGATGACAAAGAACCGGCGCGGCGAGACGGTGCCGGCCGACAGCAAGCAGGTTGATCGCATCCGATCGCGCCTCGGCATGGTCTTCCAGTCGTTCAACCTGTGGTCGCACATGACCGTGCTGCAGAACGTCATCGAGGCGCCGATCCATGTCCTGAAGAAGTCCCGCGCCGAGGCGCTGGACATTGCAAATGCCACCCTCGAGAAGGTCGGCATGGCCGATCGCGCCAACTACTACCCGGCCCATCTTTCGGGCGGCCAGCAGCAGCGCGCTGCGATCGCACGCGCCCTGGCCATGGAACCCGACGTCATGCTGTTCGACGAACCGACCAGCGCGCTCGACCCCGAGCTGGTCGGCGAGGTGCTGCGTGTCATGCGCCAGCTTGCCGACGAGGGCCGCACCATGATCGTGGTGACCCACGAGGTCGGCTTCGCGCGTGAGGTCTCCAACGATGTCATTTTCCTGCACGAAGGCAGGATCGAAGTTCAGGGACCGCCGGACGCGATGTTCGGCAACCCCGATTCGGAGCGTTTCCGGCAGTTCCTGGCGAGCAATCTGACCGTCTGAACGCCGGCACGCACCGACGAACAAGGAGAGCCCGCAAGGGCTCGCAACAAGGGAGTGGAACAATGAAGAAACTGTTCGCTGCGGCCGTGGCACTTGCCGTCTCCGGCCTCTTCGCCCATCAGGCGAGCGCCCAGGACGTCGTGCTGATCGGCACGGAGGGCGCCTATCCTCCGTTCAACTACATCGACGAAAACGGCGATCTGCAGGGCTTCGACATCGACATCGCCAACGCGTTGTGCGACGCCGCCGGCTTCACCTGCGAATTCGTCGTGCAGGATTGGGACGGCATCATCCCCGGCCTGCTCGCCAAGAAGTACGACGCCATCATCGCCTCGATGTCGATCACGGCCGAGCGTGCCGAGGTCGTGGCCTTCACGGCGAAGTACTACAACACCCCGGCCAAGTTCATCGCGTCGCAGGATTTCATGACCGAGATCCCGGTCGACACGGCGGCTGCCAATGCCGCACTCAACGGCATGAAGGTCGGCGTGCAGCGCGCGACGATCCACGAGAATTTCATCCGCGACAACTTCCCCGATGTCGACCTGAAGAGCTACGCGACCCAGGACGAGGCCAATCTCGACCTGTCGAACGGCCGCGTCGATCTGGTGCTTGCCGACTCGGTGGCGCTCGATGAAGGCTTCCTGCAGACCGACATGGGCCAGGGCTTCAAGTTTGTCGGCCCCGACTATTCCGATCCGCAGTGGTTCGGCGACGGTGCCGGCATCGCCGTGCGTCAGGAAGACACCGCCCTGAAGGATGCGCTGAATGTCGCACTGGCACAGATCCTGGCCGACGGGACCTATGCCGCGATCAACGACAAGTACTTCGACTTCAACGTCTACGGCGATTGAGCCTGACGTGACCTGAGAACGGGGCGCCGCGCACCATGCCTTCGGGGTGGTCGCGGCGCCTCACTCATTTGTACCTGGCCGGGGCCGGTGATGTTCGATCTTAAAGGTTATGGCTGGATGCTCTGGCAGGGTCTGGCGATGACCCTGACCGTTGGACTCTGCGCCCTGTTTCTGGCCATCGTGATGGGGCTGCTGGGCGCCTGGGGCAAACTGACCCCCAACCGCACCGCCAATCTGGCGGCCAGCACCTACACCACCGTGATCCGCGGCATTCCCGAACTGCTGCTCCTGCTCATCATCTTCTATGGTACGCCGACCCTGGTGCAGGGCATCGCCACGCGCATGGGTTATGACATCCGGATCGATTTCGACGCCTTCACTTCCGGCGTCATGACCCTGGGTTTCATCTACGGCGCCTTCGCCACCGAAGTCTTCCGCGGCGCCTTCCTTGCCGTCCCAAAGGGCCAGGTCGAGGCGGCCTATGCCTGCGGCATGTCCAGGGGACTGGCCTTCCGCCGCGTCATGCTGCCCCAGATCTGGCGTTTCGCCCTGCCGGGCCTCGGCAATGTCTGGATGGTGCTGATCAAGGCCACCGCGCTGGTTTCGGTGATCCAGCTCGACGACCTGATGCGCATGTCCTTCATCGCCATGGGCGTGACCAAGCTGCCCTTCACCTTCTTCTTCGTGGCCGCGCTGATGTACCTGGGCATCACGGCGGTCTCGATGATCGGCCAGCAGCGCATCGAGGCCTGGGCCAACCGCGGCGTCAGGAGGGCCTGAGCCATGGACACCCAGGTCATCATCGACAGCTTTCCCGACCTGCTCGACGGTCTCTGGCTGACGGTCGAAATCACGGCCTATGCCCTGATGATCGGCTTCTGCCTGGCCGTGGCCGTGGCCATGATGCGGGTTTCGCGCAACATCGCCGTGCGCGCGCCGGTCATCGCCTACATCTTTTTCTTCCGCGGCACGCCGCTGCTCGTCCAGATTTTCCTGATCTACTACGGCAGCGGCCAGTTCCGCGCCGAGCTGACAGAGATCGGTCTGTGGCACCTGTTCCGCGAACCCTATTTCTGCGCCCTGCTGACGCTGGTGCTCAACACCGGCGCCTACAGCGCCGAGATCTTTCGCGGCGCCATCCAGGCGGTGCCCCATGGCGAGGTCGAGGCGGCGCGCGCCTGCGGCATGTCGGGCTGGCTGCTCTACCGCCGCATCATCCTGCCCAAGGCGTTGCGCCTGGCCCTGCCGGCCTATTCCAACGAGGTCATCCAGCTTTTCCAGTCGACCTCGCTGATCTCGATCATCACCCTGATGGACCTGACCGGTGTGGCGCGCACCATCGTGGCGCGCACCTTCGACGTCTACGAGATCTACATCACGGCCGGGCTGCTCTACCTCGTCGTCACCTACGGCGTGTTGTGGATCTTCCGTATCGTCGAGCACCGGCTTTCGGGCCATCTGCGCGAACACGAGGATCCGGTAGCGGCCGTCCGTGCCGCCCTGCGCGCCCGCGCCTGAGGAGAACGCCATGGACGGCTGCAACGTGCTGGTGATCGTCTCGGACGAACATGCCCGCGACATGGCCGGCTGTTACGGCAGCACGCTGGCCCAGACACCCAACCTCGATGTGCTGGCCCAGCGCGGCACGGTGTTCAACAAGGCCTACACACCCTCGCCGATCTGCGTGCCCGCGCGCGCCAGTCTGGCGACCGGGCGCTGGGTCCATGACATCGGCTTCTGGTCGAACGCCCAGCCCTATGACGGCAGCGTCGAGGGCTGGGGCCACCGGCTGGTCGAGAACGGCCGGCGTTGCGTCTCGATCGGCAAGCTGCATTACCGCTGCGTCGAAGACGACAACGGCTTCGACGAGGAGATCGTGCCGCTGCACGTCAAGGGCGGCCTGGGCTGGACCCGCGGCCTGCTCGGGCGCGATGGTTCGCCCTGGGGTGCCGCGGCCCATTTCGCCGACGAGATCGGCCCCGGCCTGTGCGACTACAACCGCTACGACATGCGGGTGGCGCGCGAAACGGTCGACTGGCTGGCCAATGTCGCGCCGGGCCTGGCCCAACCCTGGACGCTCTACGCCTCGTTCGTCAGCCCGCATTACCCGCTGATTGTCCCGCAGGAGTTCTACGACCTTTATCCGCCCGACAGTCTGGAGCCACCGCGCTTCAATCGCCCCGAAGAGATGGCCAGGAACCCGGTGGTCGCGGCGATGCGCGCCTACATGAACTACGACGACTACTTCGACGACCACACAAGGCTGGTCGCCAAGGCGAGTTACCTGGGCCTGGTCTCCTTCCTCGACCGCCACATCGGCCAGGTGCTGGCGACACTCGAGGCCAGCGGCCAGCTCGAGAACACACTGGTGATCTACACCAGCGACCACGGCGACTGCGTCGGCAACCACGGCATCTGGACCAAGTGCTGCATGTTCGAGGAATCGGCGGCCATTCCCATGGTCATCGCCGGCCCCGGCGTTCCGGCCAGGCAGGCCATCGACGACGAGCAGGTCTCGCTGGTCGACATCCACGCGACCGTGCTGGAAGCAAGCGGCCTGGGCCTTTCCGAAAGCGACCGGGCGCTGCCCAGCCGCGACCTCGTCGCGATCGCCAACGGGGCGCGCCACGGCCGTTGCGTGCTGAGCGAATACCACGACGGCGGCTCGATCACCGGCATGTTCATGGTCCGCGTCGGCGACTGGAAGTACAACGCCTACCCCGGCTACCCGCCCGAACTCTACGACCTGGCGAACGATCCCCACGAGGCCCACGACCTGGGCGAAAGTCCCGAGCACGCGGACGTGCGGGCGATGTGCGCCGCCAAGCTGGCGGAAATCTGCGATGTCGATGCGGTGAATGCGCAGGCCTTCGCCGACCAGGAAGCCAAGATCGCCGAACTCGGCGGCCGCCAGGCGATCCTCGACAGCCCCAACTACGATTTCACGCCGATCCCGGTGTAAGGGCATCGCCGCTTAGCTTCCCCTTGTCATTCACCGGCTTGATCCCCGGAACACGTCCGCGGACTGACTCCATGCTGTGACGGTCGGACTCGCGCCACATCGTTGGCGCGCGCCGGAGGAAAGGTCACAGCATGGATCCCGGATCGGCGCGCCCTGCGGGCGCTTGTCCAGGATGACATAGTGGAGGCTGGTGGGGCTGGAGGAACTCTCGCGCCGGTTTCAATACGTCGCGCGGCCGCCGGAGATGTCGTAAACGCCGCCGGTGGAGAAGCTGCAGTCCTCGCTGGAGAGCCAGGCGACGAGGGCGGCGACTTCGTCGGGTTGGCCGAGGCGGCCCATGGGAATCTTCGCGCTCATGTAGGCCATCTGTTCGGGTGTGACCTGGTCGATCATCGGCGTCTCGATGACGGCGGGGCAGACGCAGTTGGCGAGCACGCCGGTGCCGATGAGTTCCTTGCCCAGCGATTTGGTCAGGCCGATGAGGCCGGCCTTCGAGGCGCTGTAGGCCGCCGCGTTGGGATTGCCTTCCTTGCCCGCGACCGAGGCGATGTTGACGATGCGGCCCCAGCCCGAGGCGATCATGGCGGGCGCCAACGCACGGCAGACCAGGAATTGACCGGTCAGGTTGATCTCGATCATGCGCCGCCAGAGGGCGACATCGACTTCCCAGACCGGCTGACCGCTGCCGCCGATACCGGCGCTGTTGACGAGGATCTGAACGGGTCCGGAGGCGGCGGCCTGAGCCGCGGCAGCCGCGATCGCGGCCTCGTCGGTGATGGCGAGAGCCTGGCCCTGCGCGGCCTCCCCCAAGGCGGCGACGGCGGCATCAAGCCCGGCGGCATCGCTGTCCCAGAGGATGGTGCG
>Ga0105054_10003753_pt1 | contig 23276 bp, 21 predicted proteins | sample BON02_FD_78091 | JGI IMG/M metagenome (GOLD analysis project Ga0105054, IMG submission 78091) | Freshwater microbial communities from Lake Bonney liftoff mats and glacier meltwater in Antarctica - BON-02 (megahit assembly) | ecosystem: Environmental > Aquatic > Freshwater > Ice > Glacier...
ACTTCTTCGCCTTCAACTTTTTCTGGTGGCATTAGATCCACTTTACTGACACCCATTGCTAATACGACAGTACTTGCAATGTAAATTGAAGAGTACGTACCGACGATAATACCCAACAATAAAGCGATGGCAAAATCATGGATAACAGTACCACCAAACAAATAAAGAGAGAAAACAACCAATAAGGTCGTACCCGACGTCATCAATGTTCTACTTAGCGTGTCGTTTAAGGCGCTATTTACAATTTCTTCTGGCTCGCCTTTCCGCTTACGTAAAAACGTTTCGCGAATACGATCAAACACCACAATAGTATCGTTGAGTGAATAACCAATAACAGCTAATATTGCAGCCAATACGGTTAGGTCAAACTCCAATTGAAATAATGAAAAAACGCCTAGTGTAATGATTACATCATGGATCAATGCAACCACTGAACCAATTGCAAACCGATACTCAAAACGAAACGCGACGTAAATTAAAATGCCGATCAATGCATACAACATTGCCAGGCCACCATCTTCGGTCAATTCATCACCAACTTGCGGTCCAACAAACTCTACTCGTCTAATATCAATGGCCTCTTCGCTGTCTTTTTGCAAAACAGCAACCACTTCATTACTCAGCTCAGCCATATTTTTAGTAGCAATAACAGGCATATAAATCAGTACATCGCGTATTGAACCAAAATTCTGCACTGCTGCATCATTGAAACCGCCTTCTTTTAATGTTGCTCGAATATTATCCAGTTTAGCTTCATCTTGGTAAGCCAACTCAATGATAGTGCCGCCGGTAAAATCGATACCTAAATTCAGACCTTGTTTAAATAATGATCCAAGTGAAGCTAAAACCAATAAGATAGAAAAAACGGCCGCTATCTTGCGTTTCCCCATAAAGTCAAAGTGTGTATCTTCTTTCATAATTTGCATAATAATTACCTTAAATGGATAACGTTGGACGTTGTTTATGTCCGTAGATCAAATTGATCACTGCACGCGTACCCATGATGGCGGTAAACATTGACGTTAGAATCCCTAATGATAAAGTCACCGCAAAGCCTTTAATAGAGCCGGTACCAAAGCCAAATAGTACAACCGCAGCAATTAATGTAGTGATATTCGCATCGGCAATCGTTGAGAAGGCTTTAGCATAACCCGCATTGATACTTGCTTGAGGACTGTTGCCGATACGAAGTTCTTCTCGTATTCGCTCAAATATCAAGACATTTGCATCGACCGCCATACCTACAGTTAATACAATACCGGCGATGCCAGGCATCGTTAATGTAGCTTGCAGCAACGATAATAATGCGACGATCAAAATCAGATTGACTGCCAACGCCAAATTGGCAACAAGACCAAATACGCGATACCAAACGGCCATAAAGACTAATACGAACACAAAACCGATGATAACCGAGGTAAATCCTTGATCAATATTGTCTTGTCCTAAGCTTGGCCCTACAGTTCGTTCTTCAACAATTTCAATCGGCGCAGCAAGCGCGCCTGCACGCAACAATAACGCCAAGTCATAGGCTTCGGCAGTAGAATCAAGACCGGTAATCTGGAATTTTTTACTTAATTGGTCACGAATAGTTGCTACATTAATAACTTCCGGAACTAGGCGGCGAACTTTAACCATTTCACCATTGACTTGTTTAGTCTCTGTTTTCGATTCAATGAAAACAACGGCCATTGGATTGCCAATATTGTCGCGGGTGACATTACTGAAAGCGCGAGCACCTTTACCATCTAAGGTTATTGATACTGCGGGCGTTCCTGATTGAGAATCAATCGTTGAAGCAGCATTAATAATGTGTTCACCGGTCAACATCACCCGCTTATCGAGCAAAAATGGTCTACCATCACGGTGATAAAATAATTTCGAATTTGCTGGAACACGTCCGTTCACAGCATCTTGCACATCATGTTCATTATCAACTAGACGAAATTCTAAGGTTGCCGTTGCACCTAAGATCTTTTTAGCTTGTGCCGTATCTTGCACACCTGGTAGTTGCACAACAATTCGGCTATCACCTTGTTGTTGAACGGTTGGCTCAGCGACACCCAATTCATTGATTCGGTTACGTAATGTAATAATATTTTGTTGTAATGCTAATGACTTTATTTCACGTAAAGCCACTTCCGTTAAACGTATTTCTAAGGATGGGGCCGCGCTATCTTTAAGGACCTCGGCTTTAAGCTGAGGAAAATCATTTCCTAACTTGCCATCAGCTTGATCTCTAAATTCAACACTACGAAAACTAATAATGATCTTATCGTTACTTGTTTGAATTTTTTGGTATCGAATTTTTTCATCGCGCAATAAGGTTCGAAATTCACTCGCATAGCTATTCAAAGCTTGTTTCACTGCTGCATTCATATCCACTTCCATCAGGAAGTGAACACCACCACGCAGATCTAAACCAAGATTCATCGGTTCCGCACCAATCGCTGCTAACCAACTCGGCGTTGTAGACGCTAAATTAAGGGCAACCGTATAATCGCCAGTAATGGCATTACTAAGTACGTCTTTTGCTTTTAATTGAACATCAGCATCAATAAGCCTTACTAATAAGCGGCCATCTTGCATATCGATACGCTTGTAAGCAACTGATTGCGCTTTCAATGCCGTTTCTACTTGACTCATCAGCGCTAAGTCGACTTTGCCATTTCTTCCGGCAGAGACCTGAACCGCTGGGTCATCACCAAAAAGATTAGGCAAGGCAAACAATCCACCAAACACAATTGCAGCGACAATTAATAAATTTTTCCACAGGGGATAATGATTCATTTTGGGTATCCTAAACGCCAGCTTTACAGCTTGCGAGTATTGTTATAGCTTTTTCAACGTACCTTTTGGTAACACTGAATTGATTGATTCTCGGCGTACTTTCACTTCAAGATTTTCGGCTAATTGCACACTGATCGCATTGTCACCAATATCCGTTATCTTTCCCATCAAACCGCCATCTGTAACGACTTCATCACCTTTAGCCAAACTTGTTTGCATTTGACGATGTTGTTTGGCTCGTTTTTGATTCGGGCGGATCAACATGAAATAAAACAGAACTAATAAAACAACTGGGAATGCAAAATCCATAATACCCGGTGTACCAGCTTCACCCGCAGCTTGGGCTGGGGAAATCAAAAAATCCAACATAGTATGTACTCAACGATTAAAAAAGTAACAATTATGCCACAGGCATGGCCCACCTTGATAGTGAGTTAGTCCGTACTAGCTCGTAAGGCGTAAAAATCACGAGTAAATTGGCTAAGTGTTCCGGCCGAAATGGCGGTTCTGATACCTGCCATTAGCGTCTGGTAATAGTACAAATTATGAATTGTATTCAATCGAGGTCCTAACATTTCACCGGTGCGGTCTAGATGATGAAGATAGGCACGGCTATAATTTTTACAGGTATAACAATCACACATCGAGTCTAATGGGCCGGTGTCAGTTTTATAACAACTGTTACGAATTTTAACCACACCCCGATGAACGAACAAATGACCGTTACGTGCATTACGTGTCGGCATCACACAATCAAACATATCAATACCACGTGCCACAGCTTCAACCAAATCTTCCGGTCGACCTACGCCCATCAGATAATGCGGCTTATCTTGCGGCATTCTGGGGCCTAAATGGTCCAGAATTCGAATCATATCTTCTTTAGGCTCACCCACCGATAAGCCACCGATGGCATAACCATCAAAGTCGATATCAATGAGTCCTTGTAACGAAACATCACGTAAATTTTCGTGCATCCCCCCTTGCACAATACCAAATAGGGCTGAAGGATTATCACCATGCGCTTCTTTACTTCGTTTTGCCCAACGCAAAGATAATTGCATGGATTTTTCTGCAGTTTGTTGATCGGCAGGATACGGTGTGCATTCATCAAAAATCATTACAATGTCACTGCCTAAAGCACGTTGTACTGCCATTGATTCTTCAGGCCCCAAAAAGACTTTTGCGCCATTAATAGGCGATCTAAAATGCACGCCCTGCTCGGTAATTTTGCGTAAATCACCCAAGCTGAATACTTGAAAGCCGCCAGAATCGGTAAGTATCGGCCCTTGCCAACGCATAAAGTCATGCAAATGACCATGCAGACTAATGATCTCGGTACCAGGACGAAGCATTAAGTGAAAAGTGTTACCTAATACAATCTCTGCGCCTGTTGCTATGACTTCTTCTGGTGTCATTGACTTGACTGAGCCATAAGTACCAACAGGCATAAAGGCTGGGGTTTCTACTGTGCCACGATCGAAGGTTAAACGGCCACGGCGCGCCAAACCATCTTGTGCTAAAAGATCAAAATCCATCACTGATTCCTGAAAAAATGTTGGCACAGGATACCATTTTCATCGCTTAGACACAGAGATCACAGAGCAAAAACAATACACATCAGGTAGGATCGCTTTATTGTTTTTAATGGAAACACTCTTTATGTCTGATTCTAAAATCATCGTTGCCTTAGACTATCCCACTGCAGATGCAGCATTAGCCTTAGCAAAACAACTTGATCCAGCGCGTTGTAAACTTAAAATTGGCAAAGAGCTCTTTACTCGTTCCGGTCCTGCCACGGTAGAAAAATTGGTCAAACAAGGTTTTGATATTTTCTTAGATTTAAAATACCACGACATTCCCAACACGGTTGCCAAGGCTTGTGCTGCAGCAGTTGATCTAGGTGTATGGATGATCAATGTACATACGCTGGGTGGCAGTGCGATGATGACCGCTGCCCGCCAAGCTATCGGCAATAATACTGATCGCCCTTTACTTATCGGTGTCACCTTATTAACGAGCATGGATCAAACTACCTTTGATGAAATTGGTCTACAGGGCTCGATTAACGACACTGTTATACGCCTAGCTGCTCTTGCAGATAAAAGTGGCTTAGATGGTGTGGTATGTTCGGCGCAAGAAGCGACTACATTACGCGCACAGTATGGTGAACATTTTCAGCTAGTCACTCCTGGAATTCGTCTTGAAAATAATGATCAAGACGATCAACATCGCACTATGACACCTGCTAGAGCAATCGCAGCGGGTAGCAGTTATTTGGTCATCGGCCGACCTATTACCGCTGCCGAAAATCCACTAACAGCACTTGCCGCTATCGAACTCAGCCTAAACTAAATTCGACTTTCATCGAACATAAAAAAGCCCGAAAATTAACTATTCTCAGGCTTTTTTATTAGGGGCTGTTCATCTTTGATACATCAAAGATGAACAGCCCCTAACTCGTTTAAAATTTGTTTAAACTTTAAACTTGCTCGCCGCCTCTTGTAATTGGGCTGATAAGGCTGACATCGTAGCTACCGCTGATAAGGTATCCCTTGCCCCATCAGCCGTATGCTCTGCAACTTGACTAATATTAACAATACCGCGATTAATATCTTCTGCGACTGATGATTGCTCGTTTGCAGCACTTGAAATTGAAGCACTCATTTCATCCATAGTCGTAATCATTGCGGTTATTGTATCTAATGCAACACCTGCACAGGCTGCTTTTTCGACACTCGTTTTAGCGCTTTCACGACCATCACTCATAACCTTGACAGCAGCCTTCGCACCTTGCTGTAAACGTCCTACCATCTCTTCAATCTCATGAGTTGAAGATTGTGTTCTTGCTGCTAAAGTACGTACTTCATCGGCTACCACAGCAAAACCACGACCATGTTCACCAGCACGCGCAGCTTCAATTGCGGCATTCAATGCCAATAGATTTGTTTGCTCAGTAATCCCGCGAATAACATCAACAATCGCGCCAATATTGCTAATATCAGCTTCAAGATTATTGAGTGTTTCTGCGGCCTTTTCCACTTCATTAGCTAATGAGTCGATAGCACCCATTGCCTCGAGGACAACCTGCTTACCCGCTTTGGCTTCACTATCAGCATTACGTGCCGCATCTGCCGCACCTTTTGCCGTTCTTGCCACTTCTTGCACTGATGCAGCCATTTCATTCATCGCTGTAGCAACTTGGCCTGTTTCGGCTTGCTGGGTCATCACACCATCTGCAGTTTGTTTGCTGATAGTCGCCATATTTTGAGTTGCACTTTCCAGTTGCGTAATACCCCCGATCAAGGTGTGTACTAAATTAGCTACATTTTTCCGCGCATTATCTAACTCAAAAGCCATCCAACTAAAGTCACTTTTTCCTGAAATGCTGACTTTTTGCGTAAGATCACCTTTTTTGATGTTTTGAATACCGGCAACCAGTAAATTTGCGCGGGCCATGCCCACATTCCCAATATAAGTCGCAACTAGATATAACAACACACCAACAACAGCAACGAATATTGTCAATATTGTTATCTGATCATTAGATTTCGTTTCAGAAGCTTCTAGATACCATGATAATCCTAACACCAAAATCAAAAACACAATGCCCAGTCCAGCGACTAATTGCATTCTTCTTTTCAAGGAATAGTTTTCTAATTTAAACATTACCAGCTCCACTCATTATTATTGCTATGCAAATACACTTAAACCCATTGCAATGTCTTGTTCAGTTATGTTGACATCATGGGTAGTAGATTCGTTATCAGTATTGACGTTGTCTCTTTCTGATGTTGAACCATTATCCGTTGTTTTATTATTATCTTGCTCATCAGTCTGAGAAAAATTCTCTTGCGATACATCTGCGTGAGCTAACTCCATCCCATTTTCTTGAAAACTCTCTCGCAATCTTGGTAACGCTTGTTCCAAAGCATCACGTGTAGCTGCATGATGAGCGATAAAACTAATGTTCGCCTGATCGTTATGTATGTGCAACTTAACTTCAACGGGCCCCATATTAGCAGGATTCAACTTTAATGACGCTTGTTGTATACCCTCACGCGCCATCCAAATGACCCGACTGCTTAAGACTCGGCTCCAGGCTTCTGATTGAAGTGCTGGTTGTAAATTTAAAGAAGGCTGACTTGCCACCGCAGTCGACCCAGTAACTTGACTGCTTGTTGATGCTGGCGTCAATAGTAACGATGAAACAGCAGCACTACGTTCAAATATATTGCCCGTAGATAATGACCCTTTTAATGTCCCATTATTGGCTAATGCCATTATTTGTTGTTCTTCACTTAACCCTTCTTTGCTAATGATCGGGGTTATTGTTGTTGAGCTAGCCACTATTTTTTGCTCTACCATTGAAGCTATTTTTTCACCTTCATTAGTCGTTTTTTTTAGTAAGGCATTTAATATATCGGATCGTAAACTCTGTGCCTGCTGTTTTTGCTCTACATTTTCATTTTCCTGATCGGTAAGAGCAGTCTCAACCTTATTAGATGGCGCAATATCGCCCGTAAGCTTGCTGGTTTCTGCAAGCTGAACTTTAGTACTCGTATCAATCACATTCTTTTTGGTTACATCGGCTTGCTCAACCTGCGTCAAAACGGTGTGATGTCCAACATTAATTGCATCGTCTGATTTTTCACCCGCGTTAATTGCACTTGTTAAGGCATCATCACTCAGTATTTCAGATTCAACCTTTTCCGTAGGAAGACTAAACGAGGCTTCTGCAGATGCAGCATTTTGACTATCATCAGTGTCAACTACCTTTTCAGTACTTTCCGCTAAATCGTCCGGCAATACCTTGCCGCTTTTTTCACCTGAAATTTCCGATTTAGTCTCTACATTATCACCAGTATCATCGGCCCCATTAAGTTTCTTCTGGTGCTGTATCGCTTGTTTGTCTACTTGCGTATCTAAAGTGGATGAAAAGGACTCAATCTTTCTGTCATCAGTGTCTGCAGCTTGATTTTTGACGTACTTTTGACTTACATTACTGCTGATCATTGCCACATCTGTTTTTAATAAAAATGCTTGAGCCATACAGTCTCCTCCAACGTCACTTTGCTGACGTTTCACTTGTTGATACAAGTTAAGTTAGCAATCAATATGCCAATCATAAATTTTAATCATAGATAAATACCGAGACAGCCCAACAGATTACTCTAGCTTAGCGCCCACAGACATAGTGCATGAGCACAATTACCGGTGCCACTATAGTAGTCGCTACAAAGTTAGCAGATAATGGTTTCGCCACGATCAGAGAACATTTTATTTTCAGCCAGATCGTTAACATGTTGCTTGTAATCAAAAGCTAGTCCACTATCTTCGATTCTAATAGTTAGCCGACCGCCGACATCTACCGGCTTCAACATGGCAATCTACAGCAATTTAATGCCAATACTTTAAAGCAACGTCATACTACTTGAATCAAGCTGCACCACTAATGCGTGAGGTAATTTTGTTCACGTTGTAACAATGTATCATTATGCAGTGCCTTTGATCTCTTTACTCGTAATCGTCCTGTTATAGACCAGCACAATACTTTACGAGGACAAATATCACCAAGATCTTGTACAACAACATCAACATTTTCAATATGTAAAGACTCTAATACAGGCCGAGACACACAAACCGAATGTAGTGGCATAATATTCACCCGGCAAAATCTTGACCGCCCATGTTTTATGAGCATGATATCCGTAGCGATTAACATGCTCGAACTGCGTTAAAACAGGATGGTTGTGGTGGATAATGCTCTATCATTAAGTATTCTTTTGATAAATCTTTTGCTCCAAAGAATCAAGATAACTCGCTTCCTGTATTAAAGAATGTCATTAGACGTTGTAGATCTTTTCCTTGCTCTTCTAATAACTCACTAGCTGCCGCAGTTTGTTCAACAAGTGCTGCATTTTGTTGGATCATCTTATCCATTTGCATCACAGCTTTGTTAACTTGTTCAATATCTTGCGTTTGCTCGGCACCCGCTGCAGCAATTTCAGAAATAATATCACCTACTTTCTTCGCACCAATCACTATTTCTTCTAAGATTCTACCGGACTCATCCACCCACATTGAGCCTTCTTTCACTTTCTCACCACTATCATTAATCAATTCTTTAATTTCTTTCGCAGCAGAAGCTGAACGTTGAGCCAAGTTCCTAACTTCAGATGCTACCACTGCAAAACCACGTCCTTGCTCACCTGCACGTGCCGCTTTAACGGCAGCATTCAGCGCTAATAAGTTAGTGTGGAAGGCAATCTCATCAATCATGTCAATAATATCCGTCAACTTCTTAGTTGATGCCCTGATCGCAATCATCGATGAAATTGCATTTTTAATGACCGCACCGCCTTTTTCAGCTTGCTCTCTCGCATTAAAAGCCAACTGATTAGCTTGACGAGCATTATCGGAATTTTGACGTGCTGTACTAGTCAACTTTTTCATGCTTGAAGCCGTTTCTTCTAATGACGACGCCTGTTCTTCTGTGCGTTGGCTCAGGTCAATATTACCTTCAGAAACTTCATTGGATGTCATAGCAATACTACTTGCTGTTTCATTAATCTCTTTTACCGTTTCAGACATTTTAGTAACGGTGCTATTGATAGCCATTTGCAATAATGCAAATGCACCTTCATATTCACCAGTCAATTGTTTAGTCAAATCGCCTTCAGCCATCGCATTCATTACTTCTGACGCCTCAACTAATATTCCCTCTATAGCAATCCGCAGCTCTTTCTGCTCAGTAATATTCGATGCATATTTGATTACTCTAACGGGCTTGCCGTTTATATCTAAAATCGGATGGTAAGAGGTTTGTAGATAAGCGATTTTGCCACCTTTACCTACATGCTTATCTTCACCAGAGTCAAACTCGCCACAATTCAATTTGGCCCAGAACTCTTTGTACTCAGCACTATTAGCTAATTCTGGTTCAGTAAACATTCGATGGTGATTCCCTACCACTTCCTCTTTGGTATAGCCGACAACATCCAAGAAGTGTTGATTGACATCAGTAATGGTTCCATCCATTTCAAAGCTGATAACACCCATCGCTTTACTGATAGCATCTAATTGACCTTTATAAGCTACGATTGTATTTTTTGCCTCGGTATTATTCAACCATTCCAAAACGGTACCAATATAGGCACCTTGATCATCCATAATAGCCGTCACATTCAAGTTGAAACTAAGTGGCCCTACTGCAATATCGGCATTGTGGGGCAAGTTAGCTGGATCAGATAGCAATTTACGTTGATAGGCAGGGATTTTATGGAAAGCATCAATACTTGTACCTATCAAAGTAGCGACATTAAAACCGGGGGAAATCAGTCTCAATGTATCTTGATATTCAGTCAACATATCAATCGTTGATTGATTAGCATAGGTAATAAAAAAATCACGATCAATCATCATAATAGAGGTCTTAACACCATCTACCACTGAACGCATTAACGTTAATTCTTGTTCTAATTCTTGTTTCGTGTTCACCACCTCATCAGCCTTCATCGGCTCATATGCTTGTAACATAACTGTTGCGACTGTATTTAAGGTATTTCCCCATGCCTGCTCTACAGCTGGTGTCCAAAGATCCCCTGCAAACTCTTCCATTACAGCCAATAAATTATCAGCAATTAAAGGATAATGTTCCTCAGTAACGCCATAATGCACATGCCGTGCGCCTAGGCCTTTTAAATACTCGCTAAGTACATCAGGTTTACGCAGATTCTGTACCAAAAGGACGAGCGATGCTAATAGCTTTTTCTGCTGCTCACCTATAGAGACCCCTGAAAACAAAGAAATAACGGCTGGGTAATGTTCAAATAACCGTTGATAAAAACGAGCAGCAAGTGCCTCACCTTGTGGTGCTAAAGTGGCAAAATTATCCTCTAGTAGCTCCACGTCTGTTTTTTCTTTGTCTACGGGTCGACGAGATGAACCACGTCTTGTTCGCGAACGCGTCTGAGCTGTTTGCTGAGATTCAAATTTGTCCAGTTGATCTCCATCTCCTTCTGTTAGCCATGCTAAGGGATCGTCCCCCATCGATGTCTTGTTTTCTGCCATCAACTCGTTCTCCCACCTAATAAATCTTGTGCCAATGACTGATAATCTTCAGCACCTGCACTCTTTTCTTTGTATTCAAATACCGATTTTCCAAAACTCGGACATTCAGCTAGTGATACGTTTTCTCTAATTACGGTATTCAACACGCGACCTGGGAAATATTTTAATATTCTTAGTCTTACCTCTTCTGTAAGCCTACGTCTTAATTGCATTCGTGTTGAAACGATCCATACGCGAATACTATGTCCCAACACCGCTTCTGAACGCTTTAATATCTGCATCATCTGTGATAAACCCTGCAATGATAGATAATCACCTGAAACGGGTATCACTAATTCATCTGCCGCGAACATCGCGTTAATGCCCAATAAACCGGATGAGGGCGGACAATCTATTAACACAAAATCACCTGTCATCAATGTCGATGCTTCTATCGCACGTCTTAATGTATGCCCTCTCGATGACCCGCCTGTTATTACCTGTTCAAAATCAGCCAAATTATTCCCAGCACACACCACATCTAGATTCTCCCGAGCCGCTATCAGGTAGTCGTCAAGCTTGTGTCCTTCTAACAAGATCCGATCTAAACCACCATGACCATTTTTTAAGCCAAGACTAATGGCTACCTGACCTTGTGGATCCATATCTAATAAAGTGACTTTTTTACCCGCCAATGCCAAGGCATGACCTAAATTAACTGTAGTTGTGGTTTTCCCCACACCGCCTTTTTGATTCATGATGGCAATAATTCGACTCATTTTTATAACGTCTGACTACCGGGACTTAACCCAGCGCCTCGACACCTAACAGATTATCGATATTGAGAAGTATCGTCATATTGTTATCTATCGACACTAGACCTGAAATAAAGTCTGTATTAATTGAGCTACCAAAATCAGGGACTGGTTTTATGGCAGCCACCAACACAGCATGTGCATCTGAAACACTATCAACAACAATTCCCACAATCCGCTGAGTAATACCATCTACCTTAAGTACAACGACCACCGTTGTTGGGGTGTAGACACGTGCAGCCATACCAAAACGTAAGCGTAAATCAACTACAGGTACAATCGCGCCGCGTAAGTTTAATACACCACATAAATAATGAGGTGAGTTAGGAACATGGGTCACCTTATCCCAGCCTTTTATTTCTTGCACACGCAAGATTTCAACCCCGTACTCTTCATCATCTAATAAAAATGTCAGGTATTGCTCTGAGCCATCCTTTTTTTGATCTATCAGATCTAAAGGGTCACTCATTGTATGTAATTTGCTCATTCTGTTCTCCTTAGGCTGCGTGATCGTTATTGAGTTTCATCTTGCCCAAAGTAGGATCGCGATATAACGCCATCACTTCTGGTACATTTAGAATCAGTGCAACCGTACCATTACCCAAAATAGTAGCCCCAGATATACCGATCACTTTGCGGTAATTGGTTTCTAAACTTTTAATCACCACTTGTTGTTGTCCTAATAAATCATCAATGAATAAACCGTTTTTTTGACCTTCGCCTTCAACAATAACCAACAAGCCCTCTTCTAGAACAGTAATTTTTGGTGTTAAATTAAACACATCGTATAAACGGATGACCGGTACATACTCATCACCTAATTTATATAATTCGCCCTTACCTAAAACGCGTTTCACATCAACGGCTTTTATTTCTACTGTTTCGATAATAGAAATCAACGGGATAATGTAGTTTTCATCGGCAACACGTATGGTTTGTCCATCCATAATGGCTGATGTAAGCGGCAAACGCGGCAAACAAAGAGTAAAAATAGAGCCTTCACCACGCTTAGAGAACACGTCAACGGTTCCACCGAGGCTACTGATATTTTTACGCACAACACCCATGCCCATACCACGACCGGAGATATCCGTAACCATGTCAGCAGTTGAAAATCCAGGCAAAAATATCAACTCATGAATTTTTTCAGGGCTGAGCATTTCACCCTCACTTACTAAGCCTTTTTCTATCGCTTTACTTAAAATTTTCTCTTCATTAAGACCAGCACCATCATCGTGGATTTCAATAACAATATTGCCGCCTTGATGAAAGACTTTTAGTTGAAGTGTGCCCGTCTCATCCTTACCTGCTGCCACGCGAGCCTCAGGTGTTTCCAAGCCATGCTCCAATGAATTACGCACTAGATGCACCAATGGATCACTAATTTTCTCCATCACAGTTTTATCGAGTTCGGTTTGTTCTCCGGTAAGTTTCAACTCCACTTTTTTACCCATCTTATCGGTCATATCATGGACAAGACGAGGGAAGCGATTGAAAGCAAAGCTTATTGGTAACATACGAGTCCGTATAATACCTTCTTGCATTTCACGCGTATTACGCTCTAATTGGGCCAAGCCATCTATCAGTAGTGGCAACATCTCGGGAGTAAAATTCTCACCGATCTGGCTTAACATAGATTGGGTAATCACCAACTCACCGACCATATTAAGCAGGGAATCTACTTTATCTGTACCAACACGAATAGAGGCTGCAGCCTTTGCTGGTGTTGATTTTTCCTTGGTAGCCTGCTCAGTAGTATTTGATGTTATTTCAGTGGGTAAGAGTGTCAACATCATGGCATCGGCTACCTCCAACTGTCCAGCATCAGCTATGACTTCCTGTAGCGCTGATGTCACCGGTATTTGTTCACCAATAATGGCTGGTTTTACCGTGTCATGGCTCAGCGGTGTAATCACTAAATCACAATCATCATCAACCCATTCAAATATCTCTACTACTTCGGATTCAGCGACATTACCTCGTAAGGTTAATATCCATTTAAGATAACAATCTTCGGGGTCTAGGTCAGTAAATGGTGGAAGTTTGTCATCAATAACTTCTATGGTTAATTCACCGAGGCTATCTAACTCTCGAAACATTCGGACAGGATCATTACCTGTTTGAAATAGATGACGGTGCGGGCTAAACTCAATTATCCACCCTATATTAGATATATCTGACTCTCTAATGCTTTGTTTACCATTAGCTTGCGTGACTTCTGCGTCTGCTTGCAGCTCATCATTATCGGCCATCATGGCTTCTAATTTTTGTCTTATATCTGCAATACGATCGTCATCGGTTTCCATCTTCTGCTGCACTGCAGTTAACATTTCACGCAATACGTCCACCGCATCTAGCAGTAAATTCGTCGATTCAACACTGGCTTCACCTTGGCCATTTCTCATTTCATCGAACATGGTTTCGATGACATATGCGAATTTAGAAACACCCATAAAGCCGAACGTAGCCGCCCCACCTCTAATTGAATGTGCCACTTTAAAGATGATATTTATGGCATCAATATCTGCTGCACCGACATCAAGTTTAAGCAACCCTCTTTCCATTGCGTCAAGACCTGCGAAACTTTCTTTGAAAAATACATCGTGAAATTGTGAAATATCAATACTCATAGCTTATTTCTTACCTAAATTTAGAGTGTGTCATTCCTATAATAAAAATATAAGTCATTGTTTTTTAAATAGAATATTGATTATTCTAGCACTTTTCAAATCATCGCTAGCAAACTGTTCAGGGTTGAAAGGTTTAACCAACCAACCCGTAGCACCCGCTGCTCGATCCGCTTGCTTCTTATCCATGCCCGCTTTTGTTGTTAACACTAAAATGGGAGTAAATTTAAATGCCAGCAACGCTCTTAACTTTTTTGTTAAAGTCAAACTATCGATAATTGGCATATTGACATCGCTTAGCACTAAATCAAAAGATTGTGCTCTTGCGATATCTAACACCTGCTTAGCATCAACCCCATCGGTTACGGTATGACTGACTGTTTTCAATGTGAAAGCCACCATTTTTCCCATCAAAGCTGAATCATCAATTGCCAAAATTCTCGCCATGAGATTCTATATCTCCGTCATTTTTGACACATCACATGTCTTGTTATATTTTACTCATATTTATAGGCTGAATGACTACTGTGCTACCTCAAGTAGCATTGTCTGTCATATTCATAAGTGTTGCCAACCCTAAAATTTTGGCACTGCGAACACATGCTTCACTGACGCCTTCCCAAAGAAGTACATAACCGTATTTTCCGACTTCTTTTGAAAAAGCATAAAACATCTGTATCGCAGCGGTATCAATACATTCAATTTTACTTGCATCAAACTGTATGGCGTGGCCATCAGCTAAGCTGCTCAACACACGCGTATACATATCAGCCACATTGGCAATGTCTAATACGTCGCCACAGTCTATTACCGTTATTTCTTTATCAGACATTGCTTATTCCTTGATCTCAATAGCGTATAAAATAATCACAATACGTTTGTAGTACTTCACTCCAACACTCACGCTGACTGAGCGATTTTTCCGGCAATGATAAATCGGTTATTTTTGCCGCTTTATCATTGCCATGTATCGCGCTAAGTTTTCTTTCTTGCCGATATATTTGATTTATCATTACGGTCTTATGTCTCGCCACATCATGTTTTTCTAGTTTTTATAACTATTTCCGAGTAATTTTTTACCCTTTGTAGTAACTACGTTGCAGAGACCATGCCAGCTAATCGTCTCGGCTTATTCTGTAAGATAAATAGCGGAGGCGAGTCGCCGTACTCGAGGAAGTTTTAATCCATCTATGGCTGTGTTAACTCTGTTCGACGACAATCATTATATCCCAGACATTCTCGTAACCTTGCTCACACATCGGTTGTCAAATGACTGACAGGTTGAGGATGTAATTTTGGTAATTTAATGAGTTTTACTTACTTATCTCACAAAGATTTTTAGGCAAAAAATCTAGAGGCAAGCTTATCGTGAACGTCGCACCCATTGCGAGGTATTACGTTCATCATTATCTAGTTGTTCTTGTCGCGCTTCTTGTTTGAACTCTTCATCTTGATAACGGCCCACTAGCGACTGCATGGCTTGCTGTTTACTACTCGCTTGCTGCCACAATAAGCGCTGACGAACCAAGACAGCATTACGACCCTTAACTTGTTGAGTTTGAGCTTCAATGGCTTGATCAAGATGAACGAGAAAGCTTCGTAGCTCCAACGCTTTTTGGGCTGACATCACCAAGCTATCACCACGGCGAAATCTATCAAGGTATTCAGCCCTATAGCGATGCAGATCATTCAATTGCTCGTTATCTGCTAACCACGCAACATTAGCGGCACCCACTTTTTTCAGGGCTGCTTCAGTGTCTTTAGCTGCTATAACAACAACAGGGGATAGTCGCTTAGATCTTTTCATGTTTTTAATGTATCAGTATTTAGCATTGAAGATGAGATTAAAAACGTTTTGATTGTTGATTGATTGTCATCGGTGATACCACTTTATTATTAGGAATAGGGGCTTGCACTACTTGCTTCATATTAGCCAAACTTTGTTGCCAATCTACTGCTTGATGCATGTCTTGTTTAATGAGGGTTTGCAATCGTGGATAAAGCGCTATCGCCTGATCAATCTCTGGATCACTTCCCATAGCATAGGCACCGACATTGATTAAATCTTGATTTTGACGATAAGTCGAAAAGATCCGTTTGAACAGTTGCGCCATTTCAATATGCTCTTTAGCAACAATTTGTGGCATAACACGACTAATTGACGCTTCAACATCAATTGCAGGATATTGGCCTGCTTCGGCTAAGCGACGTGACAATACGATATGACCATCTAAAATCGCCCTTGCTGCGTCTGCCACTGGATCTTGTTGATCATCACCTTCGGTTAAAACAGTATAAATTGCTGTAATCGCTCCCCCACCTTGTACACCCGTACCAGCACGTTCAACTAATTGCGGTAATAATGAGAATACAGAAGGTGGGTAGCCTTTGGTTGCTGGAGGCTCGCCTATCGCCAAGGCAATTTCTCGTTGCGCTTGGGCAAAACGAGTAAGTGAATCCATTAACAACAAAACTTGCTTACCTTGATCTCGGAAATATTCGGCAATACTGGTCGCCAACATAGCACCATGTAAGCGCATTAAAGGTGAATGATCGGCAGGGGATGCCACCACTACCGCACGCTTTAGACCTTCGTCACCCAAAATATCTTCAATGAACTCTTTAACTTCTCGACCACGTTCCCCGATCAATCCTACAACAATCACATCTGCTTCAGTAAACTTGGTCATCATACCTAGCAACACACTTTTACCTACACCACTGCCAGCAAATAAACCCATGCGTTGGCCACGCCCCACGCTCAGCAAGGCATTAATGGCTTGCACGCCGACATCAAGATGTTGACGTACCGGTGTTCGTGCTAAAGGGTTAATAGGCACGCCATGTAACGGTACACGGTCATTTACTTTGAGTGGGCCTTTACCGTCTAAAGGTTTGCAAGCACCATCTACCACGCGACCTAATAAACCTTCACCGACCGGCACTTGAGAATCACTGGCAAGCGGTCTAACACGTGCATTGGGTACCAGACCTCGCATATCACCTGTTGGCATTAAATACAGCACTTCACCTGAAAAACCTACAACTTCGGCTTCTACCGTACGACCGGCTGCACATTCTATTTCACAACGACTGCCTATTGCGGCTTGAAAACCAACGGCTTCCAAGGTCAAACCGACCATCCGTGTTAGACGCCCCTTTACTGACAATACTTCTGCTGGATCGTTATCTAGTCGTTGTTGATGTTCTCGTAATCGTGCACGCCAGTTTTCAGTCCGATTAGCTTGCGAGGATAAGGCATTACTCGGTGTGGTCACTACTTCGTTCCTCACCTAACAGTTTATTAATGACACTATTCAAACGGGCTTCTACTGTGGCATCAACGGTAGTGTCGAGGGTTTCGAGGCGAACACCACCTCGCGTTAATAGAGGATCTGCAACCCAAAGCCAACCGCCATCATCTTCGAGTGATAAGCCCTTTTTGACCAACTCCATATCTTGGGGGTGCAAAAATATCTTCAATTTCCGATCATTGATCGGTAACACAGCCATCGCGGCCCGTACCGCACCGATCACATGCTCGGGCTGTATTTTTAGTTCTCGCCGCACTAACTGCCGTGTCATTGTTGATACTAAGGCGATCAAATCTGTTTCAATTTGTTGATCCAGCTCTAACAACGGCGTATTTAAGGTTGTCATAATCTGTTTCAAATAGTTGAGTTGCTGATCTATTTGTTGTTGCCCAGCAGTTAAGCCAGCTTTGTTACCTGCTATACGCCCTAACTCAAAGCCCGCTTTATAACCTTCTTCTTCCGCATCTTTTTGTAGGGCTTCTATATCTTCTACAGTAAATAATTTTTGAGCGTCGTCTTCAACATCAGTAACTGACACCATTTTGGGTGCCTGCCAACGTTGATATGCCGTGTTCAATTCTTCTGATGACACAACATCAGGCCGCTCAGTAATGAGTTCATTATCAGAGGAAATCATCGCCACCACCACTAACACCTAACATAATCTTGCCTTTATCAGACAAGGTACGTGCGGCAGTAAGTATAACTTTTTGAGCTGCCTCGACATCACTCACTCGCACTGGAGGCATTGCCTCTAAATCATCACGCAACATTTCAGCTGCACGTTGTGACATATTCTTAAGGAATTTTTCTCGCAAGGCTTCATCAGCACCTTTCAAGGCAAGCTGTAATTGATCGGTTTGGATTTCACGCATCAAGGTTTGGATGCCACGATCATCAACATCAATCAGATTATCAAAGACAAACATAAGATCTTCGATACCTTGGCCCAAATCAGGCTCAGATTCTTTTATTTTTTCCATGATGGCAGCTTCAACACTGCCTTCGACAAAGTTGAGTATATCGGCTGCTGTTTTCAGTCCACCCACCGAGGTTGTTTGTCCTACCGAGCTATCACTAAATTGTTTTTCTAAAATATCATTCAATTCGGTCAACGCTGACGGTTGAATAACATCTAATGTTGCCACACGCAGTAATATATTCGCTTGATCACGTTCAGGAAATTGGACAAGAACAGCGGCAGCCTGATCAGCCTCTAAAAATGAGCAGACAATCGCAATAATTTGTGGGTGTTCTAGGCGAATAACTTCATAAATTGCACGCGCATCCATCCATTTAAGTTGGTCTAAACCATTAGTGTTACCACCTGACAAGATCCGATCTAACAAACTACTCGCTTTATCGGCACCTAAGGCGCCCACCAACATTTTACGGACATAGTCGTGTGAGCCAATACCTAAGCCAGTTTCTTGTTCTACCGTAGATACAAAGTCATCCAAGACACTTTTTACTTCAAGTCGATTAACATTACTAAGTCTTGCCATGGCTTGACCAATCTTTTGTACTTCTTTGGGCGTCATATGCTTCAATACTTCAGCCGCATCAGTCTCACCGATTGAACGTAAAAATACCGCCGCTTTCTCTGTACCTGTTAGTTTTCGTGCTTCTTCAGCCATTATGCTTCACTCGCAGACCAATTTTTAACCACTTGTGCAACTAAGGCAGGATCTTGCTGCACCAAGCTACGTACATTATTCACTTGTTCTTCCATATCGGAAGAACCAGAGGTGATTTTAGCTATATCATCACCACTAGATCTAGCTGCTAGTGCTTGCGCTGGTGTCATACCTTGTGAGTTAACTCCTGAATTTTGCTTATTATCTGCTACTGGGATCTTATTTAAATCCTTGAAAGCCGGACGAATAATACCGAATATCAAGAATAATACTAATAATGCACCCAATGTTTGTTTAGCAATATCCCATACCCATGTTTGTTGCCAAATCGATAACTCAGGCAAGGCAGCAACTGAAGCTGGCACAATAAAAGGAGCATTAACCACATTTAAACTATCACCCCGAGCTTGATTAAAACCAATGGCATCCATCACCAAAGCATTAATACGTGTCATTTCAGCCTCGGTAAGCGCGGTAGTAATCACATTACCTTCAGCATTGAGACTATGACGCTCATCAATTAATACTGCAACACTTAGTTTTCTGACCGAACCTGGTGCGACACGAGTATGGCTAATCGTACGGTCTAATTCATAATTCCGTGTACTATTTTTGCTGCTGCTACCCGGTGTAATTGTACTAACTTCTCCCTCAGCACTAGCTACTGTTTCAGGCGCAACACCGCCACCAGGAGGTTGATTAGTTAATGCACCAGGAACCCCAAATGGACCACCCGCACCGACGCGTTTTTCTTCTTGAATTTGTTCGCTACGGACTGCGGCTAGGTCAGGATTATAACTTTCTTTCGTTTGCTCGGTAGCGGTGAAATCAACTTCAGCGACAACTTGTGCTCGCACACCATCCATCCCCACAATCGGAGACAATATATCTTCAATACGTTCAATATAGCCTTTTTCTAGTTTTTGAGTATATTCCAACTGAGTATCACTTAATGCCACATTCGCATCGCGATCATTTTTACTGAGTAACCGTCCTCGTTGATCGACCACAGTAACGTTCGCATGAGACATATTGGGCACACTTGATGCCACCATATGCGTGATGGCTGTCACTTGACCCGGTTCGATATTTCTTCCTGCATATAAATTTAAGATAACAGACGCCGTAGGTTCTTTACGATCACGAACAAAAACAGATTGTTTTGGCGTTGCTAAGTGAACTCGCGCACTTTGAACATTATTTAATTGTGAGATCGAACGTGATAGTTCTTCTTCCATCGCGCGTTGATAACGGGCACGTTCTACAAATTGGCTGGTACCAAATCCTTGATCACCATCCAGCATATCCATACCTTGAGTTGAACTACGTGGTAAACCTTCAGCGGCCAACTTCATACGTAGCGCTTGCACTTCAGATGCCGGTACCAATAAAGCACCCGAAGTAGGATCTAACTTATATTCGATATTTGATTGCTGCAAGATAGCTACAACCTCAGAAGATTCTTTCGGTTGCATGCCTGAAAACAGTACCTGATAATTCGGTGTCTGTGACCACATTAATACATAACCACCAATAGCAATACTGGCAGCTATAGCGACTAAAAACATGACTTGTTTCATGATAGGTTGACGCGATACGTTAGCCTGCATTGCGCCGAGCCTTGTGGTTGGCAACGGCATTGATGCTGCAGAATTAGTGGTGACGGGTACGTTTTCCATGATTTCTCTCTTTAAGTATTAACTATAGAATTTACGAAATCTAAACGCTCATTCTCATCACTTCTTCATATGCCGAAACTAACTTATTTCGTACTTGCAATGTAGCTTGAAAGGCCACTGTTGCTTTTTGTGAGGCAATCATCGCATCAACCAAGCTGACATTAGGATCACCCATTTCAAACGCTGTTTTTAACTTACCTGATGCTTGTTGTGTTTCATTTACCTGATCAACCGCAGACTTCATTAAGCTTGAAAAACTCATTGAGTCACCACCTTCGATTTGGCTAGGTGTAGTAATTTGAGGTGTTTGTTGAGAGGCTTGTGCTTGGGCAGCACGCATTTGCATTAATAATTGGTTAGGGTCAATTGCATTAATCATCATCATGGTTCTCCAGTAATTCTTTGGTTAACCTTAGCTTATGCAGACTTCTTGCCAACCTTCTCTGGAATAACCACACCTTCTTCTCTAAAACGCGTAATCTTATATCGTAGTGTGCGCTCACTTATTCCTAACTCATTAGCTGTTGCTCGTCTAGCGCCATTATTATTTTCTAATGCTTCAATAATATGGCGCTGTTCATGGCTACGTAAATCATCATTTAAACTATTATCACTGCTATGGTCATTGTCAGTATTTTGACTATTACTAAACTTCATTGCCATTGATTCAAAGGCCAAATCTTGCACTTTAATACTGTCGCCAGATTGTAAAATCAACGCACGTTGTAAAACATTATCTAATTCACGTACATTGCCTTGCCAATAATTAGCCAATAATGCCTTCACCGCACCTTTATCAAACTCTGGTGCCATACGTTTTGCTTGACGGCAATGACGACTTATCAACTGTAGAGCCAACGGTAAAATATCGTCAGGCCGTTCTCTTAATGGCAATAACTGCAAAGGAAACACATTCAAACGATAAAATAAATCCTCTCTGAAACGTCCCGCTTTTATTTCCTCACGTAAGACTCTATTAGTTGTCGCAAGTACTCGTACATCTAGAGATAATAATTTACGTCCACCCAAACGTTCGACTTCTCGCTCTTGCAATACGCGTAATAATTTAGCTTGTAAACTCAAATTCATTTCAGAGATTTCATCAAGTAAAATCGTGCCCTGTTGAGCTTGCTCAAATTTTCCGGCATAGGCTTGACTCGCACCAGTAAAGGCACCTTTTTCATAACCAAATAACGTGGCTTCCAGCATATTTTCAGGAATAGCTGCACAATTTATCGCTACAAACGGCTTATCATATCGTGGTGAATTATCGTGTAAAAATCGAGCTAGCACCTCTTTACCCGTCCCACTTTCACCACTAATCAGTACTGTCGCATCGGTGTCGGCTACCCGCCGAGACAAACTTAATAAATCTCGCGAGCTCTTATCTACAGCAATCATGTTGTCAGTATTAGGCGCAGTACGAATATAGCGTTGAACGCGTTCTAATAAATCATCCGCTTCAAAAGGCTTAATTAAATAGTCACTGGCACCTTCGTGCATCGCTTCAACGGCACCTTGCACCGTGCCATAAGCAGTCATCAATAAAATCGGTAGATCGGGTAGTAATGCTCGCGCCTTTTTCATTAAAGTATGACCATTCATGGGTCGCATTTGTAAGTCGCTCAACAGCAAGCCAAAAGGTTCATTAGCGAGTTTATCTAATGCACTTTGCCCTTCTTCGGCTGAGGAAACGTTATAGCCCGCTAATTCTAAAGTGTCACATAAGGCACCACGAAGATCGTTATCATCTTCTACTACTAATACGGTTGATTTATTCATTATGGTTCCTTACTTTTTATTTTTGAGCCGTGAGCATGAAATTATCGGCAGGCTGATACAATGGCAAGCGTAAACAAAAGGTACTGCCTTCACCTTCGTCACTTTCAAACCACAATTCACCTTTATGAGCCTTTGCTATTGATTTTACGACAGCCAATCCTAGGCCTGTTCCTGAAGATCGTGTTGTAAAAAAAGGCGTTAAAATTTTATCTTGATCTGCTTTTGCAATACCTACACCATCATCTTCGACACTGATTTCGATATAATTCGTATCATCATCTTGAATAATGTCAGCAAAAATAGATACATATCCACCAGCATTACAGGCTAGACGTGCATTATTCACCAAATTGTTTAACGCACTAGTCAAAGCATCTTTACTACCATAAACATAAGCGCCTTCGACAGCGTCATATATTTCTAAATGTATATTTTCTATATCTGATTGCGATCTAAATTGTTGCTCAACACCAGCCAGCAAGTCTTGCAGTAAAACCGGAGCTGTCTCGGCCATATCACCACGTGAAAATGCCAACATATCTTTTACCAAGCGTTCCATATGGCTGATACTATTATGCAA
>Ga0105054_10003763_pt1 | contig 23222 bp, 21 predicted proteins | sample BON02_FD_78091 | JGI IMG/M metagenome (GOLD analysis project Ga0105054, IMG submission 78091) | Freshwater microbial communities from Lake Bonney liftoff mats and glacier meltwater in Antarctica - BON-02 (megahit assembly) | ecosystem: Environmental > Aquatic > Freshwater > Ice > Glacier...
AGACGAAGCACCATTTAAATCACGTTTAGTGAAAGAAATGGTCGGCTTCGAATACCATACCAAATAGATTAAAAAGTACTAGGAATCAAGGCCCTGCACCCCAGCAGGGTTTTGATTTATTTCTGAACATGAATAAGGTCTATTAAATGAACATTTTAATTATAGAGCTATGGAAATCATTCTAATTGTGCCTCGTCGAAGCATGCTGACGAGCGAATGTACTACAATGAAGTCCTTGAGTTATTGAAAAAAACGCTAACTCAGCCTGTAGCTGTACATTCAAGCATTCTGAAGATTAGAGACATAAAGCTGATGGAAGAAAATTTGACACTGACAGCTTAACATCAGGTCCTCATGGTCGAACTATGCTGTGGCAGGCGAGCAGTTGATATACATAACCGCGCTCGAGATCACTTTGCTAATGCAAGAATGCAAACAGCGTTAAATGTACTGTGTTGCATCAAATAAGATAATCTTAGTTGTCACAAATAGCCCATTGTCCAAGCCCTTGTAATCAACCATACACATTAAGGCCTCAGTACTAATTCGATGTTGCATCGACCAGTTGAACCCACAAGCTAAAGCGAACATTGAATAATTTCTGAAAAATAGCGATCTGCGGTCGAATTTTCAGAAAAATCATGAGTTCTTCGAGAAAACCTTTTTACAAGTCTTGCTATTCATTAAATATTGATTTAGCAAGATTCGGGTCGATTTGAGTAAATCAATGCTCTATATTCTTTATCTACTTATAGTCAATCGAGGAAGTTTAACCATAAGTGTATTATCGAATAAGATGGTAACTGTTACAGGTGCTACTTTGGGCATTCATCTGGCTATCATTAAGCCGCCCACTCAACGAAGTGAAAATAGTTGTCGCCGCAGGTCGATAGCATGAGCTTGACGTACTGGCAGAAGAAATAACATCAGAGGTCGAAGTGCAAAGACCTTCATTGCCGAATGCAGATCACCGAGTAAATGCCTTAGTTCTCAAGGATGCAGACACTTCGGTGGCCAAGAAATTTGGAAATATTTTAAAAATTATTGAGTTTTGCTATAAGGTTAGTGAGGGATGGTGTATCAATTAATAAGGCTGAGAGACTGATAAAATGGCTGTTCAAGAACATACTAACTACTATCGAATTGCTCAAGCAATCGACTATATCAATGGGCACTTCAAAGAGCAACCTTCTTTAATGACTATAGCCCGTGAAATAGGTATTAGTTCGTTTCATTTTCAGCGTTTATTTACAGAATGGGCGGGAGTAAGTCCTAAAAAGTTCATGCAATATCTGAGTATTGAATATGCTAAAGCGATGATAAAAAAGGAGCATGCGACTGTATTAGATGTTGCATACAAAACAGGATTATCAGGCGCAAGCCGTTTGCATGATCTATTTATAAATATTGAAGGAATGACGCCAGGAGAGTTTAAGAACGGCGGCGAGAATCTATCCATAAATTATTGTTTTACTGAAAGCCCTTTTGGGAAAATAATCGTCGCATCAACAACAAGGGGGGTTTGCCACCTGTTCTTTGATGAAGATGAACGTCGAGCATTGTCAGATCTCAAGCAACGTTTTCCAAAAGCACAATATCATCAAATTGTTGACAAATTTCAGCAAGATGTACTGTTTATATTCCAAAATGACTGGAAACAGATGGATCAAATAAAGTTGCATTTGAAAGGCACACCTTTCCAGTTAAAAGTATGGAAAGCCTTATTAAGCATTCCTATGGGACAACTCACCACGTATGGAAGTGTGGCACAACAGATAGAAAAACCAAAAGCATCAAGAGCCGTCGGTACAGCAATAGGTTGCAACCCAGTAGCACTTCTTATTCCTTGTCACAGGGTGATACAAACCAGTGGGAATATTGGCGGTTATATGTGGGGAAATACTCGAAAGTCGGCTATCATTGGCTGGGAAGCTTCTAAAGCGAACAGTAAAATTATATGGAACGCTCAGTTGCAAATCAGGAAAGGCAATGAAACGCGATAATAAGGTGTTTTTTGTATCTTTGGAACAATCAAAAAAGCAGGATAGACCTTGCGGGTATTATATGAGAGACGAATATCGAAAATGGGCTTGTTTAGCAAAAAAATAGAGCAACCAGAAAATATGTTACCCAAAGAGGGGGTTGCGAAATATTACGGAATACTGTTGCCTCTTGACTCTGCTGATAATTATCTGAATCGTTTGTTAATGAAGCTCATTTGTTCTATATAAGCTATTCGAAATCAACTGTTCGCGAAGATAGGGAAGAGATAAAAGAGAAACATATCTTCGAATTAAGATAGTTACAAAAACTCATAACTGAGACTGGGGGAACAGCCAAACACACACTTTGCTTCGAAGCGATAGAAAAGTGCACCATCCTAGTTGGAAAGTGGTGTGACAGCTAGGGCGAACATCCCCCGTCCCCCTTGAGTCGACTCCGAAGTTGAAAATTTTTTTCACCTCAAACATACCCGCCTAACCAAAATAATAATGAAATTGCTCACTATCTAACGAAGGGCAGTTTACATTATGTTGATAATAATTTTATGGGTGCAAGACCGCGTGTAAGTCAGCTTGGGCGAGGAATATCCTCTGCAATAACTTCCTAAGTTGTCAAAGTCCCGTTAGGCTAAGAGGTAATGTAGTAATTTAACAATCAAAACGAATAAAGTATTCAGCCTGCACAACAAGATAATTCTTTCACATCTTTATGAAATGTTTGCGCACATAATTTTAAACCCTCAACCATTGTTAAATATGGGAACAGTTGATTTGCGAGGTCTATCACTGTCATCTTATTGTGAATGGCGAGTGCAGCGCTTTGGATGATTTCCCCCCCTTCATGAGCAATAATCTGTGCACCAATAAGGCGTCCTGTTTCTGATTCAGTCACCAATTTGATAAAGCCATCGATCTCAAAATTAGCCAACGCTCTGGGCACGTTTTCCATTGCTAAAATACGACTGTCAGTTTCTATGCCTTTTTCATTGGCTTGGTGTTCAGATAAGCCCACCGTAGCGACTTGCGGATCAGTAAATATCACGGCAGGCATGGCAGACAGATCTAATGTTGCATCGCCGCCTGTCATATTAATGCCTGCACGGCTACCAGCCGCTGCTGCTACATAAACAAGTTGTGGCATCGTACTGCAATCACCTGCGGCATAGATATTGGCTACCGAGGTTTCCATACGATTGTTTACCTTTATCGCACCATTTTTTTCAGTTGCTACATCGACAACATCAAGATTAAGTGTTTCTGTATTGGCATGTCGTCCTGTTGCTATTAATAATTTATCACCTTGTATGGTGCCATTATTAGTAGTCAGGAGAAATTCATTATCGACATAGTCTATCTGGCTGGCTTGAGTTTGGTTGAGTACTGTGATGCCTTCTTTTTCAAAAGACTGTGTTAATGCCTCACCTAATAAAGGATCTTGATGAAATAACAGTGTGTTACGAGCAAGAATAGTCACCTTAGCCCCTAAACGACGATACGCTTGAGCCAGCTCTACGGCAACGACCGACGAGCCTATTACAATAAGATGTTGCGGTGTATCTTCGGCAAACAAGGCTTCGGTTGATGTCCAATAGGGTGTGTTAGCAAGGCCGTTGATGGGAGGAATAGTAGGGGTTGCTCCTGTTGCAATTAAAATACGATCAGCAGTAATTTCCTGTTCATTGCCATCTGTTTTTCTGATGATTAAGGTATTAGAATCTTTGAATCGGGCATAGCCTTTGACCATATTCAAAGTAGAATTTGATTCAAGAATATGCTGATATTTAGCTTGCCTGAGTTCTTCAACTCGCTCTGTCTGTTGTCGTGCTAATAATGAACGGTTTAGATTAGGTTTATGATCGGCTAATCCAATAAAGGGATTGTGTCGTTGTTGCTGGGCAAGTTGTGCTGCTCGAATCAATATTTTAGATGGAACACAGCCAACATTAACACAACACCCGCCAATCACATCGGCTCCCTCAACCATTGTAACCTGGGCACCACCTTCAACAGCCTTAATGGCACATGCAAAAGCACCAGAACCCGTACCAATAATGGCAATATGTAAAGATTCATTATTTGCCGATATATTTATGCCATCAGTTGAACAATAGGCTTCTTCGACAGACTTCTCTTGAGCGCTGTATCCCATCGATTGAATCACAGCAATAATGTCATTTGCATCATTATAACAGTTGACGGTTACCTCTGCGTTGGCATCTTCATAAGATACATCGACATCAAGTACCCCATCCATAACGGCAATGGCTTCTTTAATATGGGTAGCACAACTATTACATGTCATACCCTGAATTGATAATGAAGTCATAATAAAGCTTCCTTTTTTATTATCATTTATGCTGGACAGGAATCATCACAGCGACGATTCGCGGGAGAAATAAGATCCCAAATAGAGACAATGACCATAATAGCTAAACCTGAATAAGTCACATAAGCACTCCATGCATAAGGGAAGAAGGGATAAAGAGACAATAAGACCAAGATGGGGCCAAACATGCCTAGGAGACTACGATGCAATTGCCGATGACTAAACCACCCTAACGCATTGGCAAGCAATGCCACTACGGCAAATATGGGTAAAATGGTCTCAATAAAAACCCATTCCCATTGACTTAAAAAACCCATGCCTAACGCAGCACCAAGACTTGCAATAGCTGGGAAACACATCGCACAACCCATTGCAGCAGTGACAGCACCTAAGGAACCCGCTTTATCACCAATACGGGCAAATAAGTTCAGTATAGTATTCATTTTGAAACCTCCTGTTCTATGATTGTTGAAGGATAACCAGCACTTGTTGTTGCAACAATTAGCTCGTTAATAGTTGCTTGTTTATTATTGAATACAACAACAGCCCGTTTCTCATTAAAGCTCACATCAGCTTTATCGACACCACCGACTTGTTTTAAAGACAATTTCACAGTAAATGGGCAAGTCGCACAGCTTACGGTGGGTACAGCTAAAACCACTGTTTGTGGTTTAGCATATGTATTGAAACTGACTAATGTAAGCAACACAATCAGAATATATTTTTTCATGATTCTCTCCTAAATATTAAATAAACCAAACAAGCCAGTAGCTGCTGGTGACAAATAAAAGTACTGAAATTGCCGCCAAGCAGAAAACAATCTGACGATTTGTTTTTACCTGTGGGATAGCATAAGCAGTACCAGATTCACATTTTTCAACTGGGCGATATATTTTCCAAGCAAATACACCGAATAATGCTAAAGCAACAAGAATAAATAACGGCCGGTAAGGCTCGAATAAGGTTAAGTTACTTATCCATGAACGTTGAGATCCCTAACAGTCACAATGCAAGAGGCACAGCACAGGCTCGCACCTATGGCGGCGAGGATCCCACCGATAAGTGGTCGATTTGAATTGTGTTCTGCCACAGCTGGCTCCTATTTCTAAAGTAAGGAGTACAGTGTAAACTCGGTACATGGGTACGGAGTCAAGGATTTATTTTATGATTGTAATGAGTCGATTATAGGACAATGCTCATCATCGTTATTTTGACATTGATTAAGGAGGCCTTGCAGTGCTTTTTCTAAGCGTTGTAGATAAGCAATTTTTTGATGAACAGAGGAGAGTTTATGTTCTGTCAGTTCTTGAACTTGGCTGCATGGAGAATCATTAAGGCTAAGTAAATTAGAGACCTCAGCCAAGGTAAACCCTAATTCTTGTGAGCGTTTTATAAAACGAATACGGTTAATCGTTTTCTCAGAATAATGTCTATAACCTACTTCAGGTTTTAATGGTTGTTCAATTAATTCCTTTCGCTCATAAAAACGCACAGTTTCTATATTGATCCCAAGTTCTTTGGCAACTTTACTGATGGTTTTAGTCATGCTGTTAATTCCGGATGCTTAAGATAGCTAAATCATATGACTAATAGTCTAAGCTATAGTTTCGTTTAACTCATCTCCACTCACATCATTAAAACAGTCATTTTAAAATCAGTATGGACAGATATTTGCTCCTGCAATATCTGCATTTCCTGCATCCTTGTAGGGCATGGCAAAGGCGCATGGCGAGATAACGTCTTTGTAGAGCGGTTATGGGGCAGTATTAAATATGAGGACATTTATTTAACAGCCTATGATGCAATTAAAGAAGCCAAGACTGGGAGCCGAGCTTGGATTTTTTCTACAATGGGGAACGAAAACATTAAACACTGGGTACTACACCTAACGTGATGTATGATAATTTGAGTTGCGAATTAGTAGCTTAATTGATGGAAATAACGGCTAAGAATGTTGTCTGAGTTTTGGGGTACAGCCTCTTTTGGTTGCCACTCGTCAATTAGATCAATATATAAGAGTGCTTGGGGATATGGCTTGGTCTTATAGATAAGGGCATGAGTATTGATGATTTGATGGATTTTGAGGCTAAATACAATCATTCACTTGCAAAGGCATTTGTTGTGGTCAGTATTATGCCAATACGATGCGAGGAAGTTTGCAACTCCTACAAATAGCGGCTTCATAAGATCGTTTAATCTGATGTGATTTATATGATCGAAACGTTGGCTGAATAGAGAACCATAAATGGCGGTTGATAAGTCTACTCATCGTCGGATGCAAACGTAAGTCTCTTAGGGTGTTCTCAAGCTAGATGGTACTGATTCTAGCAAGCAATAGAGCCTTACAAATGAAAGAGAGTGTTCTACGACAAAGAGGGGAGTGGTTGGCCGCTCTAATAATTATCTAGCTTATACGGGCTCTAGAAGGAGTCCAACAATGAGGAAATTCTTAATCGTGGTGATTTTGCTGACGATAGGACTCTTTTTTGTCTTTGATGCTCAGCAATATTTGACTCTAGAAAATCTTAAGGACAGTCGTGCTGATTTCCAGAGTTGGCAGGCTGGCAGACCCGTACTGGTTAGGCTTATTTTTATGACCTTTTATGTGCTGGTCACCGCGCTATCTCTACCAGGAGCTGCTATTATGACTTTGGCAGCAGGTGGCTTGTTCGGTCTGTGGTGGGGAACGTTATTAATGTCATTTTCTTCATCAATAGGGGCGACATTAGCGTTTCTGGTGTCGAGATTTTTGTGGCGTGACTGGGTTCAGCAGAGATTTGGTGAACGTTTGAAAACTATGAATACCGGTATTGAGCGTGAAGGAGGATTTTATTCGTTTACCCTACGACTAGTACCGATATTTCCTTTTTTCGTTATCAATTTATTGATGGGTTTAACACCGTTTAAGACTTGGACCTTTTACTGGGTCAGCCAATTAGGCATGTTCGCTGGAACACTGGTGTACGTTAATGCAGGTACACCGCTGGCAAAAATCGACAATCTCGCAAGCATTATGTCTTTTGAACTGCTGGGAATCTTTCCACTATTGGCGAAAAAAATATTGGACTTAGTTCAACATAGACGCGGTTAGACAGAGCGACCTATTTTAGGATGCTTTTTAGAGTACAGAAGCGTTGCTAAGTATTCTAAGGCTGGTTCGCTTCTCTGAGCGGGAACTAACAGAATGGAATAAATTTCCTTATATAATGACAATGAAGAATTAAAACTTTTACCTCAGAGTTGATGATCAATCTCAACCTAGATACTTTACGATCTAACAAGGAAAACAATATGATGACAGCAACCCGAATACAGTGGTCTTTATTATTTATGAGAGTCGGTGTGTTTATTGTGATGTTGATGTGGACTCTCGATAAATTTGTACAACCTGAACACAGTGGGAAGGTGTTTGAAAACTTCTATGGGCTGAGTGGCTGGTCCGAAGTTATTTTTCTGGTTATTGGTGTGCTTGAGATGTTGCTGATACTGGCATTCTTGCTAGGAATGTGGAAAAGAGTTACTTATGGACTCGTTCTAATATTGCATGGGGTGTCAACATTTTCTGCATTCCCTATGTATCTGGATCCCTTTAATCACCTAATGTTTTTTGCAGCCTGGCCGATGTTTGCAGCCTGTCTTGGGCTCTATCTTTTGCGAGATGAGGATTCGCTGATGGTACTGAAACATAATGCTTAAAATACAAAGGCTACAAACAGTTCACTTTATCGATATATAAAGCTTGGATGCAGTTCATTTTATGGTTAATTTTTAATGTTTGTGTCATGAGATATTCTACATGAAGACGCATTAAGTGTAAGGATTGACACATATTTTTGCAGACTATCTAAAATCTCGCATATTTACGATCATGCCATTTAGAAAGCCATGGTTAGTAAATAAATTATACTTCGTTAAAATCAAGTGGATCAGTTGTGATTAGTGATGTTTAGTGGCAAGTTCACTTGATAATAATGATTGGTGAGTGTTTGGAGAAAAGGGCGGGATAGCAATGCTCCTTAAATATATGCAAAATTAGAAATGGAAATCTAATTACACGACTGAAATAAGCATTTTAATACTCAAAATTATAAGTAATACAGAAAATACTTTTTTTAGAGTAGAAATATTTAATTTGTGAGCTAACTTAACGCCGTAAGGTGCCATAAAAAAGCTGGCGGTCGAAATAAGTAATACAACTGGGAAATTGACATACCCAAATGTATAACTACCCATTGAATAGCTTTCCACTCCATTTCCATTGATGATATAACCTAAGGTACCTACAATAGAAATCGGCAGTCCAATTGCGGCCGAAGTTCCTATTGCTTTTTTAATATCAACATTCTGTCTAAGAAGATAGCGCACTGTTAACGAGCCACCGCCAATCGATACGATTGCTGATATTGCACCAATGCCACCTCCCGCGATTAATAATCTAGTGTTATTATCAAGACCTCTTGTTGGTTTAGCTTGTTTATTTAAAAGCATCTGAATAGCGACATAAGCCATCAATATTGAAAAGAACAGTGCAAGATAAAAAGAGCTAATGTATGAAACAAACAAGGTAGCTAGAAATGTCCCTATAATGATGCCTGGTGTCATGCTCTTAAAAACTTTCCAAAGAACACCACCATTGGAATGGTGCGCACGTAAACTTGAAATTGACGTTGCAATTATGGAAGCCATTGATGTACCTAATGCCAAATGTACAACATTTTCTACTGGAATTCCTTGTAATAAAAATATTGATGTTAGCACTGGTACCATTATGCCACCGCCACCAATTCCTAGTAATCCAGCCATGAATCCAACAACGCAACCCAACAATAAAAATAACAGAACCCATTCAAGATTTAACATATTACGTCCATTTTATTATTTACATTTTTCGATTCAAGTACATGTGATAGATATACTTTGATAACAAGAGAGTCGTATCCCTTTGGAATTATAAACTGTTCCTTAATGCTTCACAGTAATCATCTGTGAAGGGTATCGAGAGCAGTCTGAATTGAACCGCACCTGACAACTTAGTCACTATAAGGTAGTTGGCGAAAAGTGATTTTATCTAGCATGTTTGTTATTGAACTCAGTCCGCGTTAATCGAAATGTGTAACGCAATAAATCCTCGCAGGATCATATAACGTTTTTGGCTTAGCTCGAAATGGCATTTAAGCCTTGATATTAATCTTTCTCCACTTGAAATATTAAAGCCTATCTTCTGATAGAAGTTTAAAGTTCGATCAAACTTTGCTAGTTAATGCGTAGTAACCTCAAGCGCATATCACCCTTTATCTATGGCAAAAGTTATTGGCTGAGATAAAAATTTATTGCCGATACTTTTTGAATGCCAATCATATTTCACATAAAGATCTGGAATAGTGTCATATGAGCCTTCAGCGTAGAGTGCACAGCTCCTATATAATGATGTAGAACCTACAGGCAGTTTTTTCTCTATGTCTTATGCAATGAAAACCGAGTACTTCCCATTTTTAATTAAATTTTTTGCTCGATCCTCAGTTGTTCGTTAATCATAATTTAAAGACTTGTTTGTAGCGTTGATGATCTCCGACATTAGCCCGCGAACTATTAAGGACAGATCTTTGTAACAATATGTTGAAGCTGCTTTTATTTCAATGTTATCCATGTCCTCTGTTTTTTGACGTGTTATGGAATAACGTTAATATTCCTTGCCTTTCGATCCCAGAGATAAACATATCTGTGTCTAAACTTCGGATTGGTGATTTATCTGCTTAAGGAAACCTATATTCAACTTTCGTGTTTTTGTTGTTGTCAGCGTTAGCAGATATTGATGATTTTCGTTTAGACTTTTGACATAGCGAAGCAAAAAATCACAACATCCACAATAAAATTGCCCCAAATAGGATGCGATATATTCCAAACCCTACAAATGTGAATTTATCTAGAAAGCGAATAAATAGTTTAATAGTAAGATAGGCAACTAGAAATGAGGTAACAAACCCGACAAGTAGGACAAGTAGGTTGCCGTCAGTAAAGTCCTTATAGTGCTTTAGCATATCAAAACCGGCTGCTGCTGCGAGAACTGGCAATGCTAATAGAAATGAAAACTCAGCACTCGCTCTTCGATTCAACCCCACTAATAAGCCACCGACGATAGAGGCGCCGGCACGGCTGGTACCTGGTATTAATGCAAACACTTGTGCTATGCCGATCCAAAGGGCTTGTTTGTAGGTTATCGCTTCAACCTCATCAACCTTAACATGCTGTTCTTTGTGAAAATATTCGAGGATCAAAAATATGATGCCGCCAATGATAAACATAGTACCAACAACCGGTACGGTAAAAAACTCTTTAATTTGTTTATGAAATAATAGACCAACAAAGCCAATAGGAATAAAAGCTAAGCTCACTTTTAACCATAATTCACGATGCTCAAATGTAAACTTATCTCTATAGTTAGCAATAACAGCCAAAATGGCTGAAAACTGAATAATGACTTCAAACGCTTTATTGGTATCAGTCTGAGCTATGGATAACCAATTACTGATAACAATCAAATGTCCTGTTGACGAAATAGGCAAAAATTCTGTAATCCCTTCAACAATGCCTAAAATTATCGCTTGTATGATATCCATAAGTATTTTTTGTCTCAGTAGGTAGGGTGGGTTAGTGCAATATTGTGCATATTAAGAAGCTTCTATTATGTTGCTTAATATTAAGATGATTAAGTGTGAATAGTATAGATTATGTGAAGAATAATGCCATCTAACTCTTAACCTTATAATCTGGGATAAAGCTTAAAGTCGCCATGACTACTGCACTACTTAACTGACCAGTAAACGAAATAGCTGGTTCACCAACATTTGGATAATATGAAATACTCCGTAGGGTTCAAGCGACTGATCCCTTCCATCTTTGCAGTTTTGGTGCATTGATGGCCGCTGTTTATAGCATGCTAATTTTACAAGATTCTGTCAGCGTGCCACATCTGGCATATATTGGATTGATTATTATCGGATTTGTTGGCTTAATTATGTGCTCTAACACTCAATGATTAACAATGAACTATAGCAAGCACAGGAATATGAAATTTAAATATAAGATAAATGAACCCATTCTAACGGATCAATTCATTGGCCTATTTATAGAGCGGTCAATGCTTGTAGTATGCAGGCCAATAGATGATTTAGAATAGATCAAAGGTATGTTAAACAGCAGTAACCGCTTATTACTGCTTGGGATGAACAAATGCTAATTGGTCTGGCCCGTTCAATGTGAGACTTTCACTAATAATTGCAATTATTAATTATAGAGAGTAGAAGAATGATGATAGACGGACATTAATTCCTGTTTTATTTATTCAATACGCCAAATTGAGGTGAGCTGAGTCTAGTCTATGAGTCTGTATTGAAAAATGGCATTATCCTATAACACTAAAAAATATTTAATGGGCCGAAGAGGCCGTTAAACATACAGTTAGTAGTTTAATCAAAAAGGGAGAAATATCATGCAACAAGAAGAAAAGCTTAGGTATTTAAAAATTGCACTTTATATTTTTGGCATCATTTTTATTGCAGGAATCTATCCAATGATGATGTGGATATGGCCTTCGGGCTGGGGTTGGACACCACGTCAACCTGAATATGAGTTGATGATTATAGGCGTCTACGCTACCTTGGGCGTCTTTCTGATTCTAGCTGCGAAAGATCCTTTAGCTAATGCAAGCCTTATATGGTTTACGATCTGGTCGAGTATTGTTCACGGTGGAATAATGCTAATCCAAGCTATTATCGATGAGACTGAACGGGCAAATATGTTGGGCGATATTGCAGCTTTATTTCTAGTGGCATTTGTCTTGTGGTATCTAATGCCCAAGAAAACTCAGGCGTAGGAAAAGCAGTTGTTAACAAGCCACTAAATCCGACCGATAAATCGATGGGTTAGTTTGGCATTACATTAAATGAATGACTGCTTTTGGCTATGGATTCAACCGGTCGATGTAACACATATACCCGTGATCATTGAAGATGCAGATTAAGCCTGTATTTTCACCTTAGCAGGATCATTCTAAATACATGCCTCAAATCACCCTTACCTTAGAACAAAAGCCGTTCTATTATGCCCAGAAGGTTGGTCATCAACCATGACCTCTCAAGCACTAAGAAAAATATGAAAGGATTATCCAGCGCGATCTGTACGACTACATAAAAACTCAAAAGCTAACACTTGAAAATAGCGGATCTCAAAGTTATTTAAGCGCTGAACAAACAACTCGCCTGCTCCAACACTTATGTGACAAAACCTACCTATATCAGCATGAAATTGTTGACTATATTTAAAGAGGACGTTTGAGGTGAGCTACCCATGTCGATCAGCATATGAGCACTATATAGATGCTAGTATTCGCCAACATGGGAACTAGTTCACTGCTTGCATTCAACGGACTGTGGGTGTTGAGAAAATGAACTGGAAACGTTTCTACACAGGGATTACCCCAAGCTTCAGAATTAAATACACAAGGTCAGAAGCGCATTAAAAGCGGGTTCTTCGGTGTGATTTTCGACTGGTTGTTAAAATGAACATTGAGAAACACCAACATGAGACGCTTCGGCCTATGAGCCTAAAAACGACTGTTACAGAGGAGATTACTATTTGTAAAATTGAATTATCTATGCGACCATTCAAAATATGAAATCACCTGCCCTCATTCTTTTCATCATATTTAACTTACTAGCCATTAATTTGGTATCGGCTAGTAATATGTACGATGATAAAATGACAGAATCACATTTGGTTTCCGCCCATGATGATAATTCAACGCTAGTAGATTCTCATGATGAAGCTGTTTGCACTCACTTTTGCCATATTTCTTCTCACATGGTGGGATTTATTAGTCAAATAAAACCGCCTCCCGTTATTACTGCACATGTCATATACTTCACTTTGAATAAACGGTTTCAGTCATTCATTCACACGCCACCATCGCAACCACCAAAAGCCTGATCTAAATTTCAAAAACATGCTGTTGTGCTCGCGCACATTGCATTTTCGTTTTTAAATTTTTCAGGAAAATCCCATGAGAGCTATAACTTCTCGGCAGCTTGCTGCACGAGTATCCTTATTGACGGTAACGTTGATAATAAATACGGCGTCGGCAGCAATAGTATCTGCTCCATCCTACAATGCACCCTCAACTATTTCAAACTTTATAAGAACTAGCCTTGAACATCAACCGATATTACTCGCGGCACAAGCTGATATTGCAGCAGCTAAAGCCAATTTTCAAGCATCTACACAAGCCATTTACAACCCCGAACTGATACTAGATTATGAAAATTCTAGTGTCACAACCCAAAAAATCGGTGTATCTCAAACTCTCGATAGGGGCGATCAGCAAGGTAGTCGAACAGCAGTGGCTAAGGTTCAATTACAAGTAATTACGACCAACTACACTATTGCAGCCCACTCTTTTGTGGCGAAGGTATTAGCTGGATTAGCGACAAAACAAACGGCTGAACAACTGGCTCGGTTGAGTGTTGAAACATTGCAACTTATGCAAACGTTTAAACAGGTTGCAGAACAACGTCATCAGGCGGGAGACTTAAATCAGGTTGATCTTAATCTTGCACGCTTGGCTTACAATCAAGCGTTAATGGAACATGCTAAAGCACTATCAAGTGAGACTGAGGCACAGGAAAGATTAAGGGCCATTGTGGGAAATTTTCCAACAGACCTACCTATTTTACCCGAGCAGCTACCAGAACCGATACTTCAAGATGATCTAGAACCTTTCTTGATGAGTTTGCCCAATATTTACTCAAAGATGGCTGAAGTTCAGTCAAACAGACAACAAATTGCATTACGAAAAAGTGAGCAAGCTTGGGATCCCACTATAAGTGTGACAGCAGGATCAGAAGGGAATGATAATTTGATTGGATTGAATTTTAGTATTCCACTCAATGTTCGTAACAACTTCAGTGCTGAAGTCGATGTTGCATATCAAAATATGATTGCAAGTGAGCAACGGGCACAACAGTCTTATCGTGATACTCGCGCTAGTCTAATTGCCACCACGGAACGTTATCGTAATTTATTAAACGCTTGGAATAACTGGCGTGAAAATAGTCGTGACAGTGTCAATCAACAATTAATATTAGTTAAGCAACTTTGGGATGTAGGCGATATCAGCGCCGCTGATTATTTATTACAACTCAAACAGGCTTTGGAAACTCAGGCCATTGGTCTTGAATTACGCAATCAACTTTGGCAGGTCGCCTTTGACTGGATGAAACTGACGTCTAGCGTGGATAAGTGGTTGAACATGAATATTGATTTTCAGGAAAAGAATTAAACAATGAATATTAAAACTGTATTTACACTGATATTACTCGGCAGCTCATTTATGTATGGCCATATAGCGATAGCGGCCGCCACTGATGAGCATAAGGATAATCACCAAGACATAGTTGAAGACCCTCAAGACAAAAAAAATGGAAAGGCGAGTGAGTATGAAGAAGGCGTTATCAAACTTACCGTTGAACAAATGAAAGCAGCGGGTGTTGTCGTCAAATCGCTGCAGTTGCAAAAAAATAAATCAATAATTAATGCCTCAGGTGAAGTGGCATTTAATACTTATAAAACGGCCTCTATTACACCGCGTATTTCTGCTCAATTGATTAAACGGCATGTTGTATTAGGTGAAACGGTACATAAAGGACAGATCCTTGCTACTTTATCCAGTGTCGAAATGGCAGAGGCTCAGGGTAATATTCTAGTGACTGATCTAGAGTGGAAACGTGTAAAAAAAATGGGTCAAAAAATTGTATCGGAACAACGTTACACACAAACACAAATCAACTGGGAATTAGCAAAAGCTAAAGCTATAGCTTATGGAATGACCCAAGATCAAATCAATAGCTTAGTAAAAAGTAACCATTTCTCCCGAGCCAATGGTCGTTTTGATTTAGTAGCACTAATAGATGGCACTATATTAAAGGAAGGTTACATTGTAGGACAGCAAATAGAACCTGGTCAGGAACTTAATCTTCTTACAGATGAATCCATTTTATGGGTCACGGCCAATGTTACCCCCTTTATTGCTAGCCAAATCAGTATTGGTAATCAAGCCAGAGTGCAATGGGGTAATAAAAGTTACCCAGCAACTGTTTCGCAAATTTCTCATGTCTTAGATGAAGTTACACGCACCTCAAGCATTCGTCTCGACGTTGAAAATGACGAGGATGCTTTACATCCAGGTTTATTTGTTGATACACAAATCGAAACATCAAATCAAACAATGGCATTACTCGTTCCTGAATCTGCCGTGTTGCGTAGTGCGGACGGTGACTGGCAAGTATTTGTAGAACAAGATGAAAAAGGTGAGTTTAAAGGCGTTGAAGTCAAGGTAATAGACATTCGTAATGGCAAGGCTATTATTGAAGGTTTAGATATTGGCACAACTATCGTTGTTGAAGGTGCTTTTTTCGTTCAATCAGAATTGGCGAAAAGCGGCTTTGAAATTCACAACCACTAAAAGAATACTAAGGAAAATATTGACATGTTAAATAAACTGATAGAAATATCAGTTCACAGTCGCTTGTTAGTTGTGTTGGCTTTAATTGCCACACTATTCGGCGCCGGACTGGTATTACCCAAACTTAATCTAGATGCATTTCCTGACGTATCGAATGTTCAAGTTTCTATTAACACCGTAGCTGAAGGTCTGGCCTCAGAAGAAGTAGAACAATTAATAACGTTTCCTGTAGAAGCGGTGATGTACAGCTTGCCTGATGTCGAAGAGGTGCGTTCAATATCCAAAACGGGTTTGTCGATGGTGACCGTTGTTTTCAAAGAAGGCACCGATATTTATTTTGCTCGACAATTGGTCTTTGAACGTTTACAAGCGGCAAAAGAAGAGGTGCCAAAGGGTATCGGCACACCTGAAATGGGGCCTAATATTTCAGGTTTAAGCATGGTGTATCAATATATTCTCCGAGCCGATGATCCCGAAAAATACGACATCATGGCGCTACGTAGCCTTAATGACTGGGTGGTTAAATTGCTTTTGATGCCGGTTGATGGTGTGACTGAAATTTTGTCTTTTGGTGGTGAAGTGCGTCAGTACCAAGTGCAGGTCGATCCTAAAAAATTACTGGCGTATGACATTAGTATTGATGATATATCGGTCGCCATAGAAGCGGGTAACCGTAATGCCGGTGGCTGGTATATGGATCGAGGTCAAGAACAATTAGATATCCGTGGTGTAGGCTGGCTTCGCTCTGATCAAGACGGCTTACGTGATATTGGCAATATTCCATTAAAACAAGATGATGGTATTGTTGTACATGTACGTGATGTGGCAACAGTAGAATATGGCGCTGAAATTCGTCAAGGGGCGGTTACTTTGTCTCGACGTGATGCACAAGGTAATCCTGAATCATTGGGCGAAGTGATGACCGGTGTTGTGTTGAAACGCATGGGCGCGAATACTAAATTAACGATTGACAGCATTAAATCGCGTCTGCCTTTAATACAACAGGCTCTGCCAGATGGAGTGTCTATTGATACCGTGTATGACCAATCAAATCTAGTTGAACAAGCGGTGGCTACGGTCAGTAAAGCACTGCTAGAAGCATTTGTACTTATCATTGTTATCTTGCTTATTTTCTTGATGAATATTCGTGCAACGTTATTGGTATTATTGTCGGTGCCACTATCTATAGGTCTGGCGTTAATGGCCATGGCATACTGGGGCATTTCGGCCAATCTGATGTCGTTAGGGGGATTAGCGATTGCCATTGGTATGATGGTAGATGGTTCAGTGGTGATGATGGAACATATTTTCACCCATCTTACTCATCCTGATCAACAGCATGAAAAGAACTCTACAACTGAACAGGATCTGGTTCAAAACCCAGGTGGAATGCCCTTACGCATTATGGAAGCGGCTAAAGAAGTGGGGCGGCCGGTATTTTTTGCCGTAATGATCATCACCATTGTATTTGCGCCCTTATTTTCTTTAGAAGGCGTGGAAGGCAAGTTATTCCAACCGATGGCCATTTCCATTGTTTTAGCTATGTTGGCATCGTTATTTGTCGCATTGATGGTGGTACCTGCTATGGCAACCTACTTATTTCGAAAAGGGGTCAAAGAAAAACACAACCCTATTTTCTCTCCCATTGAAAAACTTTATCGTCGCTTACTTACATTTTCTTTGGCACACAAGTTAACCATGGTGGTTACTGCTGTAGGTTTATTCCTAGGTTCCTTATATTTAATACCGTTGCTTGGAACGGAATTTGTGCCAGAACTAGAAGAAGGCACCATTAATATTCGTGTCACACTCGCGCCTTCGTCCAGTTTGGATACTGCACTGCACGTGGCGGGTAAAATGGAAGCCGTATTAATGACCTTCCCTGAAGTCGATTATGCAACAAGCCGCGTGGGGCGAGCAGAAATTGGCGGCGATCCTGAACCGGTCTCTAATATAGAAATTTATGTCGGTTTAAAGCCTGTGCATGAATGGACCAGTGCCTCTAATCGCACGCAATTGCAGGCCTTAATGCAAGAAAAAATGTCGGTAATGCCAGGGCTATTATTTTCTTTTTCACAACCTATTGCCACCCGTGTTGATGAATTATTATCAGGTACTAAGGCGCAACTAGCGATTAAGTTATTTGGACCCGATCTCAGCACATTGGCAACAAAAGGGGGTGAAATTGAACAGTTGGTTAAAACGATTGAGGGTAGTGTGGGCATCGCGCTGGAACCGATTGAAGGCGAAGCACAGTTAGTTATTCGTCCTGATCGTGACAAATTAGCTCGCCATGGCATTCCAATGGCGCAGGTCATGAGTCTAGTTGACGAAGCGATTGGTGGCCAGAAGGCGGGGCAGGTGATTAATGGTAATGAACGATACGATATTTACGTACGCCTTGCTAAACAATATCGTAATGATATTCAAACCATTAAAGAGCTAATTCTACACTCTGCTACCGGTGCTTGGGTTCGACTGAGTGATGTTGCAACGGTTGCAATTGAATCTGGGCCACCGCAAATAAGGCGTGATGATGTTCAACGTCGCGTGGTAATTCAGGCCAATGTGACGGGACGTGATATGGGCAGTTATGTAGCTGAAATAGATCAACGTATTCAAAGTGATATTGAATTGCCAGCAGGTTATTCAGTTGTCTACGGTGGCCAGTTTGAGAATCAGCAACGTGCTCAAGCGCGATTAATGATTGTTGTGCCACTATCTTTAGGTTTGATATTTCTTCTGTTGTATTTTGCGTTTAATTCAATCGGGCAAGCCTTATTGATTATGCTGAATGTGCCACTTGCTTTAATTGGCGGCATAGCAGCCTTATACCTATCTAACCAATATTTATCGGTACCGAGTTCTATAGGTTTTATTGCCTTATTTGGTGTGGCGGTACTCAATGGCGTGGTGATGGTGAATGCAATAAATCAACGTCTTGAGGGAGGACTTGACATTAAACAGTCGATATTTGAAGGTGCTTTATCACGATTGCGTCCGGTATTAATGACCGCTTCCATTGCTGCCTTAGGGCTTATCCCCATGTTATTAGCAACGGGTATAGGCTCTGAAATTCAGCGACCATTAGCCACGGTAGTCGTTGGTGGTTTGGCGAGTGCAACCTTGTTGACCTTGTTTATTTTGCCCGTTTTATATGAGTATTTTTCAAAACAAAAATACTCAGACTAATCGATTACGCCCTCCCGTTTCTGTCGAGATGGAAGGGCGTTTACATTAAGAAATCATATTTAAACTGGTCCCATTTATTGATGGTTTAAATGGTAATAACTATCATTAGTACTCACTCGTAATTATCTAACTATACCGAAATTTAATGAAAATTCTGAACTCATTATTTGTAGTCGCCATGCTGCTGCTAACCCAACCCGTAAATAGCCAACCCACAGCAAGTATTACTATTAATTGGTTATGTGGCTGTGGACTACAATGGTGCGGTAAAAAACGGTCAAATTGCGAGTGAAGCCGAATATGCAGAGATGCTTGATTTTGCAGCTGGAATTGCCCTACAACTTGCCGCTTTGCCAGATAATAAAATGAAAGCCGGATTAATTGAACAAGGCCATACCTTGGGACTATTGATTCACAACAAAGAAACAGTGATCAAGATAAGACAATTAATCAATGATATGCGTCATCAAGTTATTAACAGCTATCAAGTGGCGGTGATTTCACAAACACAACCTAATCTGATACAAGGTGCGTTGTTGTATGTTAATCAATGTGGGTCTTGTCATGGTGCAAGTGGCGCAGGCGATGGCCCAACATCTGTGGGTATGGTACCGCCCCCCGCGTAAACTTTATTGATAAAGATCGTTATCAACAACGAACACTCTATGGCTTGTATAACACCATGACACAAGGTATTGAAGGTACAAGGATGATGGCTTATCGCCAATTGAGTGATGAAGAACGCTGGTCTTTAGCTTTTTACGTTGGCAGTTTGGCGATTAAAACCGCGGATAAACAGCTCGACATAAACGACCACCCATTGGCGAATATTGGTAAGTTAACCACCATAACGCTGAATCAAGCAGAACTACTATTGTTTGTGCTGGCTATCATTTTTGCGGGTAAGGGGATTGCTGCACTTCAAGAAGCAGGTTTAATTGTGTTCAACCCAGTCAATTTTATTTGCATAGATTTAGTGGGTATCTATCCACACTTACAAGGTTTATTATTACAGCTTATCCTGATTATTATCCTGCTATTTTATGGAATAAAAAACCAAAAAAATGTAAATAAGATGGCTACACTTCAACAAGCTGATGGGCCAGTCTTATCAATGTAATAACGAATTATTTACTTAGATTAGCAGAAGTTTCATTATGAAGCAGAGCGTTGAAATCACGATTCAATAATACAACCTTGCCAAGGTTGTATTCAGTTAGTTTACGAAGATGAATCATACTATCGTTATCGATAAGTTCACAATGGATGCCAACACGATTTTTTATCTTGTGAGCAGTTGTGCCGGTCATGATGATTTTTATTTCATCAGATTCATCAAGGGTGAGAGTCAGTTTACACGCTGTTCTTGCTATAGGTGTTGTGTCCGAGTAACCGGCAATGAGCGAACCTTTAAGTGATATATCGATGAGATCACACACATGACAACACCCACTAGTTTCAAATTCAACTAGACAATTAAAGTTAGTTCGATGAAAGCGTCTATATTCAGTCATATAAAAGTGAAGACCTTGAAGGCTAAGGGCTGCCCTGAAAAAAAGACAATCAACTATATTGTCAACAGTTTCTGAATTTCATGTCATCTTGCAAAGATTCTCTGTCTATCTCTGCTATTATGTCATTTGAGGGCTTACAAATAGAAACCTAAATAAACGTTATGACTATTGGTTAATTTTATATGGGTAATTATTTAAATGGGGATAAAATCTACCAAGCACTAAAATCTATCATTAGTGTCGCGTTAGTGTATTTCCTTTTAGCTCAATTAAGTGTTCAGATATCATCTGTTACTGATTTTACTCAATTATTATCTTTAAACAGTGGCTTTGCACTAGCTGCCATGTTGGCGATGGCTTACTCGTCTGCATTGACTGGGATAGCATTAGGCGCATTATCTTTAAGCATTTATCGTGTATTTGAAATTGATACCGTTGATGCGTCAATGCATCTTTTTATTCCTGTTTTTACCGCTGCTGTACAAGCTTATATAAACCTAAAGATTTACAGGCATTGGGTCAGCGCCAACAACAAGCTCAGTCATGACAATGACTTATTTCGCTTGTTGAAAGTGGTTCCAGTTATTGCTGCAGTAAATACCTTATTCACTATATTTACACCTCAGTGGTTAGAATTAGCACACCAAGAGATATTTATCTCAGTTTGGATAAAAATTTGGATTGGTCATACAGCAGGTCTGTTGCTAGTTATTCCTGTTGTTTTAAGCGTAGTTGAACACAAGGATTCTTTATGGGTTAGGCGCAAGAAAATTTTAACTTTTAATTTTACTGTTTCTTTAATACTCATTTTTCTAATTTGTAGCAATATAAGAACTTATGAAAATAACAGATTAGTAGACAGATTCAAAATCCTTACACATCAAACAACAGCACTGTTTCAAACGTCATTAAAAGAAAAAGAATTATTACAGGCTAGTGTTGCCCAATTGATCGTTTCGTCACAGGAAGTGACGAGAGCAGAGTTTAAACAATTTGTGAATGGTCTTTCACCGCAAAGTAAATACATTCAAGTTGTTGAATGGTTGCCTAAAATAAAATATGAACAGCGATCAGATTATGAAAAATTACAGGGTGAATACTATGGTGAAGATTTTTCGATTACTGAAGCCCAAGCAAAGGGCATCATTGTTCCTGCAACAAAACGAGACGTTTATTATCCAATCACTTACCTCGAACCAGAATGGGATAATGACTTAGCAAAAGGCTTTGACCCGAGTGGCTCATCTGCAGGTAAAGCCTTAATTAAAAAAGCGATAATATCAGGAAGAAGCCAAGGAATGGCGCCTGTTCAAATTTTACGAAACGGCGGTTTTAAGCATGCCTTTATTGTTTATAAGCCGATTTATAAAAACCCTGATGGTACTAAGACTCTTGAGTCTGGTGAGGGTGAAGTGTTTGGTCTTGTTAATGTAGCAGTTAGAGTTGAAGACTTTATCACAACTATCGTTGGTTCTACAGAAATGACAAACTTTAATCTTCAATGGCAAGATATCGAAACTGGAAAGTATTATTTTGATAACAATGTTCAAGAATCAGTACCTTTCAAAAATGTGATTGATATTAATCTTTCTGGCAGAGATATGAAATTAATTTTTACGCCAACCAATACGTTTATAGAGCAGGCAGTTACTGAAATTACCACCATTGCAATGTTAACAAGCTTTATCTTAGCTAGTCTATTTTCCATGTTAATGCTTAGTATTTCAGCGCTTACTTCCCGAATAACAAGTGAAGTTAAACTCAGGACGAAAGAGTTAGAAGACGCAAACAAAAAACTAGAACTATTATCAAATAAAGATGAACTGACAAATCTATTTAACAGACGATATTTTGAAAATGCTTTGCAAGATGAATTCAAACGTTCGCTACGCTACAAAACCACGTTTGCTTTAATTATGTTTGATATTGATGATTTTAAAAAAATTAATGATCAATATGGTCATCCTTGTGGCGATCAAGTTATCCAGGCCGTTGCTAATTATTTGATAGATACCAGTCGTTCTTCTGACGTGCTGGCTCGTGTTGGTGGTGAAGAATTTTCACTTATTTTACCTGCTCAGTCAGAAACTTACATTATGAGTATTATTGAGCGTATGCGGATTGATATCAGTAATATTAAAGTGATATATGATGAGCACACCGTTCAGTTCACGTGTAGTTTTGGTATCGCTATATTTGATCAAAATGTAAAAGATATTCACACGCTTATAAAAAGAGCTGATAAGGCGATGTATAAAGCAAAAACAACGGGTAGGAACAGAACTAAATTATTTTCAGAACTCTAAACTTATTACACAATTGATGATTTCAAAATATTTGTCATCTATACCGGCCTTGAAATTATTCACAGCCAAGTTAATGAACTTATTAATAAAAAATATAGTCAACATAATTATGAAGTTATTTTAGAGTGAATATTTATGAATAAGCTTAACCTATTAGTTTCTTTTATGGATAAGAATAGGCGAAGAGAAGATCGTCGTAGATCTCCTCGCCGTATTATTAAACATGCTTTTGCTAGTGACAAATGGAGAGCGTTCAAAATTCTGTGTCAGGGTTAATTTAGATATCGAGCACGCTATCTAAGCGGCCTTCAAAATAAATATCTAACTGAGATAATGCCTGGCTCCAGTTTTGGATCGGCATGGTCC
>Ga0105054_10003766_pt1 | contig 23207 bp, 14 predicted proteins | sample BON02_FD_78091 | JGI IMG/M metagenome (GOLD analysis project Ga0105054, IMG submission 78091) | Freshwater microbial communities from Lake Bonney liftoff mats and glacier meltwater in Antarctica - BON-02 (megahit assembly) | ecosystem: Environmental > Aquatic > Freshwater > Ice > Glacier...
GGGTTTCAAATCTTGTTCCATTTACATTTGGTGCGTAAAAATGGAAACTCCTGAAAAAAAATATCGAGCAAATCGACCATTTTTGTAACATTTGTTGGGAAAAGTTAGTTAAATGTGTACGGCTGGAAAAAATGGCTAGGATCTTCCCTAGTCCTGAGGATATATATCACGTTGCAATTTTGCCGGGATCCGATAATTTATACGTAGAACTAAATAACTTTTTCCCTATATCAATTTCTTTTCGTCCTATGTGATCAATGATTATGCATTTGAATGGAATTTCGACGATACAAGAATTCACCGGTATATTGTTTTTTGCCTGCGCTCCTCGCACATCATCTGATTACCTTTTCATGTAAAGATCCCGATATTTTGCTCCATTATCCATTAGCCTGCTTTTGAATGCTTCAAATTGCTTTGTCGCCACCGCATTATCATCGAATCCATTTTCCGATTCTGTATTCCTTTCAAATTTTAATCTATCTGGAACGTGGAGGATCGTTTCCTCAAAATTTCGAGTCTCGTGAAAATTGTTTCTATCTTCTTTAACGAGTGTTATTTCTGTAGGTACAGGCACTTCCTCTGGATCATCTAATAATTGCACCAGCCGTCTTCGGCTTTAGCAAGTCCAAACAGAATGATTTCTTTCCGAAAGTTCATCCATAGACTAGTGATATGCAACAAGTAGATTTTTTAGTTTAATTAAAACGAATGTGAATGCATCAGGCACAATGCCCGGTCGCATAAGAACGTGAATTCAATTCTTTATTAAACGTTCTCATTGATGCATTCTAATTTCGTAACCAAGGCGACTAGCATACCGAGCAAGGTCGGCTTGGGCTGGTTCGTCGCGAGGGAAAGCACGGAGAATTATATGCTTAGCTGTTTCCCCGTCAGGAAGTTTCAAAAGCGCTGAAACCTTTTCGAACGCATTGATCCAGAACCGACATATTTCCTGTTCCCCAAGAATCACTAGGAGCGCAGATCGTCGTTCAGTAAATGGACCAACAGTGCCAGAATCGAGCAAAGTTTCATTTGCTAGAAAGGAGTCAGGGTATCTAGACAATTGCTCTTCGCAAAAACGAGCAAACATCTCCAGAGCGGCTATTTCATTTGCAACTGATATGAATGACACAGCACCATCCCGTAACGACGCCGAGTATCGCGGTCTCGAACTTCCAGGATTGACTTGAGCAATCAGTTTTTGGAGCTCATCTTCTGTTGCGGTAGCTACTCTACAATAACTGAGAGCGTCGAGGGTAGATCGATCTTCAATATTCATTGAGATTCTGAAGCCCCGGGACATACGCGTATGTCCCATGAAGGACATTCGGTTATCCACTAGTGCATCATCTCGGTCGAGGCTTAAACGAATATACATCTCATTTTGGCATTTACCATCTTCTTCCCTATTGCACTCTACCGCGAACCCATAGTGCAGAAAAAATTTACTGTTGCATTTCTTCCCGTAGCTATCCATGACCTGTTGCTGCGGGAGTAAGGCCGACAAAGATGTGATTGTAAAGGCATCTTTACTGTCTTCAAATGTCCACGACGTTTCTCTAGGGCGATAGTGGTTCAACATATCAGAGAAAGGAACCATGGCGGTCCGTTTATTGCCATGAATTACAATCCCGAAGTTTCGAGATCCCACAGCAGTTCGAATCTCCAGAAACTCATTGAAGGAGAAGCGCCTGAACTCAGGGCAAACTCTGCATACTTCGTCGTAGTCGGTCTCCATGTTACGTTTTCGATCTAAAATGTCATCAATAATAGGAGAACCCTTCAACCACGACAATTGTTCTTCGTTCCAAAATATTGGAAAGTTACCATAATCCTTTGGAAGTATTCTATAATACGGCTGAAAAAAATGGCTAGGATCTTCTCTCGTAGTGAGAATATAAATAATCACCGCGATGAGGTTCGGAGTTGACAAGTTAAAATTGGAACTGAATAACTTTTTCCCTATTTCAGTTTCTGTCCGACCCATATGATCAGTGATCAAACATTTGAAGGGGATTTCAACAATGCAAGAGTACGGAGGTATTCTGTTCTGTGCATGGACTCCTCGCACGTCACCTGTGTACCTTTTCATGTAGAGATCAGGATATTTTGCTCCATTGTCCATCAGCCAGCTGTTGAATGCTTCAAATCTTTCCGACACATTGTCGTCCTCATCAAGTTTATTTTCAACTGTTTCGCTCATTTCAGTTTCAAACTTCAATCTGTCAGGAACATGAAGAATGGTTTCCTCGAAATTTCCAGTGCTGTTGTTTCCATCCACCTCTTCTTCATTGTCTCTCATTGCTATTTTAACAGGAGGATTTGATTCTTTTCGCTTTTCCAAGATATTTTTCTGTGTATGGTCCTTTGCCGGTTCCTCTTGACGAATTGAAAGAGTTTGCAAATGGTCAGCGACACTGTCTTCCATGGCTACAAAAGATGGTTAGAATTCCAAAAGGGTTAAACAAACAAGCTTCTTTTCAGTGAATCAGCCAACAGATAAATGTCGATTCGAATTGAACAAATGTTTGAGACGTTTCTAAAAAAGTAACTGCTCACGAGAGAAACGGTCGTGACGGTTACTTACAGATATAAAAATGATCCGTTAGAAGGAGACCTTGTACTTGTGGTCTTTCGCTTCTCACTTCTTTAATGTAACCTCTTTTCACGTAATGGATTCCGGACTACTTCACGTGCTCCTGTTGCTCCTGCTGCTATTGATGCCTGGGAAGTTTAGGTACTACAATTTCACTAAGAGTTGATAAGACAAACTATAAAGGAAAAGTGGGGGAAATAGGTAGACACTTATTGTAAAATGAACGCCGGTAGACACTTTTTTTTTTCGTCCTATCTTGAAAATTCAACTTGATTCCAAACTTGATTCAAACTGAAGTTCGAAGCTTGGAACATTGCGAATGAATGCTCTGATGCAACGAGAGCCATGGCTGGCAAAGATATTTGACATGGTGAAGAAGGCCCTTGGAGGAGGGTTCTCTATCGCATTCATGGTGTATTTGTCCTTTCTGATCCAATACAAGCTCAAACAGATGCGTGGGACACTTCCTTGGCTACCTGGACCGACACCTCTACCACTTATTGGTTCTCTTCATCTGATGGCTTCAAAGTTTGGCCCTGATGGGAATCCATTGGTTCATCATGCGTTAATGAATCTTGCCCCAAAGTACCATGGCGTCTACGGGCTCTGGCTTGGTGCAGCATATACCGTTGTCATCACCAAGCCTGAGGTTGCAGAAGAAGCGTTTTGCACTCATCAACTGAAGTCAGGATACATTCCACGTGGTGAATTTACCACTGATCGTGCAGCAAATCAAAGCCACGGAGGTCATCACGTTCCGACCATGTACATCATGACTCGAGATGGAAAGGGAATTGCAATGTCTACTGGCTCTTACTGGAAGCGGGTCCGCGGAAGGCTTGTCGCGCATGTGACCTCTAAAAAGATTGCCGAGTTAAACGAGTACATGGTGTGTGAAGAAGTTGCTTCAGTAATTAGCGAATGGAGCCGGAAACTCAAACGCGGGGAGAAAATTGACAACCTGACAGGTCAGCTGAAAAGAGAATCAATGAATATGGCAATGCGTTTATTATTCTCGAAGAGATACGGTGCCAAGCAGCCTCAAGACTTCAAAGACCTCCTATTCTGTGTTGAGTTCTTCTTTTGCAACTTATCCAGTGGGAATCCATCTGATATGATTCCGGTACTGCGAGCATTTCCGAACAAACTGTTGAGAGAGTTTGAGCGAGTTGCTCAATTGAGAGATAAAGTTCTTGGAAAGTTAATAGCAGAACACAAGGCTGGATGGGACGAGTTGAGGACCCAAGGAAAGATGTCTGAAAGAAGACAAGCAAGAGATATGCTTGACCAGTTCTTCTTTGACCAAGAAGATGGCTTTGAAGCAAAGGATGAAAATGGGAATTTTGTCAAGACGTATTTGACTGAGGATGAAGTGCATGTGTGCATATGGGACATCGTGTTTGCGATGACTGATACAACCGCGACCACCAATGAATGGATGATCTATTACATGATCAACAATCCGGAAGTGCAAGCCAAGGTTCACGAGGAGCTAGATAGAGTTATAGGTCCAAATCGATTACCTAATCTTCAAGACCGTGATCATTTGCCGTATCTTTGGGCCATGCTGAAAGAGGTTATGAGGATTCGGATCGTGTCACCAGTGATGGCCCCTCATTATGCTGTTAAAGACATGACATTGCATGATACTAATGGTAAAGAATTCTTTGTTCCCCAAGGCGCCACTATCTTCATGCACGGATATGCAATGGGATTGGATCCTGAACTTTGGAACAAGCCTGAGGAATTCAACCCGGATCGCTGGTTCACTGAACGTAATCAAGGCCTTGACTTGTATGGCCAACAGCCGAGAGCGACTACCGATCACTATAAGTTCATGCCGTTTTCAATCGGCCCTCGTATGTGCCCAGGTTATTCTTTTGCAAAGGTCGCACAGTTTCTCCAATCTGCAACGATTATGCACTCGTTTAAATGGAAGCTGTCCAACGATGCTCGTGATATTGCACCACAGTGGATACAGCGCAATCAATTAGATTGTACCGAGAATTGGGGCCTAACAATAATGCCTCAGCGTTACGGAGAGATGGGGCTTATTGATGCAGAGGAACGACCTGCGACTCAGCTTAGTAAATTTCAGCCTGGCGATATTGACTTCAATCACACTTTCTTGAAGAAAGAACATCGTCAAAAGGTGAAATTGATAAGAAAAGAGCCACTTTCCCACGACACGGCACTCATGAGATTCGCATTTGATGACAATACCAAGGTGCTTGGACTTCCAATAGGAAAGCATTTTAAGATCTTCATGCCGAATATTATGGGAAAGAAACTTGGATTGTGGAATGGCCGTGCAGATGCCGAAAGTGACAAAAACGAAGTGGAGAGATCGTACACCCCGACATCATCCGATAAGGACATGGGTTTTGTTGATTTAGTAGTCAAATTCTACCGGGCTGGAGAAGTAGATAGGTTTCCCGATGGAGGCAAATTGAGTCAACAGCTTCACAACATGTTCATCGGTGATGAAATGGAGGTTCAAGGGCCATACGGGCGGATCGAATACATCGGGCAATCTCAGTTCAAGATTGGCTCTAAGATAATGACAAGACCTATGGTAGGAATGATGTCCGGAGGATCTGGTATTACACCGATGCTTCAAATCCTTGAAGCATCTCTTCCAAATGCTGAGGACCAAACACGATTTTCACTGATATATGCGAATCAAACAGAACAAGATATCCTTCTGCGTGAAAAATTGGACGCGTTAGCCATCAAATTTGCCGATAAATTCAGATTGCATTATACTGTAGATCGTGCGGATGAGAATTGGACATATTCAACAGGTTTCATCGACGAGGCTATGATCCAGGCACACATGCCACCGGTTGACGATGAAACATTGATTTTGATGTGCGGACCTCCTCCTATGGTTCAATTCGCTTGTAAACAGAACCTAGACGCTCTTGGATATCCAAAGGAATCGCAAGTCACTTTTTAGAACAAACAAATTATTTTTATTAAGGCATTGCTGCAACAACCTTCACTTCTACAAGAAGCTGCGGTCGTGCAAGTTTCGCTTCCACACAAGCCCGTACTCCTTTGTTGGTTGGATGAACCCACTTATTCCATACCTCATTCATTGCTGCGAAATCTGTATCAATGTCCCGTAACCATATTTGTGTGGTCAATATCTGCTCTTTATTGGTGCCGGCTTCTGCCAGTAGATCATCAATTTTCTTGAGAGTTTGTTCCGTCTGAGCCGTGATATCCCCGTCAAGTTTATCGAGGTCACAAACCTGGCCACTCACTAGAACGATCCCTCGATGTTCTAATACTGCGAATGAGCGAGGCGAGTCCCTCCATCGGGTGATCTTGTTAGGAGTCACGAAACGAGACACCGATCTACATGATGATAGCTTCAATAGGATGACAGCTCCTGCTAACCCGCCTAGCACCCCGAAAACAAAAGGATATTGGCTCTCTCCCATTCCACAAGTTCTTACACTACACCCTATTTAGTACATGTATTACAGGTACCATAGAAGTATTAGCTTCCTGCTTGACACTTCTAACGATAAAAGCTGTAATTACCACTGTGCTTTTATTATGTGCTTCTTTCTCGCTTCCTGCCTGCAACTTTCTCTTAATTTTATCCTTTTTGTTATGATCAATATAGATTCTTTGGTTTTAGAACCGAGTTGCTCAACATCTAATTGACTAAACGCCAGAAACCTTTTTAAATTTGTCAGCGACTCACTAAGCATGTCTTCTCTATGGTGACTGCGGTTGACATTGGCAGCACTTGAGATTAAGTCGTCTGACTGCCAAAATCGATCTATTTTTGAACTCCGGGCAACTGCATTTTTTGTCGCGTCAAATTCGTCCCATGAATCTCCAAGTAACTGCACAAGTTCTTCTTCGTTTGTTCCATAGTCATGCCATAAACAATGAAGTAGGCATAATAATCCTCCCGAATGAACCAAATAATTTCGGGACAACCATTTCCGTGTGAATAATTTCAAAATAAGCTCCGTGTAGTTGCCGCCATATATGTATTCCAGAAAACCATTACGTAGGAGCTTCCGAACCCACGGTTCATGTTCTATCAATGTGCCGCAAAGCGAACATGTATCAGCTCGTTTAAGAATGAGTTGGGCCAAGTGATCACCATGAAGCACGTGGTCTAACAATCCTCGTTCGAAGCAGGAATGAATACTTTGAATTACTTCTGTATTGTCGTTTTTATTCAGGTCTGTTAGAAGCGGTTGCCATTGCACGCTGCGACCTCGCACATACATCTAGGCTTTTAACGGTATTATTTTTTCGAACCAAGTGTCGCTCAATGGAGAATGGCTTTAATTAATTAAAATACCAGATAACATTTATAATGCCAAGCTTCGGATGTTGTTCATTTTGGGGTTTAGAAAACGAAGGTTAACTATGATAAATAGATATTGAATAAATATTGTCAAATGCTAGATACATGTATTGTGTCAACACCATTAGTCGCTCATAGGGTCATGCATCAGTTCACGTTTCTTAATTTTCAATTGAATTGATATTTAATAGAAGTCTCTCCAATATGCAGGTGGTCGAATTGTCCGCACGAATGAACTACTATTTTGGCAAGACAGGAAAGCCCTCTTGATCTGCAACGGGGATGGCCAGTCATCCAGCAATGTCTCATACCAGGTTCGCAGTTCGTCCAGGCATCGAAGAAACTCAGATGATGTTCCAGGACAATCGGTATCCCAGCTGAACCCCGAACCATTAATCAGTTCCCCGCAGAGGCATGTCTGATAGATTGCTTCCCATAAGGCATGGCGGAAACACCTTTGACCGAAAATAATGATAAAGCCCGTCAGGTAATTGTTTTTCCTCTTTGCTCATCATCCCGTGGGCTCGAGCCAGAACCCGCATTTGTTTTAGCTCCATATATGGAATTGCAACCACATTACCGGCACCAACAATGTCATCTACATCTTGGAATGCAAAGGATCCATCATCCCTAGCCATCCATTGTCCAGCTTTTGCATCACCATGAGCCAGGTGCAATCTTTCGTCAAGCTCAACAAAGAGATCAAACATTTTAACTGTTCGTCTACTGCATTCTTCGAAGGACTGAGGTTTATGCGAGTTCTTTAAGTCGGTAGATAAGTATTCAAGAGCAAGGGCTTCTGTGCGCAAAGAACCGTTTCCATTCATTTTTAATTTCCTACACAATCCGTGAAGCTTGGGAAATATTCTGTTGTTGGAACCCGTTTGTCTTTCAAACTCTTCATACGTCAAAAGTATTTTGGCTGTATTCATCACTCTATGCCTACTATCTGATTGTCGGCCTCTGTTGTATTTAACAATCATGATTTCGGCGCCGGTGGTAGGGTCAAAAGTGTGCAATATTGGAGTTTTCACTGAAAAATCAGCTGTTGGATCTTCCGACATCGGTTTCGGTAGTTCTTTGCCCAAGCTGGCATTTCTTCTCAATCGATGATTAATCCAATTGCAGTGATGAAGAGAAGGAATATCTGTTCTAGTTGCACGTAAGATGCGCTCGAACAAACTGATCTCACGATTTGAGGGAGATTCTGTGGTTAAGAAAGTTGCAGTTTTAGTTGTGTTTGACACTATTGGAGTCATTTCTTTGCCGTGTAAATTCGAAACAATTATTTTACTCTGTTCTTTGGCCTTGATTTCAGATTTCGATGGTGCTGCATCCCGATTCATAGAATACCCCATAATACCAAATTGACTCAAAAGATAGCTATAAGAAAATCCAAACCAGAAAAACGAATAAACCAGAATAAAGACTTGGAGTCCATAAGAGGACTTGACATGTGCCTTCCACATAATAATTTGTCCGTTCACACGGTGTTGCGGGGACCTTTCTGAAGTAGGTCGTTTATGGTCTACTCTCCTGAAACGGCAATAAAGATGGGGAACTCGGAGAGTGTCTGCACGTGTGTTTGGGGGTTCAGTAAAGCAGAAATCGTAGCAGCGAAAAAGATATTCAACATTGACCTGAGCTTTTGCTTATCTATCAAGGAGATCATTAAAATTCTTGATTCCCAGGTTTACAGTAGCCTGTGTGAAAGCACGGCATGCACTAGACTGAAGGCCAAGGATAGCACAGTGGACGGCCTCCAACTAATATCCGCAGTAATCATCTTCTCATGTATAAGCTACGAGGAGAAACTTCAGATGCTGTTTGACCTGTATGATTTTGAAAGCAAAGGGAGTCTGGATTACGAAGAGATGTTTCTGTTGATCGATTGCTCCTCAGCTGGTGCATGCATATATGGAGGCTACAAGAAGATACCCGAATCCAGTCTTGAATCTGTGCTGCATGTAGTATTTCAAGGGGCGCCACTTAGTTCGGTTCAGGCCCAACGTTTGTCACGATACGGACTCGTTAAAAATAATTCTGTCCAGCTATCACGATGGTTCATGGACATTTCAGACACGCTAAATAAACTGTCTATTACCAATAAAATTCGAACTCGGAGTTTACTATTTAAAAGTAATACCGGATGGTTTCAACTAAAAGAAGAGGCTATTTCCCACCTGTACAATGAAATAACATTGGAGAGTAAAAAATATAGCGCTGGTGGGGACTGCAAAATAGTATCAGGATGCTCAAATGCGTATTACATAGGACAGGCGGGGATTTTAATTCAGATAGCAGGAGCAGCTGTTGTTGTACATCCAAATGATATGGGCAGCACGGCCCACGAATCAATAGTTCCTCCGACGATCTATTGGCGTCATGTTTCACCTATTAAAGTCTCTTATTTCTCGTCCCGTTCAAACATTGTAGCAACTGCATGTTCTTCAAGGCTGCTTGTATGGTTCATTCAAGACAGTTCAGCCTCCGTTTTAGCGTCATTGGCTATCGTTGATGGATGCACCTCCATTTCACTTTGTGACAAGTACCTTTGCTGTGCTTTTACTTGTGGGACTGCTGTTGTCTATTCGATTGAAAATAAACCTGCATCTAATAAACCTGGTTACACTTGGGAACTCCTTCAAATGAAGTTGATTAGGGTAGCATCTCATAGCCCGAAAGTATTACTCAAGCATAGCGAGCTTGTAGTATACAGTCACGACGGCGTCCTGCAATTTATAGATTTAAAAACCGGCAGAACTCAAAATGGATTTGTCGGATGTAACAATGTGGGCGGATACCTTTCTGCAGCTTATCACCCGATTTCTAACTATTTAGTTCTAGGTGGAACTGAAGGCAAACTTCATGTCTTCCAGGGAATCAAATTGGTCTCTTGTGTTTCAGCCCATGAAGGCCAACTAGTCGCATCACTACATGCTAGTTCGAGAGGATTTTGCACTGTGGGTGATACAGATGGTGTAATAAAGCTATGGAGCATGAATGTAAATTTGGTAGCTACTTTGACCGGGTACTCGGAGCTTGAGGTTATAGACCGAGGTGTAAAGAGAATATGCTGGTCTATGGATGGAAAGAAACTATTGGTAGTGAGCAATGGAGAAGAACTGTTTCAGCTATGTGGAATAAGTGGCAACTTGTTAGTGCGTGGTACCTCGTCACATGTTCTCATCTCCTCTTCGTATTCTATACACGGTCCAAGCAACATGGTGGTCACGACAGGGTTCGATAAAACACTTAAACTCTGGAGCTCCGGTGTTTTGGTATCTACATGTATGCTAGACTCATACGGCATATGCGTAACAGGAAACGTCCCGGAATTTGTTTCAAGACATTTTTCTCTGCTAAAAATGTCGTTTCAAGATCGAGTCATTACAGATAGCAGCAAGCTAGTCTGTGCAGTTGGGATGGTAGGAGGAGTTTCCGTTATTGAGAGAGACGAAATGACGAAACAATGGGTGGAGAAATTCAAATACTCGGAGTCGGGTTTTGACCCGAAATGCATAGCATTGTCTCCATGTAACCGTTTTGTTGCGGCAGGCACGAAAATATTCGATATTGTTACAAATGAGTTTCACGGTGATTGTCCTGCATTAAGTCGATTTCCTAACAATTTCTATTTCTCGTCAAAAGTGAAAGGTTATTGGAAATTTCATGTGAATGAACAAGTGTTCGATCTCAGCATCAAGACAATGTTTCATGGAAAGTCTTTGCAGCTAGTAACTGAAGTTCCTTGGACAGACAAAGACCAGTTGGTGGTGGTGGATTCCGAAGGTGAGATTGCTACTGAGGACAATGAAGCAGTCTCTAATCCTAAATTACGAGTGTGGTCGGGTGATGCATCTGGGTCCATGTATTTGATACAAAACAAGAAATTGTTCCTCTCTAGTACCCCTGTCAACTGTACTAGCAGCGTTATAGAAATGGAATCTTTCGCCTCTTCGAAGATATCCAAAGTACAAGGTTGCTCTGTTATTACGGGGGATAGCGTGGCCTCATGTGGATGCGGGATACTAGCGTACACTGCAAGCGATTTGATTGTTGTGCGGTGCATGAAGACATCCGAAAATGTTTATTTGCAGTTATACGGAAGAATTCTTTGCGTATACATGTCCACGATAGATAAGTGTAGGGTGAGGCTTGTTGCAACGGATGGTCTCGTTGTAGCGATATGGGATGTGGATGTCGAAATGTTCGAAATACGTGAATTACACAAAGTACCTTTCGGAAAGGCAAATATTATGTCTTTAAAACTATCTATTGATGCAAAATATGTAATCGCGAGCATGAGTGATGGCCAAGCACATGTGCTCGACTGCCGCACCGGATTTGTTTTCAGCTCGTTTTTATTGCAGCTTTATAGCGACGAAGATAGAAAAGCGTTTCCACTGAAATCGATTGACCAATTGAGAAAGTTGCAAGCCAATAAATTCAAATCTCGTCTGGGATTTCTGAAAAATAGCGCTGATGAAATACAAGTTGTTGAGATTCGTGTTGGAAGTACTGACTGGGTATTGCACACAATACAAGGATGCAATGCAAGTATTTCGCGTCAAAGTCATGAATTCAACATCACATGCATAGATGATAACTGGATAGGTGATGCTCGAGGTTCTATTTGGAAAGTCAATATTCAGGAAGCCGAATTAACCTTGCTGGTTTCTAGCGCTCATGATAAGGGTCCCGTTTTGGGTTTATGCAGTAGAATTTCCGCAAGTCGAGAAGGCATTCTACGAAAATGGAACGATGATGCCTCGCTAAAAATAGAGGTGGACATGCGCCAATATCTTGGTCAAGCAAATTGTGTTCTTTCAAGTTTATCCAGGGATGCGATTATCACTGACGACCATCGCTTAATTGACACAAGGAGCAACTCAATTGAAGAAATGTCGATTATCACGGCAACTCACTCCAAGGTGAAAGCCGTTACATTCGCCTTCGTAAACCCTGCTTCTATCTCGTCAAATACGTTTGTCACTATCGGAGATTTAGATACTTCGATTTGTCTTTGGTCTGAAGGACCCGTCTTGATTTCAAAATGCGATCTCGCGTCGGTGGCCCCTGTAAATAGTACTTCCACATGCTGTCAATTGTCGTTTGCAGGCCATTTTCTCGCAGTAGGTACTTGTAAAGGAACCGTACATATATTGCGAGTTCCAGAGCTATGCCCAGTGGCAACACTTGATTGCGGTGGAGGCACAAATTATATTCAATGTATAGGATGGTCTCCTGATGCGTCACAAGAACCAAGCAGTGAGAATTGTAGATTGGCTGTTGCAAGGAAGGACAAAACTTTGTATTTTTTTGATCATAAGTTCAACCTGATTGGAAAACCGCTCACTAATTTGACCGGTTTGCAAGCCTTACCTAATCGTATTAGCTTTGCAGATGATTGTGAGATAGTCATGTGTGAAGATATTAAAGGGGCTCAAGTGTATGCAGACTCTGTCAGTAGTAATCTAATACCTGAGGATCATATGGTTAAACGCTGGATCACGCCACCTACTACAGATTCTGTGTGTATTGATGATACGGTCATTAAGCAATTGACCGGTACGTTGTCATCAAAAATATCTCAAAAACAGAAACCAGATAATGTAAAGGCAATTTGGGACGTACTTGAAAATCCAATCGCTTTTGGGGCAAGCCAAAAGTGTAAAAGGTTCATCAATTCAGATGGGGAACTATGTTACATAGCTGGCAACACAGTTCTTGGTTTCAATATGAATACAAAGTCTCAACGAGCAATTCACCAACATCCACATTCCTTGATCCAAATGGTGGCATTTGATGAATCAAGCACATTTCGTGATTTGTACTGCTTGTTTTCCGAATATTTCATTAGTGTAGTAGATACAATTACCAACCGCTTGGTCAAACAACAAGGCATTCTTAAGCCGAAAAATCCATTGTATACTGAAAATAGCGACAAGAAAGAATACCTTGATCTGAAATCAGTTGCAGTAGATTTCCGAAACCGCGATTGTGTTGATCCCCATGTTACAGTGCTCATGCTATGGGGCTCCAATGACATAAACCAACTTCTTATAGTTATGGATCTCACACATGAACTACAATACGTTTTACATCTCTCGCAATCCTACGACGATTGCTGCTTCATAGACCATACATTATTCTGTTTGCTAGATGAGGATAAATGCAGTCTGGCGAATGTAATCAACGGAAGTTTCGAACATGTTTTAGATATTGAAGGTATCGCATGCCCAACTGCTTGTGTGAATCCTGGGATTGTCGGTGATGCTTCCGGGAAAATCCACATTTTGTCCAAGTCAAATTTGGTCAAGACGCTACAAGCCCATCCATTGGCTGTTTCTGCAATATCCGTCTCTGGAAACTATGAAACTTCTGGTTCGTTCACCTCCATGGATGTCTCGGGAAATATCAAAGTGTGGGCGAACTGGAAACAGTGCATTGCGGTAAAACAGCTGGGTGAACCTTCGACTTTCTTGAGCCTACATCCTAATTCCATGTCCCTAGTAACAGACAATCACGAGATACTTTGCGAGGCTTGTCATGAAGAGCCCACTTGGACCCTCCCATTTCAAGGAAATCAAGCTGATTGTACTTGTTCTACATTTCTACACGAGGATTCCAAGATTTTTCTTTTCACTGCTGCGAAAGATTTGTCGTTGTGTAAATGGGATGTATCTTCCGCCGCATTGGTAGACAATGTCCAAATTACAGACACCGTGATTTTCATGGCCTTTTGTAAAAGTTACCTTTTCATGATAGTTGATGCTGTCCCAAAACGGCTGCTGGTACTCGACTCGATGTATTACGATGTAGTGCATCAGCTGAAGTTACCATCTGACACAATCACACGATTAGAGGCGGTGGATGAACATATGTTATTGATAGATGATCAAAACAAGTTGGAATATATCTGCGAACTCGATTCATTTAAGGTCAACGCGCCACGATCAAATGTCAACTCTCCTATACCTAGTAGAACGGTTTCTCTTCGTGGGAATTGCGCCTTTCTCATAAAAGACGAATCTATGCCCTTTTAATATTTATATTTCATAAGTAACATGAATGATACTAAAATTAAAACCACGACTCCTTCATGACAAGATTGGTGTCATTTTTAGATTGCAGGAGTTGAGCTTGCGCGAATATTTTAGGCAGCTCGTGTTCGAAGAAGAACCTTGACGACATGATTTGACCCATGCAGAAATCCGTATCCTCCGAACTTTCTAACAACTTGTACGCCGCATTTTCCATTTCAAACCATCTCCATGCAATAACAACATGACCTGCCATGTTTAAATATTCGTGGGAATTGCACAGCATCAATTCAGCGGATTCGATCTTCGCCAAAACTTGCGTCGTTTCTTCTAGACATGCAATGGCTCGTTCAAGCGCCTCCGAGTGAGGTTTAGATCTGATATCTGCATCTACCAAAGAAGCTCTCATTGTAGACAGCAGGATTCGGAATCCCTCCCCATTGGCTGCGTGCACCTTGCGCCCTAGCAGATCGATGCTCTGAATTCCATTGGTGCCTTCATGAATCATATTTAACCGATTGTCGCGATAATGCTGTTCCACCGAATAATCACGGGTGAATCCATACCCTCCATGTATTTGTATGGCCCATTTATTGGCTTCGAGACACCACTCAGATGGCCATGACTTGATAATGGGAGTCAACGTATCCAACAGCAACTTGGTTTCTTTATTGGAACCGCTGTGACTTTGATCCACTAGCATAGACCCATACAAGCACAATGAAATAGAGCCTTCTACGTAGACCTTTTGTACCAGGAGCATTCGCTTGACATCGGAATGACGTATGATGGCGACTTGTTCCGATAAAGGATCTTTGTTCGCACGTCCTTGTCTTCGCTCTTTTGCGTAAGTCAATGATTGAGCATACCCTGCATATCCCAATGATGCTGCTATCACACCAACGCCTATCCGAGCTTCATTCATCATAAGAAACATCGTAGCTAAGCCTTTGCCCTCTTGCCCTAGCAACTCGCCAACACAATTCCCGTTCTCGCCATAATTCAAAACACAATTCGTGGCACCACGCCAGCCCATCTTATGATTTCATCCAGCTAATGCAACATCATTCAGTTCGCCCAGAGTTCCGTCTGTATTCAATCTTCGTTTTGGGACGATAAACAGCGAAATACCTTTTACTCCTGGTGGAATTGCTTTGGTGACTGGGTCGCATACTTTTGCAAGCACCATGTGAACAATGTTATCTGACAAACTGTGCTCTCCTCCAGAAATCCACATCTTAGTCCCGTTGATGCTGTAGGTACCATCATCCCTCCTGTAGGCTCTTGTAGTGATATCACCAAGTGAACTACCAGCTTGAGGCTCCGACAAATTCATTGTTCCAGTAAATTTTCCTTCTAGCATTGGAACAAGATACTTTTGAATTTGTTCTTTATTCCCTGCTGCCCGAAGCATATTCCCTGCTGCTATGGTGAGAAATGGAAACGTCATGGTACCAATATTACCGGAATAAAGAGGCATCATTAATGCATTGGTGACAACAGAAGGCAATTGCATTCCACCTAGATCGTAATCAGAATGAGCCCTGAAATTATTTCAGTATTCATTCAATACGAATTGAATAGTACTTACGCGTTAAAACCTGCCTCATTGAATGCTTTCAGGGCTACCGAGACTTCCTTATTGATGACAACATCCTGTCCGGCCTTCCAATGGGGCTCTTGTGTATCGTTCTTTCGGTTATGTGGGGCGAATTGATCCTCAGATATTTTTCGAGCGGTGGCCAAGGATTCGATGATATCAATTTTGGTCGTGTCTCGAAATCGCGGCGTATCATTGAGCAGGTTCTTTTCAATATCTAAAACATTGAACAGCTGAAACAAAATGAATTTTTCATTCACCACCATTGTGGAGAAACATTTTCTCTGTCCTCGAGTCAACATGATGATTTGTGATGCATCCACAGAATAAGGTCGGACCAGAACTGCGTTTATTGGTTCAATAGAAATCTCGTTGTTGACTAAAACGTTGTGAACTATTAATAAAATTTTGAAAACAACACAGCTCGCGAATCCATCGATCATTAAAATCTTAAAAAAATGAAAGAACAAATATCTTGTTCATTTTTGTAGCTTTTAAAACAGCTTCAATCAATTAATGATGGAAAAGTCGGAGACCGGTGAATGCCATTCCCATTCCATATTCATCAGCTGCAGATATAATCTGTTCATCTTGCACACTGCCACCAGCCTGAGCGATGTATGATACACCTAAACGAGAAGCAATATCAATAGAATCTCTGAATGGAAAGAATGCATCTGAGGCTAGTGATACTTTCTTCAAAGTCAGCATGAATTCTTCTTTTTCCTCGGTTGTCAAAGGTGATGGAATGTTTTCGAACAATTGCTCCCACATTACTCTTTCGGTGGGGGTAAAATCCCCTTCAATATATCGCACACGAGCGTTGATTCGATCTTGGCGTTTAACACCTGATTTAAATTCAAGGGACAAAACTTTAGGATGTTGTCGTAAATACCAAATTTGAACTTTGCGACCGGCAAGTTTGACACAATCCACTCTACTCTGTTGACCAGCACCGACTCCCACCATTTGACCGTTAATAGCATATCCCACACTATTGCTTTGAGTGTATTTGAGAGCGATGGAAGCCAAGGTCAAATCACGTCTGGCGTCAGCATCGAGAGTGGATACTTTATTGGTGACGACATTGTTCAGTGAATCCAAGGAAATCACTGCATCGTTACGCTTCTGCATAAATCCCTGTCCGTAAACTTCGCGGTATTCATTCATAGGAGGCTCGTAGCTCAGATCTGCTTTAAGCACAATGAATTTGCCGCCTTTCTTCTTCTGAAGGATTTCCAGAGCTTCTTGTGTAAATCCTGGTGCAACAATTCCATCAGATACTTCAGTCTTCAGAACCAGTGCAGTGTCTTTGTCAACAATGTCGGAAAGAGCGGCAAAGTCACCGAATGAAGACATAGGATCCGCTTGACGAGCACGCAAGTAGGCAAGCGCCGAGTCAGTCAAGGTGATATCACGATTATTCATTTCATACGCCTCGAACTCAACCGAAGAAAGAGGAACAGCAACAGCTGCTCCAGCTGGACTCACATGTTTGAAGGATGCAGCAGCAGCGAGGCCAAGACTTGCTTTGAGTTCCTTAACCAGTTGCCATGCATTCGAGGCATCCAAGAGGTTAATGTACCCAGGGGATCCATTGAGAATTTCAAACGGAAGTTTCTGCCCGTCAACCGAACATAATGCAGCGGTGTTTTGATTTGGATTACATCCATATTTAAGTTTCACGTCGCTTTGGTAAGTTCGTTGAACGACTTCCTTGGTGCCCTGTGAACGAGCGAAATACGCAGCAATGGCGCCATCATAGTGGGCCGATAAAGCAAATGCATCAGCAGCTAGTGATCTTCGAAGTTCAATGGTGGTTGATCCAGAATTTGAATTCATTTCTTCCATCACGCGCTTGTACTGGGATGGAGAAGTCACTATGGAAACCGCGTTATGGTTCTTCGCAGAAGCGCGAAGCATGCATGGACCTCCAATATCAACGTTTTCTACGCATTGATCGAATTCTGCACCACTTGCAACAGTTTTTTCGAAAGGATATAAATTCAAAACCACCATATCAATAGGAAGAATGCCATTGTCTTCCATGTCTTTCTCGTGTTTAGGATTTCCCCGAACTGCGAGAATTCCTCCATGAATTTTAGGATGCAACGTTTTAACTCGTCCATCTAACATCTCAGGACTTCCAGTGTGATCGGCCACATCAATGACCGTCATGCCAGCTGCCCTTAGTGCCGCCGCTGTGCCTCCAGTGGAAAGCAACTGAACCCCATGACTGGCGAGGAACGATCCTAGTTCAATGAGGCCTGTTTTGTCAGACACAGAAAGTAGTGCTCGAGTAACTTTTCTCAATGACTCCGTAGAGCCTTTAATCGCTGCGTGACTAGTTGCCATCCTACTTTTTCAATTGAATGAGACAGACGCGTATACTAGTGTAATCACTAGATACATGCAACTATGCCGCTCGCTCCACCAATTTGAAAGCATCCAAAGATACGGTAGACCCTAAGTTTTGAAATCGATTACGTAATAAGAATGGAGGTTGGTTTGCAATTAGTTATTGTGGCTTTGGAAAAAGCGTCTGTGGCTATCTACAAGTCCATTGCCGACCATGTAGGCCCGAAGCACGTTTCTATTTCGGAACTGGATGAGGAACACCGTAGTAAAAAGTCCAAAGTGAATATTAGCGGCGACACCGTGCTTGCGTTGGACGACATCGCAGATAGGTTCGTTGAGGAATGTCTACGTAACTGTAGCGTGGTTGCAGGTTTTGCCAGCGAGGAAAGGGAAGGTTATGTAAGTGGTTTTAAGCGAGTTTTGTTTTGTTTTAATGTGGTAACAGGTGGAAACCAATCCGAACGGTGAATATATTGTTGTTTTTGACCCCTTAGATGGATCTCAGAATGTTCCTGCAAGTCTCACTGTAGGAGCTATATTTGGAGTTTTCAAAACGAAGAATTTTGAAGAAGTAACATGTGGTAATCAAATGGTGGCAGCCGGTTACGCCTTGTTTTCATCTGCTCTCACGTTTGCCTTTTGCTCCGATGTTACACCATTGACTTTTAGTCAGTTTGATTTCGAAAACAATATCTGGGTTGAATACGAAAAGAACCATAAGCAACCGAAGAAAGGCAAAACTTATGCTATCAACGAAGGTAACAGTGCGAATTGGGATCCTACAATACAGGCGTTTATTGCTAACCACATGAGAGGAAGAAGATCTGTTCGATGGATGTGTTGTATGGCTGCGGATGTGCATCGGCAGCTTGTTGAAGGCGGATGTTTTATCTACCCGCAGGATACGAAATATCCCCAAGGTCGCCTCAGGTTATTGTATGAAGCTGTTCCTTTGGCTTTTATCTGGGAAAAGTGTGGCCGAGGTGTTGCATTGGCAACGACTGAAGGTGATCGTATATTGGATATTAAAATATCGCATCTGGATATCCACGCCCGCTGTGGGGTTATTTATTTGGGGGAAGATGAAACCATGATGTTCAATAAACTGAAAGCTTGCAATCCTACTTGGGCTGGTGGTCAAGTTTCGCATGAAGAAAGAAAACACGATAAAAAGGTCGAAGAGGATAAATCTCATCTGAAAAGTGAAATATCTCTCTTGCGCGCTGCGGTAATAGTTGGTGTGGTATGTCAAATTGCCATTTTGGTAAGGAATAGATAACTATATTTTGACTATTGAATCACCCGTGGCTTTTTACCATCCTAATCATGATAATACAAGGATAATTAAATCCACTTCAGCCAATTTGCAAATGAGAATAATTATTTTTTGGAATTAGCATTTTTACCATCCTAATCATGATAATACAAGGATGATTAAATCCACTTCAGCCAATTTGCAAATGAGAATAATTATTTTTTGGAATTAGCATTTCGATTCCGTTTCTTGAACCGCTTGATGCTTTTTACTATCATGGTTTTAGGAATAGGAGGATTAAATCCGCCTAGCGAAGGATTGTAAGAGCTGAATAATTTCGCAGGTCGATCAGAAGGCAATATTGGTACCATATCTAAGGCTTTGTTTACAAACGCTCTGACGTGAGGGTGGTAGTGGAATCGAAGTTGCGCTAATGGCCACAATACCGGCGAATCTTTCAGCATAAGAGCAGGGTCAATAGATCCATTACCACTGCTAGGAGGTAGTCCCAATGCGAGGGAATTGCCTTCACCTTGTGAATCCTCGGAATCCATTAATGGTCTGCAGACACTAGAGTAACGGAATGTTAACGAGCGTATGGTGGAAACGAGAGCCAGGATGCTATGCGGAGATACAAAATTCGCTACTACCGCGAGCCTGCATACCACAGACGCGACTCGAGAATGTTGATATTGTTTCCTGCCTAAGAACACCGCCTCAATGCATCGAATACACAGCAACACGAGCTTGTCTCTGTCGGTATGTGTAGTGAGTTCCAAAATAAGATGGTACAGGTAGGTAACATGCCCGCTCTCGTCAGAATACAGATCCTTGCCTGGGCCTTGAATCGTTTTTGAAATTGTGAGAATGGTCTGAAAGCCAGCTTCCAAAGTGAGACAATTTTCCGATTTCATCATCTCTGATAATACGCTAATGAGACCTTGAGCAATATCTAAATTAATTAAATGCACGTATTTGGCAACTCCTTGAAGAGTTACAGGAACAATAGGGGAACGTGGAGCTCGTTTCAGAATTCGTAAAAACATTGTAAAGAGTTCTCGGAGCGATTCTACTTGCTTCGCATGTTTGTGATACTTATCAACATCTGCATTGGCTTCTTCGAGACCTATGCTGACTTCATCTCTTTTTTTGCGCTTTTGCTTCTTGGTCATCCGGCTTTCTTTCGCCAGCTCAGCTCTCATTTGATCTTTAAGATCGGCGTTCAATGTGCACCGTAACAGGCATTTTACCAAATCAGAATGCACAGTGCCTCCGAGTCCGTTATTTCTAGCGCGAATAAACTTGCTCACGTACACAATCACTTCTAGAGTGGCATCTCCACCAACATCATCGTCCAGCAACGTCGAAACACAGCCGCAACATAATTCTCTGACTTGAGGATATACAGAATTCATTCTCGGGATAACATTAGCGAGTAAATTCTCCCTGAAATTGAAATACGGCTTAGTTACTAACAGTGTACAAAACGCCCTCATAGCAACCATGGCTATTGACGAGGGCTTTTCCAAGGCTTCCTTCCTGGTGGATCCTAATTCTGCATCATCACCCAAAGAAGATGCAACGATGGAGTGAAGTGATTTCAAAAATGCCTGATAGTGCTCCAACAAGCCTTTTTCAAATTGCCACAACTTTTTAACTTCCCGGCTTAATTTTCGATCCGAAGTCTCTTGGGCAGTAGGAAGTCTGATTCGATACCCAGGAAGAATATCTTTAAACACAACGACTAATGTGAGAATGCTCAGTTTCTGTACTACGGTATCCCACGGATCAAGGCTCATCTCGATAAGTTGCTTCATTTTCGTGCCTCCTGCGAGAGACTTCAATTGCGTCACGCTATCTTCAGGCGAGGCCATGATATCTTCTGCTACACGAGCCATCTCGATTTTTAACTTTTCCCTGCGATACAACAATTGAGCTGCATTGGATGGTTTCTCTTCAGGTTCTACGTGAACTTCTTCCCTCTTCTTTTTCTTGGCTGGGGCTATTTCCACCTCTTTTTTCTCAGAAACGTCCTCTTTTTCTTCAGACGTAGGGCGTTTTTCACCAGCTCTATACACAAGCATGGACAGTGGGCGACTGCTGGACCCTTGATCCACGCGGAATTCATCCGTTAAGATCGTGCCATCAGCCTTTTTCACAGGGAGTCTTTCAACGGCACTTGAGTTCCATGATGAAGTAGTTGAAATTGCTGATTGTCTCGGAAGTTCGTCCAAGTCTTCTTCCTTATTAACGCCTTTTGATTCCAAACGTTTCCGCTCCTTGGCAGCCTTGCGTTTCAAGCTACGAGCACTTGGTTCAACTGGCTCTTTCGATAAATCAGACTGTGCCAAAAAAGATGGCACTACATCATCATCATCATCACTACTGCTATACATGGAGATATTAAAAGGTTGGTTGCTTGAAATTACCAGTCAAGAGAAGTGGCGATTCGAAAGGACTAGCTTCCAAGTTTGCAACTGTTTTGAATGACGTATCGATTGAGTGGTTTTAATGTTTTTTTATTCAAACGAAAGGACCCCCCACTCGTATTTGGGTTCCTCCCAATCCGTTTTCGTTTTTTGATTTCGCTTTTGGAATACTGTATGGAGTGCGCGATTACTAAATACGGATGAAAAACAGAAACATGGTCTATTTATTAATGAATTCAAAATTTTATTGGCAATCTAAGAACTTGCAGCAGTAATTGATATTTCGATTCATCAAAATAGATCAAAATCAGCTCCAGAATCGTGATCCGTGTATTCTGCGTAAATATCACGCTGCATATATTCATCTTCATTTTGCCACTTGGAGTGTTTAAATGGCGTTCGAAGAGTTTTTTTTCGCAATCTTTTAGCTTCCAAAAACATCTCAACCACAACATTGTCCCTTGGCACCTTCGGAATAGGATCGAAATACAGAACATGTTTTCTGAGACCATACCACTTCATAGATGTTGCCCCTTTTGTTCTTCGCAAAAGCGAATGCTGTAAGTAACGGTCCCATGCTTTGGTGAAATTGACCCCTGATTTCAGGAAAGTAAAGATGACCCCAGTTTCATCATCTGAGAAAGGCTCAACGAGTGGAACAACGCAGCCTTTATATCGGGAGTATGCTGTTTCCTTAGCGTTTTCTTTGTTGACACGATATTCTTTTGATTCCGCTATTTCCTCTGGGCTGAAAATGGCTTCGCTTATCTTGCATCGGTTTTCTTTTGATGACACCTCCTTATAAGGATATATTTCTAACAATGGAATATTCATGTTGAACTCCAAGCCTTCAATCTCCAGTTCAAGTGCCACTGCATCATTGGAAAACGAATCATAGTGAAACATAAAAGGGGTCTTTAAAGGAATAGTGCCCATCTTTTTCGTCGGCAGAAACTTGCGGCTATTGCACGAGAAATTCCAAAGATGGGAGTCAAGTGATTCATGTGGACGAATCTGGACTCCAGTATAGGAGTCCCACACTGTCGATGCAACCTGATCTAGGGTCGTGGAATCCGCGACTTGGATCCTCATAATAGGTAAGGACTGATTCAAAACTAGAACGATGAAGACAAGCCCGTTGTCTGCTTCATCTTCTGCTTCCTCTGAAACCCTCGCTATTTTCGCCGGACGAGATGCCATCAGGCCTGTTTAATATAGGGTAATCCCTAATATTACTATAGTAGCTTGATATAGTAACCCAAGAAGGGTTCAAATAGGGACGAGGATAGGGAGAGTTCAGAAGCCATGATTAAGGCATACTTTGAGGCAATTGGGGTCACGGGGATATGATATAGGGTTCTCGGGTCGTGTTAATCAAAACACTGCTTAAATTCAAAAGTTAATCGAAAAGTTACACTACACCATCAGGTCAATTGACTAATCAACGGAAAATGTTTCGAAAATTATAATATCGAGAGTTGCAAAGCAATTTTAAAGCCTCGTACTGTTTGCATTGCAATATTCCTTCGAGAGAGAAGTTAGTTAATGCAGTCTTGTAGTCGTCGTTTTGCCATCCGATTA